>Ga0123356_10007324_pt1 | contig 11010 bp, 11 predicted proteins | sample TergutEmb28metaG_2_FD_92546 | JGI IMG/M metagenome (GOLD analysis project Ga0123356, IMG submission 92546) | Embiratermes neotenicus P3 segment gut microbial communities from Petit-Saut dam, French Guiana - Emb289 P3 | ecosystem: Host-associated > Arthropoda: Insects > Digestive system > Gut ... | reverse complement strand
GACTAAGTGTGTCATTTGTTCCTTGATACAGTTTAAATCCTGCCGGTTCTACATAAAATATTATTCCGCCTGCAGGTCCTGTGTCGCCTAATCCTGCGGTTACAGTACAAGCAGAATGTTGACACTGTCTAATTCCGTCGTTTGCATAAGCTGTCCAATTCCAGTCATGTCCAAGCTCAGGCTCACTACCGTCGCGTTCATCCGTTGCGGTACATTCTCCGTTATTGCAAGTTGCGGTATCTTTACTTGTTTCCACACAGGTTGCCGCTATCGTATTCTCTGTCCAATTCCAGTCATGCCCAAGCGCAGCTTGTATAACATTACCGCATTTAGTACAGGTTTGAGCTGTCGTACAAGTTGCGGCTGCTCCTGCTGTATGTGAACAGCCACCGCCGTTATCATCGTCACCGCAAGAAACTGCAAATCCTACCACCAATGCAAGAACAATAATTCCTAAAAACTTAAAAAAATTCTTCATGACTTCCTCCAATTGTTTTGTGTTTGATAAGGTCACCTGCACCGTATATAGCGCCTGCCTCTGTTTAGCGGCGCTATTACTGGCGGCGGTGCCTGGCACCTTTTTAAAAAGCCCGAACGGCGCGGACATGGAGATTGAGTTGCTTGTCGCTGAAGACCTCACCAGTGGAGCTACCATTGGTTATAAACCGCCTCCAGGCGTCACTGGTATTGCGCTGCGAGGAAGACCAGTGCCAGCCTGTAACTGCAAAACCTGGTATATTTATATTGTTAGGCGCTGCTCGCGCTATATATATAGCGTTTAATTCATCCACACTGGGTAAAAACCAGTCATTAAATCCGCCTTTAGAATCTGACGCTATATGAACAGCTCTATTAGCGCGGATTCCGTCTTGATTATCAGGGACATTCATTGCATTTATTATCAATCTTGTGTTTCTTAATCCATATCCTATCCACTGTGCAGTATTTTCTGTATCGTGTGCCTGTTGTACTAATGGTACGTCAGTATGCGCGAAAGGTGGTGGTTTTGCTTCACTAGACCAACTCCATCTTATACCACTTACAGTTTCAGTCCATACTTCAAGATAATAGGCGGTTGTATATGCGTCTAATGCAACATTGTTATTTGTTCCTTGATAAAGCTTAAAACCGTTTGTGTCTATGTAGAAAATTATTCCGCCTGCGGGTCCTGTGTCGCCTAATGCGTATTGATGCTCACATCCACTTCTTTTGCAAATTAGACTGCTGACATGATCATGCCCAAGCGCAGGAATTACAGTTCCTGTTACAAGACAGCCTGAGCGTGTACAGGTTCCTGACTCATCGCTATTTCCTGCCGTTGTACAAGTTGGCGCAAATGCCGCTATTAAGCCTTGATGCCCAAACGCAGCTTGTATAACATTACCGCATTTAGTACAGGTTTGAGCTGTCGTACAAGTTGCGGCTGCTCCTGCTGTATGTGAACAGCCACCACCGTTATCATCGTCACCGCAGGAAACTGCAAATCCTACCACCAATGCAAGAACAATAATTCCTAAAAACTTAAAAAAATTCTTCATGACTTCCTCCAATTGTTTTGTGTTTGATAAGGTCACCTGCACCGTATATAGCACCTGTCTCTGTTTAGCGGCGCTATTACTGGCGGCGGTGCCTGTCACCTTTTTAAAAAGCCCGAACAGCGCGGACATTTATACCGGCGAACTTCAAGTCAGCGGGCTTATCACCTTCGGCGAAATTCAACCTCCAGGCGAAATTAGCGTTGGACTGCGAGGAAGACCAGTAACTACCCGAATCCGGGACACTTGTCTGTCCTTTTGCTTTGTAAAGTTCGTTTAGTTCACCCAGACTTGGTAAAAACCAGTCATTAAATGTAGTTGATTCAACAGTTACTGTCTTATTTGCGCATCTTTGCGCTGCCGTTTCAGTTATAGATCTTCCTACCATATGCGCTACAATAAGCTGAGTATCTCTTCTGCCGTTACCAATTATAGATGCTTGTGGAAAAGAGCTATCTGTAAAAGTTGTTATATCTCCTCCAACCAACATACCACTATCACCCCATATAGAGGTTGATTCATTTGCTGTCCATGCTTCTAGATAATAGACTGTTTTGTTTTTTGCTGGATCAATGTCCAATAAAGTAAAACCTTTTGTATTACGATAAAAGATAACACCGCCTGCTTCACCAGTAGCGCCGATGTCTAGCGTTAGTTTTTTATCTGCTGCGCCGCAACTGCAAGTTCTAGTATCTACACCAAAACTTGTATTTAATACCCAATCGCCCCAGCTATGTGTATGTCCGCCGTCGCTGCTGCCACCGCCATCACCATCACCGCAGGCAGCCAAGCCAAGTCCAATTATCGCAATAAAAGCGATACATACCCTAAAAATTCCAGTTCTGTTCATAAATAAACTCCTTTTTATAACCGCGGCGAACTGCAAACCTTCGGTTTGAAGGTTCGAAGCGGCAATTTATCGAACACGAAACAACGTTTCGTGAAAACTCCGTTGCATTATGCGCGGGAAACTTCGTTGCATAATACGGGCAAGTGAAACTTGTGAAATGTGAGAAAAAACTTCTTCTTTGTGAGGGTTAGGGCGTGAAAAAAGGTAATAATTATCCAAGTTTCTTCTATAGTAAGAGAGAGAGAGAGAGAGAGAGAGAGAGAGAGAGAGAGAGAGAGAGAGAGAGAGAGAGAGTATTTGTATTGAGCGCGGGAAATATAGCAGAAAGGGAAACTTGCTTATTTTTGCCTAAAATGGCTGTTCTTCCTGTCATTGGGATAATAATAACCGTTTTTGGTGGATATTTCAAGGGGTAATTTAGGGCAAAATGGTTAAGGGTAGATAGCTGCCTTTAACCATTTTTTCTACTTATGTACTATCGATGTATCCTGATATCCCAAACTTTAAGATTAAATACGCCGGCGGCTTCCGGGCTAAATTGCAGAGCTTGGATATTGTTTTGACCTGCCCCCCGAAAACTGATCCACTACATAAGATAGTATATACTTAGAAATGGGGGAAAGCAATGCCAAGAAAAAGATTCTCGATGGAACAAATTATTACGAAATTAAGGGAAGTGGAGATTAATGTTGGACAAGGTCTGACAATTCAGGAAGCTGTTCGGAAAATAGGCGTCAATGATAATACATACTACAAATGGCGAAAACTATACGGAACAATGCATATGGATCAAGCAAGAAAGCTTAGGGATTTGGAAATAGAGAATGCCCGCTTGAAAAAAGTAGTAGCTGATTTAGCCATTGATAATGCAGTTTTAAAGGATGTAGCCTTGGGAAAATAATAAGCCCGGCGAAGAAAAAAGAAGCGGTTATTCAGGCTATGGAAAACCACTGTATTTCTGAACGCCGGGCATGCAGAATATTTGAACAGTCAAGAGCTACTCAAAGAAGAAAACCAATAAAAAGAGATGATGAAGATATGTTAACTTATAGGATTATAACTTTAGCATGTAATTTTGGGCGTTACGGATACAGACGAATAACCGCACTGCTACGCATGGAAGGGTTTCGCGTTAACCATAAGCGAGTTGAAAGAATCTGGAGACTAAATGGCTTAAAAGTACCCCAAAAACAGCAAAAACGCGGCAGATTATGGCTTAATGACGGTTCATGTATCCGCTTAAGAGCTGAGTATAGAAACCATGTTTGGAGTTATGATTTTGTTATGGACAGAACTAGTGATGGGAAAATATTAAAATTCCTGAATATTATTGATGAGTGTACCCGTGAATGTTTATCGATAAAAGTTGGGCGTAATATGAAAGCTACTGATGTTTCAGATGCATTGTTTTATTTGTTTATAACTAGAGGGGTTCCAGATTACTTACGATCTGATAACGGACCAGAATTTATTGAAAAAGAGTTGCGAAAATTGCTAGCAAAGATAGGGGTTAAAACAGTTTTTATAGAACCTGGCAGCCCTTGGGAAAACGGGTATATTGAATCTTTTAATGGAAAAATGAGAGATGAATTTTTAAACTGCGAACAATTTGATACGCTATATGAAGCACAGGTGCTTGTGAAAAAATGGCGTATGCATTATAATAATTTCAGACCGCATAGTAGCAGAAATTATTTACCACCTGCACCGCAGTCGTATGAGTTTTTTGAGAAATTATGCAGTACTGCATAAAAACTGTCTATGGTTTTGGTATCATTATTGGGGGCAGGTCAGTATTGCGCGCAGTATTAACCAGCGTTTCCTGCGCAGTTAAATCGATAGAAATAAAAAGACAAACAAATAAAATTATAATAAAAACAAATCCTTTTTTCATAATAAAACTCCTTGATTTTTTTCCTTGAGTTGTTACATTATAAAGAATTTTAAACGCAAATATAGAAAATCGAACATTACAAGAACTTGTAATATTTTGGGTATTCTACCTGATAAACCTGATATTCCAGATTTTTAAGTTAAAATCGCCTGTGGAATGCGCCTGAATCTGAAAACATTCGATATTTTCCTTGTTAAACGGCACTCTATTGCCAAAATACGGCGACTGAGACATTTCATTATATTTAATATGCACAGTTATTATCTCATCTTTTTTTGTTGTAAATTTCTTCATATAATGGCTAAGACCGCCCTCTACCCTTGTGTCGGTTGTCGTTATATGCGCTTCATAACTATTTCCGTCGCCTAAAACTGTAAACGAAAAAGAAGAAGCTTTTTTCATAGCTTTCAGAGTGGAAGCGTCCGGCTCAACTATTGTTCCCGTATAGGAAAAATTGTTGGAATGAAGAGATCCTGCAATTGTATAGGTTGTAACGTACTGATCCTGTATAAAATCAATTTGCGGCGTTACGCTTATGTATGACCCAAAGTTATCTTCCCATGTCTGCCATCTTGTAAAAACAGCCGGAAAACCCTGTGTTGCATTATTTTTTAATGGTAAAAAAATCAGCAAAATTGATAAAAATAAAAATGAAATAACTGTTATACCCGCAGAAACCAAAAATACAGGAGATTTAAAAAATACGGGGGTATTCCCTGAAGAATGCACAGGCGCAGGTCCGTTTTCTTTTGGATATTTTGCTAATAGTTCATTTATGGTATGAACATCCAGCTTGCGGTATAATTTTTTCTGGTGCGCTAGAACGGTATCGTAGCTGATGTTCAGCTTAAAGGCGATTTCCTTTGGCGAGATACCTTCAAGCAGAAAATCAAGTATTTCCTGCTCACGGGATGAAAGAACTGCAGTTTCAGCGTTTTTCATTACTATTGTATATTTATCATAAAAACAGACTTTTTTCAATTGCATGATCCAAAAAGCCTATTAATAATAAATATTTTGTGTTATCATTAGCCCATGAATATAAACCCAAATAAAACGCTTCTTTTAATCGTAGATGTACAAAATGATTTTTGTCCGGGCGGCGCGCTTGCCGTAAATGACGGCGATGCTGTTATAACTCCGATAAATGCGCTTTCCGGCGCTCTTAAAGCAAAGGGCGGGCGTATTGCCGCGACACAGGACTGGCATGGTCAGGGACATTGTTCTTTTGGTCAATGGCCTGAACATTGTGTACAGGGAACAAAAGGCGCGGATTTCCATCCCGGTCTTGATTTAAACCCTGTTTCGATAATTATTCGCAAAGGCTTCCGGCAGGAACTCGATTCCTATTCAGCCTTTTTTGAAAATGATTCCTGCACGGCGACAGGGTTGGAAGGCTGTATCAAACAAACCAACATAGAAACCGTAATAATCGGCGGACTTGCCACGGATTATTGTGTGTTATACAGCGCTATGGATTCCAGAAGACTTGGATTTAATACGATTGTCGTAACCGACGCAGTCCGCGGAGTAGGCCAACCCGAAGGTTCCGTAGAGAAAGCAATCGAAACAATGAAGTCGAATGGGATACAATTTTGCACTTCCCAGGAAATATTGGATATAATAAAATAGTATTTACCACGAAGTCGCACGAAGTCGCACTAAGGTTTTAAGAAGAGTAACTATTTTATTTTTTCCTTTGTGCGCCTTCTTCGCCTTTGTGGTAAAAAAAGGAAGAATTCATTTGGAAAGTTCGGCTATCTTTACAGATTTTTATTCTCTTACCATGGCGCAGGGTTATTGGAAGAATAACCGCAGCGAACGCGCTGTGTTTGAAATGTTTTTTAGACATCAGCCGTTTGGCGGCGGATATTCGATATTCGCGGGGCTGGAAACTCTTTTGCAAAGGTTATTAAACTTTACTTTTTCCGCCGATGATATTGCGTATTTAAAAAGTCTAAATGTGTTCGAAGACGCTTTTGCAGATTATCTTAAAACTTTTCGTTTTAACGGAACGCTTTGGGCAATGGACGAAGGAACGGTCGTTTTTCCGCAGGAACCGATAATCAGAGTAGAAGGTTCCCTTATTGAATGTCAAATAATCGAAGGATTGCTTTTAAATATAATTAATTTCCAAACATTGATAGCGACAAAAGCCTGCCGTGTTTGGCTTGCTTCAAAAAAAGGGCAGGTGATGGAGTTTGGTCTTCGCCGCGCGCAAGGACCTGACGGATCTGTTTCAGCTTCCCGCGCTGCATACATAGGCGGCGCGTCAGGAACAAGTAATACATACGCAGGTAAAATGTACGGTATTCCTGTAATGGGAACGATGGCTCATTCATGGATCATGTCGTTTGACAGCGAAGAAGAAGCCTTTGAATCTTACGCCGCTTTATACCCTGATAGAACAATTTTTTTAATCGATACATATGACACTTTAAAAAGCGGCATACATAACGCAATTAAAGTTGGAAAAAAATTGGCCGCGCAGGGAAAAAACTTTGGAGTACGTCTGGATTCCGGCGACATTCATTATTTATCGATAGAAGTGCGCCGGCTGTTGGACGCGGCAGGACTGGAAAAAGCTTTTATTACAGTTTCCAATGATTTGGACGAGAATATTATCGAAACGCTTGTTAAAGAAGGCGCGCCTGTAGACAGTTGGGGAGTAGGAACAAAACTTGTAACAGGCGGAAGCGCTGCGGCTTTTACCGGCGTGTATAAAATGGCGGCTATGCTGGGACACACTACAATTCCCGTTATGAAATTTTCTGACAACCCTGAAAAAACAACTAACCCCGGCGTTAAACAAGTTTGGCGCATAAGAGATAAAAACGGCCAGGCGATTACAGATGTGCTTGGCATTGATGACACCGCAGATATTCCAAAAGAGGGTATGCGCTATAGTTTCTGGCACCCCGCCGCGGATTACCGTCATTTTCAGCACACCATTGACGGCGCTGTGCAGCCGCTTCTTGTAAAACGCATCGAAAACGGCGTGCTTACAGGAAAGCAGCCTATTTTGGCAGAAATAAAAGCCCATGCCGCAAAAGACATAGAAAGTTTTGACTCAACCTATAAAAGACTTTTAAACCCTCATGTCTACAAAGTATCGATAACCGATAAACTGCGCGAACTTAAACTGGAGTTGATACAGAAGCACCTGGGCAATAGGCAAAATTAATTACGGAAGACTTCTCGCAGTGCACGCGGAGTTAATTGAGGACGCAGGGATTTTAAAGGGTTGCGGTTAGCTATCTTTTCTTAATCCTCAAAGTTTTCCCTGCGTGCTTTTCTTCCCTCTGCGTTCTCTGCGTGAGATCTTTTTTATAGTATTTTTTACATATTCATGTTATAATTACCTTATGAACAATATACAGATACATTTTGCGAACACCCAAAAGACGGTGGATTGCGCCTATGGTACAAAAGCTTCGGCTCTTGTTGAGCATTTTGGAATTCCTGCCGAACAAATTGCTGCGGTAAGGGAAAATAACGAAATACGTCCGCTTGGGACATCGCTGTTGGTGAACGCTACGTTGGAACCTGTTCTGCTCGATTCGCCGGAAGGCGTTATGATATACAGGCGTACTCTTTCATTTGTTCTTGCAATTGCGGCGCGCAATATTTTTCCGCATGATGGAGTATATGTAGGACATTCGCTTGGGAACAGTTATTACTATACATTTAGTTCCGGCGAAAAGCCAAAACAAAGCGATATAGAAAAACTTGCAAAAGAAATGCAAAAAATTGTAAACGAAAATCTGCCGATCACATTCAAATATCTTGCATATGAAGAAGCTGTTATGTTATTTAAGTCGCATAATCAGACAGATACCGCGCTGCTTTTGGAACAAAGGAGTTCATCGTATATAAGGGTAAATGAATGCCAAAGTTATATAGATATGTATGTGCAGCCGCTTTTGGGATGTACCGGTATGCTGACATCCTTCGAGCTTATGCCGTACAAGGAAGGTTTTTTACTTCGTTTTCCGGGAATCGGCAAGGGAAATACTATCGATCCTTTTACGGACGAACCGCAAATCTTCCGTGTTTACAATGATTATAAAAACTGGGGAAAGATTATCGGGGTTAGGGTAGTAGGAGAATTAAACTCGCGGATTGCAAACAGAAAAATTCAGGAATACATTAGAATTGCAGAGGCGCATCAGGCTCGTGAAATGGGAGATATTGCGCGTCAAATTTTTGAAAAACGCGAAGAAATAAAAATGGTTCTTATTGCAGGCCCGTCAAGTTCGGGAAAAACAACAAGCGCAAAAAGACTGGAAATAGAACTTATGGTTTCCGGACTTAAGCCGATTGCGATTAGCCTTGATGATTATTACAGGGGAACAAAAGATACTCCAAAAGATGAAAAGGGAGAACCGGATTATGAATGTCTGGAAGCTTTGGATGTTCCGTTTTTAAACGAGCAGCTTCAGGCTTTATACCGCGGAGAAGAAGTTACTCTTCCTGTTTATGAGTTTAAAACAGGCAGCAGAAAAGAAGGCGGCGGCAGAAAAATAAAACTGCAAAGCGATAATATTTTAATAGTAGAAGGTATACACGGCCTTAATGACGCTCTTACTCACAGTATCGATCGCAGTACCAAGTTTAAGATTTATGTTTCCGCTCTTACCCAGCTTAACCTTGATGATCACAATCGTATTCCTACAAGCGACAACAGGTTATTGCGCCGCATGACCCGCGATTCCCAATTCAGGGGAATGGACGCCGCAGGCACCATAAAAATGTGGCCGAAGGTTCAGGCAGGAGAAAGAAAGCACATCTTCCCGTTCCAGAACTCGGCAGATGCGGCGTTTAACTCCGCTCTTGACTACGAACTTTCTGTCTTTAAATACTTTGTAGACCCGTTGTTGCGCGCAATAAAACCCGGAAGAAAGGAATACGCGGAAGCAGTAAGGTTATTGTCCTTCCTGGAAAACTTCACGCCGATTCCGCCGCAGTACGTACCCGGAACAAGTATCCTGCGCGAATTCATCGGCGACAGCGAATTTAGGTATTGAAAATAAGAAATTCTACCACGAAGTCGCGCAAAGTCGCACAAAGGTTTTAAGAAGAATAATTGTTTTTCCTTTGTGCGCCTTCTTCGCCTTTGTGGTGAGATGCTTTTACATTCCTAATGCGATGGCGATTCTTGATTTGTATTCTTTCTCTGATATTTTATTTTTTAAATAATCTGTGATTATCTGTCGGATTACACCAGGGAAGGAGTTCCAGTAGCGTTCAGGCCATGCGCCCATTTCATCGCGAAGACCTTTATCGACAGACTTTCTCATTTCGCCGTGGGAATAGGAAACAAACTGTTCAATCATGGAAAGAAGGACATCGGGGGGCAGGTCGCTTTGCAGCCCCTGTTTGGTTCCAATGCCGTCAGGAAGCCAGGCCTGGCAAAGTTCGTTAATTTGCCTGTCGTTAAGTTCAGGCGCATGCTGTTTCAATAATTTAATTATCATGTCCTGGACAGTTCTTCTCATGCCCTCTATGCTGCCGCCGACACCATCGTTAATTTTTTCGGTTATTTCTTTTGCCATCCGTTGGGGGTCGGGCATACTGCCGACTGCGCTAAATACGGTCAAATCCCGCCTGCGCCTTACAACGGCCTCAGCCAGCGCTTCTATGCCGGCTTCGTTACTTTTATTGAGAATATAATCTAATGCTTGTATAAGGCCTGGATCTGCCATTGGCTGCCGCAGCCGAGACTAGACTTTTTTGGTGACGTAGTCGCTTTTTAGACACCTTGTGCAAATTTTAAGCTTCATGGTTGTCCCGCCAACTTCGGTCTTTAAATTCAATAGATTGGGCTTCCATACCCTGCGGGTACGGTTTTTGGCATGGCTGACTTTATTGCCCGTGATAGTAGATTTTCCGCAAATATCACAACTCCGTGACATATTATCCTTCCTTCAAAAAAAGCCCCTTTCGGGTATATTAAGTGTTTTACACTTTTAAATGTACCAGAAAGGGGAAATAATGTAAAGCCCTACTTTCTACGTTTTAAAATGACCAAAACCGTAAAACAGGCGGCTGCAACAAGCCCGCTGCCAATTATAATCAATATCCAAAGCGGTACAGACTCGGCGCTTTCAAAACGGATCGAATTAAACCAGGCATCGGTGTAAAGTTCGAGTGACTCGCCAAGGTCTCCTACAAGCTCGGTATGCTGTAAATCCTCTGCCGAATATACCGGGGTTCCCCTTATATACTGACGAGCAGGGACATTTACTGTGGCCGGCAGGTGGAATTCTTCAACAAATTCAGCGTAAATTTGCGGTCTGTGGATAAAATCGATGAATTTATGCGCAAGTTCGACATTTCTGGCATTTTTCATAATTACCATATTATCGATATATGACGGGCCGCCTTCCTGCGGGAAGAAGAAAACAGTATTTGCAAGGAGTTGCTCATTATCACCGATTTCTTCGTAAACGGCTTCCGGGAAAGCGTGAACTACCCAGAATTCTTCTCCTGCATAACCTTTACCAAAAGTTTCGGCGTCAAACCTTACAAGGTTAGGTTTCCACGAATTATTGATAAGGTCTGTAACTGCCGCAATATGAGCAGGGTCTATTGTGTTTACAGAATGACCAAGGTAGGAAAGACCTGCGCCTATTGTTTCGCGCAAATCGTCCAGCATTGTCATGCGTCCTTTTAAATCTTCTCTTGCAAAGATAGACCAGCTTTCTTCGTAATTCGGAACTCTTGCTGTG
>Ga0123356_10007323_pt1 | contig 11010 bp, 14 predicted proteins | sample TergutEmb28metaG_2_FD_92546 | JGI IMG/M metagenome (GOLD analysis project Ga0123356, IMG submission 92546) | Embiratermes neotenicus P3 segment gut microbial communities from Petit-Saut dam, French Guiana - Emb289 P3 | ecosystem: Host-associated > Arthropoda: Insects > Digestive system > Gut ... | reverse complement strand
TGATGGTGGTCATCATGCCGGACAGGGGCGAAAAATATTTGAGCACGGATTTGTTTCAGGTGTAATCTTTTCACTGGAGGAAAGGCGAGCCATATGATTCGCTCTATTTCAAAATCAAAAATTCCAAAGGAGTATTGCTATGCCCTGCAAACAGGCCCGTTAAATGACTTGTTTGTAGAGCATAATATCGACATGCCTGTTGATTTGATGTATTGCTTCGCCAGAGAACCTGATATAGTTTTTTACGCGCAATATTGGTTGCCCAATAATCTTATTCCTTACAATAGAATCTATGTGGAAATCGAGGCTGTGCACAAAAAAGATGCGCAGTTTGCAAAAGTCGCTGTCAAAAGCACAATCCTCCCTGCATTTGACACGTGGCTAAAAGAAATATTTGCCTTACCGGAGAATTCTCCGATTTTCAACACAACACCAACGTTCCACGCATGGATTGCAAATGGGAAAATCGAAATTGAAACTCATTAACCCCATAGACCAAAACCAGCCCCGCATCGCGCAAGGCTGGTTTTTATCTTGCCAGTATTCTACGTATCCTCCGCGACAACCGCCTTATTTTCCTTCGAACCCACGCGTTCCGGTACAGATAGACACCGCTGAAGCCAGATACGGCAAGCAGCGCCAGCATAATCAAGGCGTATCTCGCCGCCGGATTCCGCCGGACCGATTCCTCTTCGGCAGGCGACGCCAGCTCCGCCGCCATCACGGGCACAGCCTCCCCGGAAGCAAGCTGCGTTTGCTCTGCTGTTTTCGCCAACTCCTCCGCTATGAATTGCGCGACAAAAACATCTGTCGTGATGGCCGTTGTCGAGGTTTCCGTGGTGGTTTCAGGTTCGGTCGTGGAGGCAGCTGTCGATATCGGCATGGTGGTCGTCTGCGTATCATTCCGCTCCGGTTCTATGATTTGCCGGAGGCCATTGCCGATTTCCATCATGTTTTCCGCTATGTTCTGCGCTCTATTTGTCCTGGCGGGGCTTTGGCCCGTTTTTAGCTGCGGATTGGCCCGTTCGATTCCCACCGGCGTATAAAAATCCACCGCCTTGTTCGGAATCGCCATGGTGCGGTTCACGCTGGCCCTTCCGTTGTAGCGGTGGTTCTGTTCAATGAGCGTCACATATCCGTCGCTGTAGGATTTCACGATGGCCCAATGATTCGTGGACTTTCCGCGCCGTAAGGCGGGGGAAAAAAAGATGTCGCCGGGCTTCGGCGTTTTGGTCAGTTGAAGCTGATAGCCCGCCGTAAGCATGGAGGGAGGGCCCAAAAGAGCCGCAACACTCAGGCCGTACGCGTCACGATAAAAGCGCCGGACATATTCAGTACACTGCCATTTGGAAGTGGAGATGGTCGCTGCCTGGTCATAGTAGGCGGGTACGCCACAGAAGGTATCCACCGCGTGGTTCCTCCCCTTGATTTTCACCGTTGCGGCTCCGGCGGGCACGGCAAGGCCAACAGCAGAGCTGACGACCATGCACAGGATAATCATAAAAACTGCCAATCGTCGACGGTTCATAGAGGTTCCCTCCTATTGCGTTCTCCCAAAAGCAATCGCGCGCAGATTGTGCTTCAATAACCATTCCTTGCGGGGCGGAACGGTAAGTGCCATGGCTTTTTCCACGGTTTCCGGAGCAAGCAGATTCGTCTCTTCCAGCATTTTGCCCAGCAGAATCATATTGGCCAGGGTTTCCAGGTCCTCGTCCGTGGCCATTTGCGTGGCCGGGATATAATATGCTTTGATGTCTTCGCGAACACTCTTCTCCCTGACAAGGGAGCTGTCCGCCAGGAGCATGCCGCCCGGCTTGATGGCGTCCGCGAACTTCGCGTAACTCGGCCCATTCATGGCAACGAGGATATCCGGCTCCAGCACGATGGGCGCGCCGATAGGCTCGTCGCTGATGATGATGCTGCAGTTGGCGGTGCCGCCGCGCATCTCCGGGCCGTAGGAGGGGTACCACGATACCTGCCTGCCTTCAATCAAAGCGGCGGTGGCCAGGAATTTTCCCGCGAACAGAATCCCCTGCCCGCCGAACCCCGCAATTAGAAGTTGGGTTGTCACGACGCATTTCCCCCTTCCGCGAATTTATCCCGGTATACGCCAAGCTTGTAGTAAGGCAACATGTTCTCGCGCTGCCATTCTAGGGATTTCTCGGGGCTCATCCCCCAGTTGGTTGGGCAGTTGGATACCACCTCGATGAGCGAAAACCCCTTGCCCTCGGCCTGGTATTGAAACGCCTTGGCGATGGCCTTCCCGGCCGCCTTGACATTCTTCACGCAGTCCACGCTCACCCGCTCGATATACGCGGGCATTTCCAGGGTCGCCAGCAACTCGCACACCTTGATGGGCATGCCCGCCGCGGTTATGTCGCGCCCGTAGGGGCTGGTCTGTGTGACCTGCCCGGGCAAGGTCGTCGGTGCCATCTGGCCGCCGGTCATACCATAAATAGCGTTGTTGATGAAAATAATCGTGATGTTTTCGCCGCGTACGGCACTCTGCACGGTTTCAGCCGTGCCGATGGCGGCGAGGTCGCCGTCGCCCTGGTAGGTGAAGACGATGCTTTCCGGGTTCGCGCGCTTGATGCCTGTGGCCACGGCAGGCGCGCGGCCATGGGGCGCCTGAAGCATGTCGCAGTTGAAGTAGTTGTAGGCGAACACGGCGCAGCCCACGGGGGCGACCCCCACGGTTTTGCCGGTGAGGCCCTGGCTGTCAAGGGCTTCGGCCACCAGGCGGTGCACGATGCCGTGGGTGCAGCCGGGGCAGTAATGCAAGGGCGTGGCAGTGAGGCCCTTGGGTTTTTCGAAGATTATAGGCATATGTTAATGTCCTTTCTATGCACCTAGGGGATAATAATATCTACCAATCTCAATCTGATAGTCATCATTCCTAAATTTACAATGAACATAAAAGTAATTGGTTAGGGCGTAATCATCTAGCCCCTTATATGCTTCCTCAGCTTGTTTGAACCGCCATTCTATAGACCGTTGATAATCACCTTCTTCACTTAAATTAAAAACAGGTCCTACAGTAGAAACCCTTCCATCAGCGTACGGACTAGTGATAGGGGTGCCATTATCGTACGTCAATCCTACTTTTTTTCCGTATTCTATAGCCATTTGCGTATACCGATCAGCATCCGTTTGTGTTGCGCGCCGCTTTATAGTGGTTGTCTGCTTCTTTGTTGTCGTGGTAGGCTTCTTGGTCGTTGTTGTAATAATAGGTTTTTTAGTCGTTGGGGCAATTGTTCTTGTTGGCGTTCCTTCTTTTGTTGTGGCTTTTTCCGTCGTATTACCTTCTGTTGTAGCAATGAGAGATATTGGCTCTGCTGTTGTGGTTGTAAACACTTCTGTAGTGGGTTCTGGTGGTTCAACAGGTTCTTTTGTGAAATAAACATAAAACGCAAGACAAGTTCCAGCGATAGCCACAATCGGTGCAATAATACGAGTTAAAATAACGATCATAACATTTCTTTCGATTTTTTGACCACTTGTCATCATCTTCACTCCCCTTCGCAAAACTAATTGTCCTCTACACCCCCGCTGCCTCTTTCACCTTCGCCAAAATCTCCTCGGGGCTCACCACCATGCCGCCCGTCCTCGTGCACAGATGCACCGGCTTCCTGCACCGGATGGCAAGTTCCAAATCCTCCACCATCTGGCCCATGCTCAGCTCCACGCAGACAAAGGCCTTCACATGTTCCCGCTCGGCAAGCGCCAACAGCGGCGCCTTCGGGAACGGCCAAACGGTAATGGGCCGCAGCAGGCCGACTTTCAAACCCTCCGCCCGGGCCGCGTGAACAGCGTTCGCCGCGATGCGCGCCGCCGCGCCATAGGCCACGACCACTACGTCGGCGTCTTCGGTCATCGTTTCTTCCCAGCGGGTTTCGTTGGCGATGATTTCAGCGTAACGGACATAACGCTCCTCCACGGAATTCTCCAGCTTCACCGGGTCAATATAAAGGGAGTTCACGATATTCGGCTCCCGCGCGCCGCCGGTTCCGGTGAGCGCCCAGGATTTATCGTACGCAGCGGGCGGGGCATCCGTAATTTCCACGGGCTCCATCATCTGGCCCAAAATGCCGTCGCTGAGCACCATGCAGGTCACGCGATATTTGTCCGCCAAGTCGAACGCGAGACAGGTAAAATCGTACATTTCCTGCACGCCGTTGGGCGCCAGGGAGATCATGTGGAAATCGCCGTGACCGCAGCCCTTGGTCGCCATGAAGTAGTCCGCCTGGCTTGGCTGGATGCTGCCAAGGCCCGGCCCACCGCGCTGGATATTCACTAAAACGGCGGGAAGGTCGCAGCCCGCGAGGTAGCTGAGGCCTTCACCCTTGAGCGCGACGCCCGGGCTGGAGCTGGAGGTCATGGCGCGTTTGCCCGCGGCCGAAGCGCCGATGACCATGTTGATGGCCGCGATTTCGCTTTCGGCCTGCAAAAAGCAGCCGCCCTCGACCTTCGGCATGCGCTTGGACATATGGGCCGCTATTTCCGTCTGCGGGGTGATGGGGTACCCGAAATAATGCCGGCAACCCGCGTGGATCGCGGCTTCGGCGACGGCTTCGTTGCCCTTCATCAGCACTTTAGATGTCATATATTCCACTCCTTCGATATTACTTTACAGGAAGATACATCGCCATATACTGCACGCCATTTTCCCAATATAGTTCCTCAAGGCATGGGGATTCCTCATTGGAAAAAAGCGAGTAGCAGTTTTTTTTTGAGGTGCAGCCCAGGCGGTTCGGAATCTTTTTCTTGAAGGTCCATTTCAACAGCTCGTACCAGGCCGAAGGAAAATCACAGGTGAAGGGATCGCGCACGGCAATGCGGGCAAATCTGCCGCCGAAGAATTCTTTGATGGCAACGCTGCTGTCGCCGACAAGCGCCGCATCCTCCGGGAGCGTAGCGTATTGATGGTAAATCCTGCATTTCTGGCAGCCTTTCGGCTCTTTTTCGCAGGCGGCATTTTCCCCGCAGATGTCCCTGCCTTTATGGCAGTCAAAGCCATAGCGCGCCACACCATTTTCCCCGTAGCGCAGGCCATGTTTCTCCAGCCACGCTTCCATGCATGCACCGCTTTCCTGTTCGGGGTTGTCGCTGGTTACCTCGCAGGAGGCCACCGTCACTTTCGGCAAATCAACCAGTGTGATTTCGCTCAAGCGACTTTTTATGCCATATTTTTTTCTTGAGCATATGCAGTTCCTCTATTTCTCCACCGTGATGGCGCAGTCGGGGCACATCATGGCGCAAAACGCGCAGCCGATGCAGCTGCCCATATCCTCCACCGCGGCGGGGTGAAAGCCCTTCGCGTTGAGGCGGTCGGTCGCCAGAGCGACGATTTTTTTTGAGCACGCCGTAACGCACAGCCCGCAGCCTTTGCAAATATCCTCCCGAATGATCACCCTAGCCATAAAATCCCTCCCATACTTGCTTTCGATGTACCTTCTAGAATACTATATTGCCAGGCGTTTGTCAAGCCCCGCGCGCCCAATGGCGTAAAAATGCGGGTTTGCATAAAACATTTTGCATGATTGCGGAGAATTATGGTTGCTATGCATGCAAAAATTAAGCCGCCCAGCACCTGGACGGCTATGTTTTTATTTGACTTTAATGGAAGATGATATCCCGTGTGCGGTCCAGAAGTTCCGGCAGTTGTTCCAGCGCAAACTGCGCCGCCGCGAGGCCGCAGGCCAAAAACAGCGTCACGAACAGTAGGATGACGGAGGTTGCGTCCAGCCTGACCGTGGGCTCGCCGTCTTTCTTGGGCAGCAGCGCCGCAAGCAGCACCTCAATGCCCAGCAAGATCAGCACCACCGGCCAAAATTGCAGTACCCGCACGTAGTCGAACCATGGCGCGAACACCCGCACCAAAAACAGCACGCCGAACGCGACAAGAGAAATGCCCAGGGTCAGCACGCCGATTTTTCTACTCCTCATCATATCGTTCCCCCGCTTCTTTTTTGATTTGCTTGCCCTTCCAGACAATCAGCAGCACGCCCACGATGATGATGAGCAAGGCCCCGCCCAATCGCGGCAGCCGCCACAGCATATCCTGTATCATGGGATGGCCGTGCCAGAAACGATCCATCAGGAAGCCCATGAAAAACTGGTTGTATAATTGGGAGATCCCTCCAAGAACCAGCAGCACGCCCGCGATGACCTGCGCCTTACGCAGGAGGGGCCCCTTCGGGATTTCCAGTTGGCCCAGCATGAGGAACTCGTCCTTCAGTTCGAGGCGGTCTTCCAGGCTCATGCGGGGAAAGCGCCAGAAATCAAAAAAGCTGATGAACCAAACTAGGGGGATCGCGAAGACAAATATGCCCGTGAACAGCGATAAAACACGGCTGAAAAAGATCACGCCAAGGATGGTCGCGAAAAACGCCGCCATGAACGAAACGCCGCGCTTCATCAGGCCATAATACATGTGCCCCGCGCCGGGAATGAACGAAAACAGTACGGTCAAAAATTTATTGGGATTTTGATGCATCGGTTGACTCCTCCTTTTGAATTGAGAATTGAGAATTGAGAATTGAGAATTGGGTGGAAATTTGCTCCGTAATCCTGGGCAGTTCCTGCGGCAGGGTCGCGAGTTTTTCGAACGCGCCGGAAAACAGCAGCACCAGCACCGCCGCCATCGCCGCGAACACGCGCAGGGCATAGGAGCGAAGGTTTTCGGCGGGTTGGACGGGCCTTGTTTTGCGCAGGATTTCATGCCGCAGCCCTGCGGGGGGTGCCAGCGTGGGCAACGATGTCGTTCGTTTTGCTAAACGCGCGGCACAGGCTTCGCACGCCGTGATATGCTCCAGCAGTTCCAAGTCGGGAGCGCCGCATAATAGGCTTCGCAATTGTTCATTTGATAGACATGTCATATCGCATCTCCCTTTCTAAGATTTGCCGCAGCATATGTTTGGCGCGGTAGCACCGCGTGCGCACGGTGTCGATGGGTGTGCCGGTTTCCTGCGCGATGGCGGCCAGGGATTTTTCCTCGCGGTAATACCCCAACGCCACGCTTTTGTAGGGTTCCCTCAGGGCCTCGCAGGCCCGTTGCAGCGCCTGTTCGAAATGGCTGTCGAAGAACCTCGCTTCCGGCTGCTGCGCCACAGGCGATGGAAAGCGCAGCAGGGCGTCGTCCTCTGTGAACTGTGATTTTCTCACCGCGGCGCTGCGCAGGTGGTCCAGGCATTTGCGCGTGGCGATGGTGGTGAGCCATCCCGCCGGGTTCGCGCCGTCAAAGCGCTCCAGATTTTGGTGCGCCGCGAGAAATGTTTCCTGCGCCAGGTCCTCCGCCGTGAAATAGTCCTTTGTGAGACGCAGGCAGAGATTGAACACCAGCGTCTGGTGGGCTTGCATCAATTCCCGCAGCTGCGTATCCTTGGATGCGATGTCTAGTGCCGCAATCGCTGTCGCCTCCTTCCGGGTTGCTTTTTTGAGCCGCTCAATAATATAACGGGGCGGCGGGGCGGATTGCTTCAGGAATCTCAGATTTTTTTCGCTCCGCGACTGAATCAAGCCCTTCGCCCAAAACTCCTCAGCATCTCAATCTCCTCCGCCGTCAGTTCCCGGCATTCACCGGGTTCAAGGGATTCGTCCAGCCTGAGTGGGCCGAGCCGCTCGCGGTGGAGCGCCAGCACCTCGTTGCCCACAGCGTGGAACATCCGCTTGACCTGGTGGTACTTGCCCTCCCGCAATATCACGTGCGCCAGGTTTCCCGGCAGGATTTCGAGCAGCGCGGGCATGCAAGTTTCCTGTGGATGGCCATCTTCGGCAGGCAGATGCATCCCGGCGGCAAATGCCTGGATATCTTCCGGCCGCGCGGGTTCCCGCAGCGTCGCCAGATAGACCTTCTCCACATGGCGCCGGGGCGAGAGCAACGCGTGCGCCAGAGCACCGTCGTCTGTAATGAGCAACAAGCCCGTGGTGTCCTTGTCCAGCCGCCCGGCGGGGAATAATCCGCGCCGCTTCAAATGCTTCGGCAGCAGGTCCAGGACTGTTTTCGCGCTCGGGTCCCGGGCGGCGCTGATGACGCCGGAGGGCTTGTGCAGCATGATATAAATATGCTCCTCCATGCAAACCGGCGCGCCGCGTACCATGACTATATCACGCGCCAAATCAACTTTATGCCCGCCTTGCAGGGCCCGCGCGCCATTGACTGCCACCGCCCCCGCCTTGATGAGCGAGAGCGCCTCCTTGCGGGACCCAAATTGTCTTGACGCCAGCAAGGCGTCCAGGCGGCGAATCGGCATAAATGCTCCTTTTTATTCAGCATACTAGCATTTTCTAAAATTGTCAAGAAAAAGGATTGCTTTTTTTTGCGTTTTCGTGTAGAATAGGCGTTAGTTATCGTGATAGGATGGAATTATTATGAGCCTGACCGCCGCACCGCACGAATATCAAGCTATGATGGGTATGCTGGACGACGTGTTTTTTGCTGATGAAGCGCCGGAAAACAGGCGCGAATTTTTGAAGCTTTTGCCAAAACTTTACAAAGAGGAATACGCGCCATGGGAGCGCAATTATGTTGTGAGAGAGGGCGAGGCGCTCAAGGCCGCCGTTGGAATGTATGTCGACGAAATAAGCGTCGCGGGGCAACCCCTGCGCTGCGGGGGCATCGGCAACGTGGCCGTGGCGAAGGAGTGCCGCCGCAAGGGCTACATGAAACAGGCCATGGACGCCGCCATGAAGGCCATGCGCGAAGCCGGCTGCGACTTCGGGGCGCTGGGCGGGCACCGCCACCGGTACCAGTACTGGGGCTTTGAGTGGGGTGGCGTGCAGGTGCACGCGGAATTCACCCGGGCTGGTGTGCGGCATTCCTTCGGTGAAGTGGACTTCAGCGAATACAAGATCGCGGAGCTGACTGAAGATGATCTTCCCAAGCTGCAAGCGATGATCGAACGCGCGCCGTTTCACGTGAAACATGATCCGGCGGCTTTTTATGACGTCCTGTGCTCCTGGCAGAGCAGGGCCCGCGTCGTCCGGCGCGGGGAGGACATCGTCGCATACTTCGCCTTGCAGCGCGAAGGCGAGGGCATGAACGACAGCCGCGGCATCAACGACTTTCATGTTTTTGACCCAACTGCCCTGCCAGACATTTTAAATGCCATGTTCGCGTATTTGCCGGAAGATCAGAATTCTTTCGGCGCGTCCATCCCCCTGTGGGAGAAGGATTTCATCAATGGCGCGGAATTTTGCGCCGAATGGCTGCGCTTGGAGGATGCCGGGCAGTTTGCCATCCTGAATTATGAGCGGACGCTGCGGGCCTTGCTTGCGTTGCAATGCGAATGGAAGGCTCTGCCGGACGGTGAGCTGATTATAAAAATCAAAGGCATGTGCGGGATGGAAACCCTGCGCATCTGCGTGGAAAATCAGCAAAGTTTCGTCGAGCCCTGTTCGGATACGCCGGAGATCACGCTTTCGCATATTGAGGCCGTGCGCTTTTTCTCAGGGCTAACCAGCGCCAAGCGCACTTCCCCTATTGCGAACGCATGGTTCCCGCTGCCGCTGTTTCTCTATGACATGGATAAAGTTTAATCACGAAAGGATCAAGTTATGGCGAATTTCGACGTCCCATTCGTGGACAAAAACTCCGAACGATATGTTCTTTCCCGGCGCGTGGATACCATCTGCGAGCATATTCAGCGCGATTTTATCTTCCCCAAAAGTGCTTCCACCGGTGATTTTTTGCACCGGGACGGGCAGTACGACATCTCCCAGCTGGACGAGGGCGAATGGCGGGAGTTCGATGCCACCAAGGATTTCTGGGGCTACCCGGAATGCTACTGCTGGTTCCGGCAAAGCATCACGGTGCCAGCGGAATTCACGGGCGCGCCCGTGATTTATGAAGTGCAGCCCTATGAGCGCGACTGGGACAGCTCCGATGCGCAATACATCCTCTTCGCCAACGGCAAGCTGCTGCAAGGGCTGGATCATAATCACAGCTATGTGCGCCTGCTGGAATGCGCCGAAGGCGGCGAGACCTTCGAAATTGCCCTCAACGCCTACACGGACGACTTTGAATGGCGGGGCCCCGTGCGCATGCGCGCGCAACTGCGAACCATCAACGACACCGCTTTGGCGCTTTATTATGACCTGAAGACGCCGCTGAACGCCGCGAATCTTTACGAGGCGGACGACCTGCCCCGGGTGCAGATTCTCAAGGCAATCAACAGCGCGTGCAATATGCTCGACTTCACGCCGGAAGGTTTTGACGCAAGCGCCAAGGCTGCTATCGCGCATCTTGATGAAGTGCTTTACAGCGGTGAAAACTCCCGGATCATTGCCAGTTGCGTGGGACACACGCACATCGACGTGGCGTGGTTGTGGCGGCTGCGGCAAACGAGAGATAAAGCCGGCCGCTCCTTCGCGACCGTGCTCAAGTACATGGACGAGTATCCGGAATACGTGTTCATGAGCCCCCAGGCGCAGCTTTACGACTTCGTGAAAAAGGACTACCCGCAGGTCTACGAGGGCATCAAGGCGCGCGTGAAAGACGGCCGCTGGGAGGCGGAAGGCAGCATGTGGGTGGAGTCCGACACCAACGTGATTTCCGGGGAGTCCCTTGTGCGGCAATTCCTTGTGGGCAAGCGGTTTTTCGAAGCGGAGTTTGGTGTGCGAACGAAAATCATGTGGCTGCCGGACGTCTTTGGATACACCGGCGCCCTGCCGCAGATCATCAAAAAATCGGGCCTCGATTACTTCATGACCACGAAAATCTCCTGGAACGAGTATAACAAGCTGCCCTTTGACACATTTATGTGGCAGGGCATCGACGGCACGCGGGTGCTCAGCCACTTCGCCGCGGCCTGCGACGCCATCCAGGGGCGCATCCCCTCGTTTTTCACCACCTATAACGGGGAGCTCGGCCCGAACCATGTCATCGGCGGCTGGAAGCGCTATTCCAACAAGGACCTGAACCGGGAGTACCTGGTCTCCTACGGCTGGGGCGACGGCGGCGGCGGGCCCACCGTGGATATGCTCGAACAGGGGCGGCGCATGGCCCGGGGC
>Ga0123356_10007322_pt1 | contig 11011 bp, 8 predicted proteins | sample TergutEmb28metaG_2_FD_92546 | JGI IMG/M metagenome (GOLD analysis project Ga0123356, IMG submission 92546) | Embiratermes neotenicus P3 segment gut microbial communities from Petit-Saut dam, French Guiana - Emb289 P3 | ecosystem: Host-associated > Arthropoda: Insects > Digestive system > Gut ... | reverse complement strand
TCGTTTGTTATCGTCTGCATTCCCTGAATGGGCTGCGGAGGAGTAACAGAGAACTTAGGCATACATTGAGCCACTCTTGTAAGGAGTTCCATTAAATCCTGATAAATACGCTGTTCCCACAAATTTTCCCTGATGGACGAAAACAACTTTGTCATATCTTCGGCAAATTTTTCCTTGTAACGCTCGCTTTTTTCAAATACAACTTCGCAGGTTGGAATCATTACACCTTTAAATTCAATATGACCAGTATCAAAAAAGTAAATTGAATCATTCTGGGCAAGAATACATTTTTGTTCCTTGTTTTCTTTACTTTCTTTTTCGTAATTCATCATGACCTGTTTTGCGATCATGATTCTTGAATCATGGGGTGATAATTCATTGGCTCTTGTTTGCAGCCTTGCGCCGGAATTAAGAAGGAACCCTGCAAGGTTTCCCCTCTCCGTAATAATCAGCGGACTCTGCGTATTACCGCCCGTAATTCCTGCTGTAATTTTAAAGATTGGAAGAGCATCGGCATTACCTGTGCGTTTTGTAGAAATTGCAGGATCGTTTACAATCTCGGTTTTTCCAAAATAGTCGATTATGCAAAGCGTAACTTTTAATGCGTCTGTAGCGGAAGCGGCAACTATGACCATTTCGTCTCCGCGCTCTCTCTGGCTTATCGCGCCGCACTGGGTAGAAATGCGTTTTATTTCATTTTCTATAGCCCAGTCCAAAGTGTGCATCATGGACAGATTTTTTCTGGACTCCATGCAGAATTTGGTATAACCGTGAATATCACACATAGAGACATAAAGGTTGGAAATTTGCAGCGTCCTTTTTAAATCGCCGGCTTCAGGAAAGTCCCTGTCGGGGATGACCATTTCTTTCCAGAGCTTTTTATGGGTATTCGGACATATTGCGGCAAAGAAGCCCCAATTGGTGCGCTTTAACAGCTGAAATGCCCTCATTATAACAGGATGTGTCCATTTTTCGCGCATTACCGGCTGGACCAGTTCTCTTAGTTTTGAGAAAGTAGTTATCTCCTTCGCTACCATTTTTTCGTAAAGGAAGGAAAAAAACTCATATTCTGTCATTCCGCTGTTGTATTCGCTTATGTCTTTCACGTTAAATACCTGAGTTTATTATACTATACAAATAATAAAATAACAGTATAAAAACAAAAAAATTGGTTGTTTATCGGACTTTTCTGAGATACAATAATATTGATGGAAACTGCCGCTGCTTTGAACAATTCAGCTGTCGCATTGACCGAAGCAAATCAGCCTTTTGAGGCGATCCCGCTATTTCGGCAAGCTCTGTCTATGGAGCCGGAAAACCCCCTTCTTTGGCTGAATTTGGGCATTGCCCAGCAAAAAACCGGCGAATATACAGAGGCAATCGAGAGTTTTCAGCGTTCCCTCATCATAGATGATGACCTTACGGAGGCCTGGCATTCAATGGGCCTTATATACTATGAATTAAATGATTTTGAGCTGGCTGTAGAATGCTACTTGTCAGCCATATCACGCAATAATAACGATCCAAAAACATGGAATAATTTGGGCGTTGTTTATTTTAATGATAACAACCTGGAAGAAGCCCGCAATTGCTTTGAAAAATCGATAAGCTTGTGTCCTCAATATTATGATGCTTTATTAAACCTGCGCGATACGTGCAGGGAACTTGGTGATTTTCGGGCTGCTGCTGAATTTGAACGGATACTTTCAAAACTATGAAAGTACTGTACATAGCGGAAGTAGTCGGGAAAGCCGGAATCTATGTTTTAAAAAAAGCCATAAGTCAGCTAAAAACCCGTTACCCATGGGATTTCCTTATTGTCTGCGCGGACGGCGCTACGGGAGGAAACGGCCTTGGACGCAATCATGCGGCTTATATACATAAGATGGGCGCAAATGTAATAACTCTTGGCGAATGCAGTTTTTATAAAAAAGATTTAACGGAAAACCTGGAAAAGACCCCTTATGTCCTGCGCCCGGAAAACCTTAACGGGCAGGCCCCGGGTATTGGTTCAAAGATATTTAAAATAAATTCCGGCGGACAAACAGGCGAAAAAATCGCGGTTGCCGTACTCCTTGGTCAAAACGGTTTTACACGGCTTCATGCCAACAATCCCTTCGCCGCCCTGCCCGACTTGATTGAGCGGCTAAAAAAACAGACGCCGTACATCATTATCGATTTTCATGCGCAGGCAAGCGCGGAAAAAAAGACTTTCTTCCATGCGGCAGACGGCCTATGTTCGGCAGTTATAGGATCGCATACGAGAGTTCAAACTGCGGATGAGGCAATCATGCCCCAGGGAACAGCCGTAATAAGCGATGCAGGCCGAACCGGAAGCCAGCAGTCTGTCGGCGGCTGCGAAATAAATTCCCGTATTAAGGAGTACCTTACAGGCATTCCGGACTGGACAAAAGACGCATGGGAAGCGATGGAATTACAGGGTGTATATCTGGACATAAACAAAGACGGCAAAGCGCTCTCTATCGAACGGGTGCGGCTTACCGTAGAAAAATCGCAGACTGACGCCGATTAATTATTTTGAGTCAAAAACAAACAATCAAAAGATAACATTACATATTTTAATAAATGACTGTTTCTTTTCAAATAACATGCTATAATGGAAAAACATGGGGAAAAAGGGCAGTTTCAAAATAAAAGTACTAATCCCAATTGTGGCTATATTTATAGTATCAGTCCTGTTTATTGCATTTATAAACTATAGATTATTAAGTTCTGCAGTAAGAAAAAAAACCAGGGCAAATTTAGAACTGTTCACAGACAATGTACTGTTACAGATGAATCATCTGGATATAATACTGGATTCCGCAAAACAAACCCTTAATCAAAAACATATTGCCATAGCCAAAACTATTATATTTATGCTGGATCGGGGCGGCAATAATATAACATTGGGAGAATTACAGGCGCTCGCAAAGCTTTTGGACATAAGAGAATTAAATATTACCAATAGAGAAGGTATAATAATCAACAGTAATATACCGGAATACATTGGCGACAATTATGAAACAACAGATACAACATTGGTTTACATGGTTTTGGCAGACGGAACAATAACAGAATTGAGCGAAGAACCCCGCCCTTCAATTTTATACGACGGTTCTTACGGCGAAGTAATGCACTTTACAGGAGTTGCCCGTTCCGGCGGCGGTTTTATTCAGCTTGGTTTTAATGCCGATGTAATAAGCAGACTGCAGGAACAAATAAATATTGATACCGCCATAAAAGAAACAAAAATCGGAGATAACGGCTACGGATTTGTGTTATCGGAAGGCATTATAATCTCGCACCCCAACAATGATTTAGTTGGCGCAGATGTATCAAATGAAAACTGGTATAAAACCGCCGGTTTAAATAACGGTTTTGCATGGATTAACATAGAAAATAAAAAATATTATGCAGGATATAAACATTTTAACAATTACATTGTCATGGGGCTTGTTCCGCAGAGCGATTATTACCTTGAACTGAACAGGGTATTTATAGAAACAATAAGACTTCTTGTTTTTTCCATTGTTGTAATTATTATCGTTGTTTATTTTGTTTTGGGCAAACTGCTCATGCCCATTAATCATCTTGTAAAGGGTCTTGGTAAAATAGCGGAAAGCAATGTAACCGCGAGGATAGAAGGCAGTTATAATAACGAGTTTGATAAAATAAAAAATGCCATAAACACAATGTCAGATGAATTACACGTGCACATTCAGCTTGTTTCAGGCATAGAATACGCAAGCAAGATACAAAGAAACCTTCTTCCGCCGGACAGCGCATTCAAAAATACTTTTGCAGATTACAGCTGCATATGGAAACCAAAAGATATTGTAAGCGGCGACATTTACTGGATGAAAAATTTTCCGGACGGCGCTGTTCTTTGCGTCTGCGACTGCACAGGACACGGCACTCCGGGAGCTCTTTTAACAATGCTCGTTTCATCTGCATTTGAAGCTATTGTTAACGGCAGCAATTATAAAGACACAGCGCAAATAATATGGGAGCTGGAAAAATGGCTTACTGCCGAATTAAACGTGCCTGTATACACATCAGAAAGAGGTCTTTCCATAAATGACGGCTGCGATCCTGCCGTTCTTTTTATATCAAAGGACGGCTCTGTTACGATATCATCAGGGCACATTAATGTATTTGTATGCGACGGCAATGAAGTAACGCGGTTAAAAGGACAAAACATCAGAATCGGCGACGGCACATTAAAAAGCAAAAACGATATAAAAGTTATTAATATCCCGTCAAACCCGAATAATAAATTTTATGCCGCTTCAGACGGACTTTTTGAACAAATCGGCGGAGACAAGCTTTTACCATTCGGCTACAACAGACTGGAAAAAATTATTTTGGAAAATCATGCGGAGCAGCTTGATGTATTGGCAGAAAAAGTATGGATAGCCTTTGAAGAATACAGGGGAAGCAACGCAAGGCGGGATGATTTTCAACTGGTAACTTTTAAGCCCAATATTTTGAACGAAGGCGGCAAACAATGATCATGGACATGCTTAGCTTGCACGAGCTGATGAATGACAAGAATAATTCATTAATTTATTCAGGGCCGTTATGGTCGGAGAATATCAGCGCGATAGCCGAAACGTTAAAAAAACGCATGGAATATGACGGGGTGCCGCCGCATATGCTTCAGAAAGTTTTTTCCGTATTCATTGAACAATTAAACAATATGCTTATGTATTCTGCAGAAAAAACGCATATAGAATTTGATAACGGAAAAGATGTTGATTTCTCCAAAGGAACATATATTTTAGGCAAAGACAGCAAAATATTTTTTTTACAAACCGGAAATGTAATGAAAAATGAATATGTGGAACTTGTAAAAAACAGAATAGACCATCTAAACGCGCTTGACAGAAATGGAATACGCGAATATTACAAAGAACAGATGAAACTGGAAAACAAAAATCCGGGAAGCAAGGGAGCGGGTCTTGGTTTTATAGAAATTGCGCGGCGGATTAATTCAAAAATAGACTATTCTTTTGTACCATACAGGGAAGGGCTTACATTTTTTACATTTTATGTAACAATAGGAGATGAAAATGACAAACAATAAGGCATTTAAACTTGAACGGGAAAAAACAGATCTTACTCCATTTGTTTTTATCGACGAAGAAAGCGGATACATGAAGCTTGAAGGAGAAAGCTATCATGAAAATGTATTGGCCTTTTTTAAGGACATAAACGACTGGCTAAGCGCTTTCCTGAAAAAAGATTTTGATTCCTTTATATTCGACTGCGAACTTAAATATTTCAGCAGCTCAACTGTTAAAGTGCTTTTGAATATACTTCTGGATATGGACAACTCCAAAAATTCAAAGAAAATAACCGTTAACTGGATTACTACAAAAAGAAACGAAATAATAATAGAATGCGGAGAGGATTTTACAGAGAACCTAAAGAATATCCGGTTTAACCTTGTAATAAACGATGATTAATTCCTATTCATGCGGCGTCTTCGCAGGTTTTATTTCTCCTGTAAGCAACTCCAGCTTTTTGCTGAAAAATTGATACACAAACGAAATAGCTACAAGCGTTATTCCAAGAGCAAAATATGAAACTATTCTAAAACCCTGCGTTAGTCCGGAAAGATCTACAAGAAACAGTTTTGCCACTGCAAAGATGGCAAGAACCAGTCCAAAACGGCGTACAAATGCAAAACGTTTAACAAAACCGTAAATAATCCATGCCAATGCCGCCAATACATAAATAATGCTTATAACCGCGCTTGAAAAACTTAAATTAAACTGCATTACCAAATTCTGCGAAAGAAGCACGACAAAATAACCCGAAACAACCAACGGCAGCCACTCTATTCCTTTTTTTCTTTGGGTAATAATAATTTTCATTGCATCGCGTATCGCAAGAACCGATAAAAGCCCAAGCAGAATTAAAATTATTATTCCTATCACAATAAGGCCTGAATTATTAGGATCTGCCGAATAATACCTGTAAGAAAAAGATCTATTTATAATATTATTTGTAAACATCCAGATAATTCCTATTGCATACAATATTACAGAAAGTATTTTTATTCCAAATACAGAAAACATCTTTATCCGCGGAATAAAATAGGCTATAAGAAAAGTAACGGTAATGGAAGCTGCGGCAATAAGAAATCCAATCTGAAACGTTTGAGCATTTGCATACAAAGGAAGCAGCTTTTTTCCAAATTCATGAATAATATAAACAGAATAAGCCCAAAAATTTGCTATGGCAAAATATTTATAAACAGAAACAAATTTGCCGCTCATCATTTTTTTGAACATATATACGCCAAGAATCATCAAGCTGCCGAGGGTAATAGCGGAATATTTCCAGACAAACATATTACTCCATCCAAAATACTGCAGATCAAACAGGATAAACGCAGCCAAACATAAAGAACAAATAATCATTCCCGCTTTGTTAAACTTTTTATCGTCTTTTAAGATTCCGTAAACCGAGAGAATTACGCCTTCCGCAAGCCACCCCAGCGTAAGCCACATACGTCCAAACTGCATTGGAATAATCAATACGACAAAAGCAATGGAAGTTAAATAAAAGAGCGTTTTTATATGTTTTTCTTCTTTTGAAAATTTCTTTTCCAAAATAAAACTAAGGAGTATATACACAACTGCAAAAGAAACTGCAAGCAGACCGGTATATTCTTCAAAACCATTGGAATAAAATATTCCATATATTATAAGGGTGCTAAATACGGTATTAATTGCCAGTAATACCACATCTGACCTTTTAAATCTTGCTTTTGTGTGATATGTGCTTATTATGGGAATTGCCGTATAAATTAAAAAAGCAAAAAAAGCATATATGGTGCTTATGATTATTTCCTTTGAAAAACCATATATCTTAATTGGCATATAAGTCATACTAATTAAAGCTGTAGCAATAATATTTAAAATCAAGCCAAAAAATGCCGTCACACGCCATTTACGGCTCCAGGAAATACCCAGGGCGAATAAATTAAGGATTGCAAAATAAGCCATCGCAGCATACATTAAATCCTGGTTTTCCATAACTGAAATAAATGGAATATAACCGCCTGCCAATGCAAAAACCGCAATAACCTGCGAATTATACCGCACAGACAGGGTAAAAGCTCCGGTTGTAAGAAGAACGCATATAACAAGGGAAAGATACATGGGCAATATCTGCAGATAAAAATAACTTACTACAAGAGCCGTAAACATGATGGCGATTCCCCCGGCAGAAATACCAAGAGAAAAAGCGTTTGGTTTTTTCTGGTTTAGATATTCTCCGACAACCAGCATTACAGATCCAAATGCAAAAATGATCATTCCCTTAAAAAAATCTGATACATTCATATACGTATAACGCATAGCGGCAATTGCGCCTATAACCAAAAGCGAAATACCGATTATATTTAATACATTAAGGCCTACAAATCTTTCTATATTGTTTTTCTTTGCGACTGCGCGTATCTGCTCATCGCTGATTTCTTCTTTTTTAAGAGAATCAAGCTGTTCACGCTCTTCATCAGAAAAAGGAGAATCTGTCCTTGCTTTATTTGCGCGCATTTCCGTAACTTTCCTGTCCAGAACAGAAGAAATTTCATCCAGTTTGGCATTAAACTCTTCTTTTGTTTCGATGTTATTGCGCGCAAGCGCATCTTTTATGTTTTTTATCCGTAATTTTATATTGTTTTCTATATTGGATAATCTATCCATTTCGCCGCTTATTTCCGATCTAAAATAAATATTTAATTTATCCGCCGTATTGTTAACAATATTATTTTTTTCGTTAAAAATATGTTCGTACAGGGTATTTTTTAAACTGGAATTCTCTTTAGTAAGCTGCGCGGCTTCCTTGTTTATTTTTTCAAAATCTTCAAGGACTATCGCTATTTGCGCAGACAACTCCGCGTTTTCTTTTACTAAATCGCTGTTTTCCAGAGATTGCCGTTCTTTGTCAAGTTCGGCTGCAATATCTTTTTGCCGATTTACAATAACCTTTAGGTTTTCTGTAATTTCCATAATTCTTCCCTAATACCCTGCCGCTTCACTGCCAGCCAAAAGATTAACAGCAAGCAATTTAATTGCGGAACTCGTCCCGATACGGGAAGCTCCCGCATTGATAAAAGCCTCCAAATCTTCGCGTGTTTTTACTCCGCCAGCCGCTTTTATTTTTACATTACTGCCAATGTGTTTTTTAAAAAGCTCAACATCCGACAAGACTGCGCCTGCGGTTCCAAAACCTGTAGAAGTTTTTATATAATCGGCGCCTGCTTCCGTTACAATTCGGCACATACGCACTTTTTCATCTTCTGTTAAAAAGCAGGTTTCTATGATGACTTTTAGGATTTTTCCATTGCAGGCTTGTTTTAAAAGTTTAATTTCTTCCAATACAAAATCAAAACGGCCGTTTTTAACATCGCCGGCATTAATTACCATGTCAATTTCGTTTACTCCGTCCAGAATTGCGCGTTCTGTTTCCAGAACTTTTGCGGCTGTTATGGAATAACCAAGAGGAAAGCCGACAACCGTACAGATATTTAAATTTGGATATTCATTGGAAACAATTTTTACATAAGAAGGCGGAATACAAACAGACGCGGTCTTAAAACGAACCGCTTCATCGCAGAGTGTTTTAATCTCTTCGAACGAAGCGGTCATTTTTAACAGCGTGTGATCGATTTTACCTAAGATTTCCGCGTCTGTCATACAAAATTTTCAAAGTGCTCTTATTTCGTGTACAATGGGCGCTCTGTATATTTTGTATGCAACAGTTCGTGCGCTTTATGACCGCCCGGCTCGCCAAGGAATTCTTTATAAACCTGACCAATAAACGGATTCTGATGTGAACAGCGGTACTGCGATTTTTCATCATCGGCATAGATACCTGCCGTGCGCTGACTGCGAATTTCGTCTGTGCAACCGTAAGGCTGGCCTCCGCCTGCGATACATCCGCCGCGGCATGCCATTACTTCTACAAAGTGATACGGCGGCTCTTTGCCAGCTTCGCGGGCTGCGCGGATTTTATCAAGTACTGCGGCAATGTTGCCCATTTGGTGCGCAACTGCAATTTTAATTTTTGTACCGTTGCCAAAATCAACCTCGCCTTCTTTTACACCGTCAAGCCCGCGGGCGGGTTTAAAGTTAACGTCGGGAAGTTCTTTTTTTGTAACAAGGTAGTAAGCGCTTCTTACAGCAGCTTCCATTACACCGCCCGTTACGCCAAAGATAGTACCGGCGCCTGTGTACGGTCCCAATGGACTGTCTGCATCTTCGTCTTTAAGTTCAAGTATTTCGATACCTGCCTGTTTAATCATGCGGGCAAGTTCTCTTGTAGTTATTACGATATCAACATCGTAACCATTTTTTGCGCTCTTCATATCGTCGTTGCGATGCGCTTCCCATTTTTTTGCAGTACACGGCATAACCGAAACTGAATAAACTTTTGCAGGATCAACGCCGGCTTTGCCAGCCCAGTATGCTTTAATCATCGCGCCCATCATCTGCTGAGGCGATTTAGCTGTAGAAAAATTGGGGATCATGTCGGCATAATATTTTTCCATATAGTCTACCCATGCAGGACAGCATGAAGTAATTAATGGAATGGGACTTTTTTTATCGCCTAAACGCTTAACAAGTTCCGAGCCTTCTTCCATTATCGTAAGGTCTGCGGAAAAGTTTGTGTCAAAGACAGTTTTAAAACCAAGCTTGCGCAATGCTGCATATAATTTTTTTGTAAACACTGTTCCAGGAGGAAGACCAAACTCTTCTGCTATGGCAACGCGAACAGCAGGAGCAATCTGCACTACAGGATGTTTTTCATCGTTTTGCAATGCTTTCCATACCGTTGCAGTATCATCGCGCTCGTAAATTGCGCCAACCGGACAATGCGCCGCGCACTGACCGCACTTGATACAGGGACTTTCGCCTAACGGAACATCTGCCGCGCTTGCGATTTTACCCTGAAAACCACGGCCAAGGAATTCGAGCGCCCATACATTCTGCACATCCTGACAAACTTTTACGCATCTTCCGCAGCGGATACATTTTTCAGGGCACAATACAATCGCGGGGTTTGAATCGTCTACAGGAATGTCATTCATTACCTTTTTAAAAGGAGCTTCTCTTATTCCAAAATCTGCAGATAAATCCTGAAGTTCGCAGGAATTACTGCGCGGACATTTTAAACAGTCATCCGGATGATTGGAAAGAATTAATTCAAGAACTGCACGCCGTACAGTAATAATTTCCGGGTCATGCGTAATAATGTTCATGTTAGGTTCACATGCAGTACAGCATGCGCGTACCATTTTCGGCGTACCTGCCAGGCGTACGATACAAATACCGCATGATGCCCACGGAGCCAGATCCGGGTTATAACAGAGTGTGGGAATTTTTATATTCACCATTTTTGCAGCGTCCAGGATTGTGGTTCCGGGCTCAACTTCCAATGCTTTACCGTTTATTGTTACGTTAATCATAATCATTTCCCCCTTAACCCTTAAGCACCGCTTTGAATTTACATGCAGTCATACATTCACCGCACTTAACACAATCCGCCTGATTAATATAATACGGCGGCTTTTTCTGATTCGGATATTTTGCAGCATCTTCTGCGATAATGCAGTTTGCAGGACACTTTTTCGCGCAAAGACCGCAGCCAATACATTTCGGCGTGTCAATCGTAAAGCTTAAAAGGTTTTTGCATTTTCCTGCGCGGCATTTTTTATCGTGAATATGTTCCATATATTCGTCGCGGAACATTTTTAAAGTTGATGTAACAGGATTTGCGGCAGTACAGCCTAACATACAAAGCGATGCTTTAGTAATTGCATGTCCGACTAAATCAAGCTTTTCTATATCTGATTCTTCGCCTTTTCCGTCCGCAATTTTTTCCAGTATTTTTAAAATTTGAGTAGTACCGATACGGCATGGCGAACATTTTCCGCAGGATTCTTCTACGCAGAATTCCATATAGAAGCGCGATACGTCGACAACGCAGTCGT
>Ga0123356_10007321_pt1 | contig 11011 bp, 13 predicted proteins | sample TergutEmb28metaG_2_FD_92546 | JGI IMG/M metagenome (GOLD analysis project Ga0123356, IMG submission 92546) | Embiratermes neotenicus P3 segment gut microbial communities from Petit-Saut dam, French Guiana - Emb289 P3 | ecosystem: Host-associated > Arthropoda: Insects > Digestive system > Gut ... | reverse complement strand
GGTGCGCGGCGCCGGCTTGGCGCAGGATGAGCCATCCGAGGGCTGAGACATTGCTGCGTTTTCATCGCGGCCGCGACACCGGGGTGGTCAATCGCTTGCTCTGCTTGTTGCCGCTATATGGACTTATGTCGTCCCGGTTGCTCAGTTGCAACCATATCCGGGCAAGCGGCGGCCGCCCGTCTTGAACCCCCGCTTTCTTGCTTTTTCGTGCCTGCGGCGGGCGCATGAAAAATATTCCCGCTCTTTTGGGGAAGGGATTGGGGGACGGAGGGCGAATGAAACACCGGAAATAAGGGTTGGGGCGGCTTGGCCCCGCCCGGGCTTGAAAAGGAGGGCCGAAAATGGTCTTATACCCCGAATTACTGCTGGTCGCGCCGTGTCCTTGCTGCGCCGGACAGATATTATACCGCCCCATCTCCCGCTTTGAACTGCGCAACCCCGAAGGCAAGGTCATCCGCTGCCATCGGGGCAGGGAGTTTTTTTCCTGCCGCCTTTCCGGCAAAAAACATCTTCACATCGAGGTGGCCGGCTTTTGCTGCGCCGACAAGCACGTCTTCATTTATAAGCTGGATGAGCTCTGCGGCCCGCTGCCCATCGAGATGGCTTGCGCGGACAGCGGCGTCTATCTGGGATATCTGGGACGGCGGGAGCGGGTGACGGAAGCGCTGGACAGCGATTTTCTCGGCATGATGAACTATGCCGGGGAAGACTTGCAAGGCGTTTGGGCGCAGCCTGATCTGATGGTGAAAACTGTTTGCCGCCTGAACAGCATCTATGCCAAAAGGGCTTTATACTGCGGCGAGTGCGGCTCGCAGAACATTGATGTGGAGACCGACCACGACAACAAGATCGGCCTGATCTGCGACAGCTGCGGGGCGGGCGGCTTCCTCTCCGCCTGGAGAAGGTCTTCGTGGCACATCCTGCGCCGCGCCGAAAAGGTTTTGCTGAGCAAAGAGGGCTTGCGCCTGAAGCTCGGCAAAGAAACGCGCAAGCTGCGCCAGGGACGCGAAAACGAATAGATAATATTGTTTTTGTTTGTTTAAAGGGGGAAGTTATGTGTCTTTTGTGTCAATAATGAAAAAAAAGCAAACAAAAATCCTGCTATTTGTTTTTTTAGGGGTTATCGGCGCTTATCTTTTGCTTGTTGGCATATCCGCCGTTATGATGAGTCAAATGACACGGATAACATATAGTTCTGTGTACAAAGGAGAAAAGTTTGAAACAATTATTGTGGATTTTGAGGAAAACACCGTTCAACAAATTTTCTTTGATAGAGATACCGGAGAACAATGGGCAAGCTATGAAAATTCTATAGACATATCAACAAAAAACAAAATAAAGGCAACATGCTCATTTTCTTTGTTTCCTTTGTGGCGCAAGAGCTATTTCGATCGAAGTGTTTATGATGGAATCCAATATAGCATAACAAGAACATATGGTAACGGAGAGAGTATTGTTTCCGGCAGCAATGCGTATCCTTTAACGTATGACTGTGTAATGCGGGCAATCAGAAACGCTGTGAGCGACCAATAAAATTTAAGGAGGAGTTTCCTGTGCCGTTAGTGCCGATGAAACAACTGTTGGACAAGGCGGAGAGCGGCGGTTATGCCGTGGGCGCGTTCAACTGCAACAACATGGAGATCGTGCAGGCCATCGTGGAGGCGGCAACCGCCGAAAAATCCCCGGTGATCGTGCAGGCCAGCCAGGGGGCCATCAAATATGCCGGGATAGAGTATATCGTGGCCTTGACCAGGCTGGCGGCCGAGCAGGCGCCCGTTCCGGTGGCGCTGCATCTGGATCACGGGACCAGCTTCGCCCAGGTGATGCAGTGCATCGCCAGGGGCTTCAGCTCCGTGATGATCGACGGCTCCAAATATCCGCTGGAGGAGAACATCGCTCTCACCAAAAAGGTGCTGGAAGCGGCCAGGGCGGTGGGCGTGACCGTGGAGGCGGAGCTGGGCAAGATCGGCGGCACCGAGGACGACATCACGGTCAGCGAAAAAGAGGCGCTGTATACCGACCCGGAAGAAGCGCGCTATTTTGTGGAAAAGACCGCGCCGGACGCGCTGGCCATTGCCATCGGCACGGCGCACGGGCAGTATAAGGGCGAACCCAAGCTGGACCTGGAACGCCTTTCCCTCATCCGCTCGCTGGTCAAGATCCCCATCGTTTTGCACGGTTCCTCGGGCGTGCCGGATGACGCCATCAGAGCGGCCATCGCGCGCGGGGTGCGCAAGGTCAACATCGACACCAATATCCGCGAGGCCTTCATGGGCGGCGTGAGGCGCGCTCTGGCGGCCAATGCCGACGAGATCGACCCGCGCAAGGCGCTGGAGCCGGCCAAAGAGGCCATGATCGCCATCGTCAGGGAGAAGATCAGGCTGTTCGGCAGCGCCGGGCAGGCATAACAAAAAGAGAAGGCCGCCTTTTTTAGGCGGCCTTCTAAAATGAAGCCAAACGGACGGTGTTCCTCTTTTTTCTTGTTTCTTTCTTCTTACTTCTTCCCTCTTACTTCTGTTTTGCCCCACCCCCTGACCCCCTCCCCTCAGGGGAGGGGGAATGTTTTTTTCTTTTGCGGTGGGTTGCCGCCAAAGGCGGCAACCCACCGCAAAAGGGAGGACTAAGAACGGGGCGAGCGATTCACTCGAAATGAGGAGGGAAAAACTTTTTCTTTTTATGAGGTTGGACTCGGAGAAGGACGCCGGCCTGTTTTGTTTCGCATGGATAGGCGGCGCTGATATATTCTTCTTCGCATTCTTGCTGGACTTTTATCAGAAGTTCGATTATATCTGTCACCTTGGCCGCAAGGGCGAAATACATCTTTTCATAATCAGGCATGGCGCATCACCTCGCATTAAAATAATCATATTGACCAGCAGCGCGTGTCATTTTGTTGTACATCATAACATATACTCACCTCAATGACAAGCACCAAGTGTCAAAATTTTTGAGGTGAGAATCATGTTCAAGAACAAATCCGCTAACGGCAGATGCAATGTATGCGGCGGCAGCATTGCCGTGCTGCGAAGGCAGAGGAAACTCTCTCAGCGGGCGTTGGCCGATCAAATGCAACTGCTCGGCATAGACCTGAGCAAAAACGCCATCCAGCAGATCGAAAGCGGCGAACGATTTGTGATCGACCTGGAACTGAAAGGCTTCGCGAAGTTTTTTGGGGTGACGGCCGACGAATTGCTCAAGTAAGGCTGGTGTCAGCGCAAAATGGTTGCCAGTATGTTGCCTGTATTATAATGCGGTTGCCCACTTGTTGTCAAGCGCGTTTCGAAGGTTTTCTTGTGTTACCCTTGTGTTGTCAATTTGCCAACACAAGGAGGTGTCTAAATGTCAAACGGGAAACACAAAAATCCGCACTACGCTTTGCGCATCCCGGCGGCGACGATGGATAAACTGAAATATATCGCCGAATATAACGGGCGCTCCGCGAATAAGGAAATCGAGCAGTTGATTCTGCGGCACATCGCGGAGTTCGAGAAGAAAGTCGAAGCGATTTCTCTTGACGGCTTCAAGCCGCGTTCAAGAACATAAAATCCCTGCAAAAAAAGTGTTTACAAAGCCTGTTTCGTGTGTTATAATCTTTTGGCTGTCTGAAAAACAGCAAACTTTGACCGGGGAAGAGGTGAACCCACAATGAAAAACGGTATCCATCCCAAATATGGCCAGGCGGAGGTCATTTGTTCCTGCGGCAGCACCTTCAAAACAGGCTCCGTCAAAAAGGAGATCAAAGTGGACGTCTGCTCCCTGTGCCATCCCTTTTATACCGGCTCCAAACGCCTTTTGCTTGAACAGGGCGGCCGCGTTGACAAGTTCAAAAAGAAATACGGCATATAAACCCGATCAAAGCAGGACTCGCAAGGGTTCTGTTTTTTTCATCATGCGGGCGGGATGCCGGTTTTCGTCCGCGTGCCCGGTCTTTTCTTCGCTCCAAGTTCCCCCTACCCTTTGGGGAGGGAGTCAGGGGGTGGGGCTGAACAGAAGGCAGGCGGCAGAAAACAGAAGTGAGAAGAAGCAAGAAAGAGCATGGGGGCCGTCCGTCGGCACAAACTCCTTGCGCAAAACGGGGAAAAAGGAGTATAATAAGCATCGGGATTTTTTGTGAGAAAAAGGGAGTTAATATGAGCGGAACTTTATACGGAGGGCAGGCGGTCATTGAGGGCGTGATGATGCAAGGGCCGGAAGGCAAGGCCATTGCCTGCCGCCGCGAGCAGGGCGAGATCGTTTATAAGATCGAGCGAAAGCCTTCTTTGAAAGAGAGATATCCCATAGTCAAGCTGCCGGTCATCCGCGGCTGCGTTTCTTTCGCGATGTCGCTGGCCAGCGGAATGCGTGATTTGGGCTGGTCGGCCACGCAGGCCGGCGGCGAGGAGGAAGAAATGCTCTCCACCAGGGATCTGGTGATCGCGGTGGTTTTGGCCGTGGTGCTGGCCCTGGGGTTTTTTGTGGCCCTGCCCGTTTTCGTGGCCACCCTCGCCGTGGATTATATCGGCCATTTTGGGCGGAGCCTGCTGGAGGGGCTTTTGCGCGTGGGCCTGTTTTTGGGCTATGTCATCATCATCGGACGTATGCCGGATATCCAACGCGTTTTCGCTTATCACGGGGCGGAACACAAGACCATCAACGCCTATGAAGCGGGCGAGGAGCTCCTGCCGGAAAACGTGCGCCGCCATTCCGTCGTCCACACGCGCTGCGGCACCAGCTTCATTCTCATGACCGTGCTTTTGATGATAATCATCTTCACCTTTGTGGGGCAGACAGGGGCTTTTGCCCGCGTTTTGATCAAGCTGGCCTCGATGCCGCTGGTTGCGGGCCTGGCCTATGAGTTATACCGTCTGCCGCTGATGTTCCCCAAAAGCCTGCCGGTGCGCATCCTGACCGCTCCGGGGCTGGCCGTGCAGCGGCTGACCACCCGGGAGCCGGACGACGCCCAGATTGAGGTGGCTATTTGTGCGCTGACTGCGGTGCCGGGGTTTAAGAAAACGGACGGAGAATCGGAATATAAAGTTATGGAAGACAAAACGATAGACGAAAACATGATATAAAGGGGTTTACTTTATGCTGGAAAAGCTTGCCGCTCTGGAGCAAAAATTCAACGAACTGACGGAGCTGGTCTCAGACCCGGCCCTGATCGCCGAGCAGGCCGTTTGGCAGAAACACGTCAAGGCCCGCGCCGAGCTGGAAGAGCTCATGGAAGTCTGGCAGCTTTATAAGAAATGCCTGCGCGAGATCGATGGAACCAAGGAATTGCTCAACGATAAAGCGGACGCCGAACTGACGGAGCTGGCCAAGGCGGAGCTTGACTCGCTCAATAAAGAGCAGGAGCGGCTGGAGCGGGAATTGAAGCGCCTGCTTCTGCCCAAGGATATCAACGACGACAAAAACGTCATCGTGGAGATCAGGGCCGGCACGGGAGGGGACGAAGCCGGTCTTTTCGCGATGGATCTTTTCAAGATGTATAGCCGCTATGCCGAGCGCCAGGGCTGGAGGATCGAGATGATGGTCTCCAATATCAGCGATCTGGGCGGCGTCAAAGAGGTCATCATGCTGCTGGAAGGGCGCGGCGCATACAGCAAAATGAAATATGAGGGCGGCGTGCACCGCGTGCAAAGAATACCCACTACAGAAGCCAGCGGGCGCATCCACACCTCGGCCGCCACCGTGGCGGTTCTGCCGGAGGCCGAAGAGGTGGAGGTGGAGATATCCCCCAACGACATCCGCGTGGACGTCTTTTGCTCCTCCGGGCCGGGCGGGCAATCCGTCAACACTACGCAGTCGGCGGTGCGCATCGCCCACATCCCCACCGGCATCGTAGTCTCCTGCCAGGATGAGAAAAGCCAGCATAAGAACAAGGACAAGGGCATGAGGGTTTTGCGCGCCCGCCTGCTGGAAAAAATTCAGAGCGAGGCGCACGGCCAGGAAGCCGACACCCGCCGCAGCATGGTGGGCAGCGGCGACCGCTCCGAGCGCATCCGCACTTATAATTTCCCGCAGGGCCGGGTGACCGACCACCGCATCGGCCTGACCTTGCACCGCCTGGAATGGATTTTGCAGGGGGATCTGGACGAGATCATCGAGGCTCTGATCGCCGACGATCAGGCCAAAAAGATGCAGAACACGGATTGAGCGTTATGGAGATCAGAACCTGTTTGAAAGCAATAGAAGAAATTTTGCAGGCGGGCGGGATCGAAGAAGCCGCCTGCGAAGCCCGGCTGATCTTGGGGCACCTGCTCGGTTGCCGGCCGGGCCGCCTCTTTTTGCGCGAAGGCGGGGTGGACGAAGCGGCGCGGGAAGCCGCGCTGCAGCTCGCGCATAAGCGCGCCGCGCGGCAGCCGCTGCAATATCTTTTGGGTGAGCAGCAATTCATGGGGCTTGATTTTCTCGTCAACGAAAAGACCCTCATCCCGCGTTGGGACACGGAGACTATGGTGGAGCAGGCGATTTGTCTGATGCGGGAGAATGAGAACCGGTGTTTGATAGTGGAAACACCGGAGCTGCCGGACAAGGCGCGAAGAGGGCAAAGAGCACCGCTATTTGACCGGCGAGCAACGCCGCATGGCGCGGAAAGGGCCGGTGATTCGGTGTTTTCTAATCTGTTGAACACGGGTTCTAAAACGCCGCTGATTGCCGACCTCTGCTGCGGCGGCGGGGCCATCGCGGTGAGCATGGCCAAGGCTTTGCCTAAGGCCCGTCTCATCGCCGCCGACATTTGCTCGGAAGCCCTGCAAACCGCCCGGTGGAACGCGGAAAAGCATGGGGTTGAAGACCGCGTGGAGTTTTTGCGCGGGGATTTGCTGGACGCTCTGCACGGCCGGGAGGGCAGGCTGGACATGCTCGTCTGCAACCCGCCGTATATCCCGAGCGGGGAAATCGAAGCTCTCCCGCCGGAGGTGCGCCAAGAGCCGCGCCTGGCTCTGGACGGGGGCGAGGACGGGCTGAAGTTTTATCGCCTTTTGGCGGCAGGGGCCGCGCCGTTCTTGCGCGAAGAGGGCTGGCTGGTTCTGGAAATCGGCGACGGGCAGAAGGACGATGTTTGCCGCCTTTTGCGGGAAAGCGGCTGGCAGATCGAGCGCGTGACACAGGATTTGGCGGGGCGCGAGCGCGCCGTCTTTGCGCGGCGTGGTTGATGGGAGATGAAGCAAAATGATAAAATTGTTCAGAAAATTGTTCAAAGTTAATGGATCTGATTTTTATGAAGAATTTCCTTCGTTTTGCGGGGGATTCCCTCCTGAATTAAGGGAAGCGGTTGAAAAAGTTGTAAACACCCTTCCCCGGAAAACCTATTCCGGCGATAGATGGTTTTTTTCCGGGAACAAACAGGAAATAAAATATTTTTCAGGCGAAAACCTGATAAGCTTTCCGTATAGAGTGTATTTTCTTGAGGTTAATGATAGCATAATTGCAAAAATGAGCGCCACGGAAAAAACGATCCTGCATTGCATCTATTCAAGAAGCTGCGACGGATATATCCGTGAAAAACATGTAAGAGCCTTGCTGTCGGAGGAGTTTCCCGCGTGGGCCATTCCCTATATTGTGAAAGTTTGCGATGAATATATCCTTGAGATTTTGCAGGTTGTATATGAAAATCTTAAGGAGAGAAACACGGACGAGATAAAACGGTTCTGCGCCGCCAACCGTGAGGTTTTTTGTAAAAGCTATGACCGCATGACAAGCTATTGGAACGAGTATTACAGGACTTGGAATGAATATTACGGGCATGATTGTTATGAGCTTAAAAACTATGCAGGCCGCAAATTGTTTGTTGAGTGTTTTGGGGCGACGCGCCCGATGAAATGTTTGTAGGTGCTAATCGGAGGTTTTCATGGAAACAGTCTATATCAAAACTGAAAACGGCCTGCTGCGCGAAGACGAGCTGGCTTTGGCCGCCGGGTTCCTGCAAGCGGGGGAGCTGGTGGCTTTTCCCACCGAGACGGTCTATGGCCTGGGGGCCAACGCCTTAGACGCGGCGGCGGTGGCGCGCATTTTCGCGGTCAAGGGGCGGCCGGCCGACAACCCGCTGATCGTCCATCTGGCGCATCCCGAGCAGTTGGAGCAGGTGGCCGTGGCCGGCGACTTGGCGCGCGCGCTTTTTGAACGATTCAGTCCCGGCCCGCTGACCTTGGTTCTGCCCAAGAAGCCCTGCGTGCCGGACATCGTTTCCGCGGGGCTGCCCACGGTGGCGGTGCGCTTCCCCGCGCATCCGGCAGCGAAATGCCTGCTTGAGGCCGGCGGATTGCCCGTCGCGGCGCCTTCCGCCAATTTGTCGGGCCGCCCCAGCCCCACCAGGGGGGAGCATGTGGCGCAGGACTTGGGGGGCAAGATCGCCATGATCATCGACGCGGGGCCGCTGGAGATCGGCCTGGAATCCACGGTTTTGGACGTTACGGGGGCGAGGCCGGTGCTGCTGCGGCCGGGCGGGCTCGCCAGAGAAGAGCTGGAGCGTTTTTGCGGGCCGCTTGAGACGGCCGGGAGCGGGCACAAAATCGTTTCGCCCGGCATGAAATATGCTCATTATGCGCCGCGGGGCAAGGTGATCGTCGCCGCGGACGCGGAAGAAGCCGCGCGAATCTACCGGCGGGAAAAAGCCAAGGGAAGCGCGGTTTTGCTGCTGAGCGCGGAAAGCGCGGCGGAGCTTTTGCCGCTGGCGGGCGGGGATATCTTCATTCTGGGCGGGAAGGACGACCTCTCCGCGATCGCCGCCAACCTTTTCGCGGCCTTTCGCCTGGCCGACGAACGGCAGGCGCGGGCCGTCATCGTGGAAGGCGTGCCGGAGAAGGGTTTGGGGTTGGCGATTATGAATAGGATTAAAAAGGCCTCCGGATCGTCGGCAACATAAGCGGCGCATAGCTGTGTCAGCAGCTTCGCCGCGATCCTCGACGTACAACACGGTACGCCTGCGGTCGCGGCTCGCAGCTTCCTTGCTCTGCTTGCTTCTCTTGCCTCCTCGTTGGTGGTTGGCGTTGCGTCTGCGGCCTCGCTGCTCATGTTAAACTATATTAAAACAAACGGCAACTGTCGTTTGTTTTATACTCTGTCTTCTGTTTAGCCCCTCCCTCCTGCCTCCTCACCGGAGGGGAGAGGGAGAGAATTTTTTGCCGTGGTTGCCGCCTTTTGCGGCAATCCCGATAAAAAGGAAGATTAGGAGCGAACAATGGCGAGTCTTGCCATGCTTGCCACTTACCGGGGTCCCCGAAAACCTTTAGGTTTTTGGGGTGGTTTTAGATCCTCGTTTGTGGTTGGCTTTGCGTCTGCGGTCGCGGCTCGCAGCTTCCTTGCTCTGCTTGCTGAAACCGGGGCCCCCGCGAAAACTTTTTTGGGGCGGAGATTGCCTTGAGCGCGCGAAACAGGGCGCGTTTTCCCGTGAAAAACAAAACAAAAAGAGATAAAGCAAGAAAGGCGGTTCGATGTCGAACCGCCTTTCTTGAACACAAAAATTTTGACGGCTTGTCCTCTTTCCCGACAAAACAACTCAGCGTAAAAACTCGGCGATGCCGGCGGCGATGCCGGCCGCGGCTTTTTTCTGGAAATCTGCGGTGGAGAGCAGCTTTTCTTCTTCCGGGTTGGAGATGAAGGCGACCTCGGCGAGGATGCCGGGGCAGGGAAGGTTGCGCAAAACGGCATATGACCCGGTGAAAAGGCCCAGATCTTTGGTTCCGAGCGCTGCCACGAGATTTTTCTGCAGGCAATTGGCCAGGCGCGCGTCCTGCTGCGCGTTGGCGCTCACCTGGTTGATATACATGGCGGTGCCCTTGACGCTGCGGCTGGCATTGGCATTGTTGTGGATGGAGACGAGAAGATCCGCTTTGTGGGTCGTGGCCATTTTGGCGCGTTCCGCCAGGGTGAGGCCGGTGCTTTCGCCGCGGGTCACGATCACCGTGGCGCCCATGCCGCGCAGCAGTTCAGCCGTATAATTGGCTATGCGGAAGTTCACATCCCTTTCCAGCAGGCCGTTCAAGCCCACGGCGCCCGGGTTTACCGCGCCGCCGGACAAAATTTCCCCGTGACCGGGGTCCAGGATTATGGTGCGGCCCGCCAGCGGCTTGCTGACCGGTATTTTTGTTTCATAATCCGTTGTGATGGAAATGGCGTTGGCCTTCCCGTCCCATTCCACATAAGCGCCCAGCGCTTCCGACAGGGTGCGCAGGCCCACATAAGTGCGGCCGTTGTGGAGAACGGGCGGCACGCTTGGGCGGATCTCACGGCCGTTGAGGTTCATCATGCCGCTGCCGAGATCCACCGTGAGGGAAACGCCGTCCCTGCTCAGCACGGCCGAGTGCCGCTCCGCGATATAGTCGCAGCTGAAGCCCAGCGCGCCCGCGATATCCCGCAGAGGCACATAATTATAGCCGGGCAGATGCAAAAACGCAGGGGTGCTGTTGAAAAACGCTTCTCCGTTGATATGTATGGATGGGGCGCTTTGCGCGGCCAAAGCCGGCGGGCCGGTCGCGCAGAGCGCGGCGAGGACCATGAAAAAGAGCAGCATCCTTGGCAGAAACCGGGGGATTCGGGTGTTTTTTTTGGCAGTTGAAGGCAATTTTTTCACCTCCTTCTTTGTCCGACTTGTTTCATCAGGCTCATTGCGCGACCCTTCCGCGCCGTTTCGGCGGTCTTTTTCCGCCGGCGCTGTCGCCGTCCCGCCGGTTCGTTTGCCCGGGGCCGCGCAAGAAGTTCGCCGGCCTGTCCGCGGGGAAAGAGGACGGAAGCCCGCATGAGGCCGGGAAAGGGGTCGTTTGGGTTCAAAAATCGTTTTCATGGCCGGGAACGGCGGGTTTTTCGCGGGCAAGTGGGCGCATATGCTCGCCGCTCTGTCTCGCCGCTGTTTTCCGGCCTCGCAGGGGTGGCCGCCGCGCGTCCGCGCATCGCGCAGCAGACTTCCGCCATATTTCATTAGACCCAAAAACGGAAATTTTTGTTGCACAAAATGCCTGGTAAATAATGCCTGCGCTTTCTTTTTCCTCTCTGCGCTGTTTTTGGAAAATTTCTCAGAGCCTGTTTAGTATCT
>Ga0123356_10007320_pt1 | contig 11012 bp, 5 predicted proteins | sample TergutEmb28metaG_2_FD_92546 | JGI IMG/M metagenome (GOLD analysis project Ga0123356, IMG submission 92546) | Embiratermes neotenicus P3 segment gut microbial communities from Petit-Saut dam, French Guiana - Emb289 P3 | ecosystem: Host-associated > Arthropoda: Insects > Digestive system > Gut ... | reverse complement strand
ATCCAATATAGTTAATAAACGACTAAAAACAAACTGGGAGGATGAGCGTTATGAACGAATTAACGTTAACAACATTATATTGTATTATTGATGATTTTATCAATACTTTACAAACCACTGAAGGCGGGCAGAAAATGCTGGAGTCATGGAAAGCAAAAAGAGGCCCGCAAAGACAGCTTAGTATTAGCGAAGTACTTACATTAAATGTCTTGAGATTTTATTTTCACATATTTGACTTAAAAGCGTTTGTACGGCTTGCCGCATGCGCCTACAAATCTCATTTTCCAGGCTTGCCAAATTATGAAAACTTTCTAAAAGCGACAAACCGGTCATTTCCTTTTACAGTATTATTTTTGCATTATTTTCTGTTGCTTAACCGCCAAATATCCAGCGATGGATTGTATTTTCTAGATTCTACAGCGTTGAGCGTGTGTAACAATTGGAATATATCCACGCATCGAGTAACACAAGGGTTTTCTTCACGAGGCAGGACGAGCAAAGGTTGGTTTTACGGATTTAAGCTGCACGGTGTCTGCGATGCATTGGGCAACTTGGTGAATCTGCGTTTTACAACAGGAAGCAAACATGACAGTCGTCAAACTGAACTGCTGACAGAGGGGTTAAGCGGATTATTTGTTGGCGATGCAGGGTATTTGTTAAAACTGGAAGTGTTTCAACGCCTGTTTGAAAAGCACAAACGTATTTTGGCTGCTTCGAGGAAAAGCATGAAGCGTCTTATGACCAATGAACAGGGTTATTTGCTCAGGAAACGAAACATCATTGAAACAGTTTGGGATGTATTAAAGGAACGTTACGGGTTGGTATACCATTTGGCACGGAATATCACTGGGCTTTTCAGGCATTACTTCTATAGCTTGCTCAGCCGTATGTTTCAAATTTTTTTGATTTCTCCGAAGATGCAGTTACCGGATTTATCTTTTGAACTCATAAGTTAAAACTCGAATTTCAGCCTAAAAGCAAAATTTATAAAAATTAACAAGAGGCGCATGGATATTCTGTTTGTATCAACATTTAACGTATTTAGAAATAAATCCCCCATATGATGATTTAATCAAATTTTTTATACTAATTATAATAATTAATGTGAAACACAGCGAAGTACCCTTTTAAAAAAAATCAAAAAAAATTGATAACTATTCAGAACCCCATATAAAACATGAAAAGAATCGTAATAAATAGCAAATAACAATGGATCTCGCGTGATCCCTTGACTGACGGGATAGAACCAAGTTACAAATATTATCCATCATTGAGTAATTAGAAATAGTTCATAAAGAATTAAATTCCACAAGATTGGCTATTGATTATGAAAATTGAAACGGTTAGTTGTATTAACTGTGATATAATGGAAGGACGAACAATAAAATATGGGAATTAGGGTCATTTTTTATCAAAATCATGGTATTTCTCAAACAATTTTCACTTTATTCATAAAAATAATTGGAAAAAAGGTAAACGTCGAGCAATATTAGCTTGACTTATTTAAAAAAATACGGCGATACTTAATAAAAGGGGATTGGTTTTTACATTAAAATAGATCAACATATTTTGTTTTATTTTTATATAAATATAATAAGGAGTAGTTAATTATGAGTTTAAATGTATTGTCACCAAAATTTAAAAGTATGTTTCGAGAATATGATATTCGTGGCAGGGTTAATGAAGATGAATTAAATAAAGAAAGTGTTTATCATATCATATCTGCTTATGCTCATTTTTTATCAGAAATGAATGTAAAAAGTTCTATAGTTGGATATGATAATCGTGATTGTTCTCCTGAATTTGCAGAAGCTACCATAAATGCTTTAATTGACAGGGGGATTAATGTTTATTATATTGGTTTATCAATAAGTCCACTAGCTTATTATGCACAATATCTTTATAGCTGTGAAGGAGCCGTTATGATAACTGCTAGCCATAATCCGAATGGCTGGTCTGGTTTCAAATTGGCAAAAGGGTTTTCAAAAACTCTTGAAGCAGATGATGTTAAGAAAATGTATGATTTAGTACTTAACCTTCCCAATAGTCCTTCCATTATTGCAAAAGGAACTATATCAACTGTAAATGCACGTGATAATTATATAAATGAAATCATTTCAAGAATAAAAATGGGACCTAAAAAACCTAAAGTTGTCATTGATGCGGGAAATGGTGGGGCTGGTCTTTTCGCTTATGAATTATTTCAAAAATTAGGTTGTATAACTTTTCAATTGAACTGTGATCCTGATACGACATATCCACATTATTTTCCAAATCCATCAAATATTCAATCAAGAGAACGTCTAAGGAACATGATAATTCATCCATATATAAAAGCTGATATTGGAGTAGGATTCGATGGTGATGGCGATCGTATTGGCGTAATAGATGAGGCTGGCAATGATATATATAGTGATATTATTTTAGCTGTACTTGCCAAGCAATTACTAGAAAAAAAATCGAAGGCGAAGATAGTATATGATGTAAAATGTTCAAAAACTCTAGAAGAAGTTATTATAGCCAATGATGGGGTTCCTGTTATGTGGATAACAGGACATTCATATATAAAATCAAAAATGCATAATATAAAAGCTGAATTGGCAGGCGAACGAAGTGGTCATATATTCTATGGTGGCGATGATTATTACGGATTTGACGATGCTGTATTTACAGCAGCAAAATTATTAGAATATTTATCACATCTAGATAAACCTTTGTCTGAAATAGTGAGCGAATTTCCAAAATATTTAACTTCTCCAGAAATAAAAGCGCATTGTGATGATTTAGTTAAATATGATATAGTATCTAGTATAATTAGCGATTTGAAGGCGCAATTCCCTGGTAAGGTAAATGATATCTGTGGAGCTCGTGTTGAATTTGATGATGGCTGGGGCTTAATAAGAGCTTCCTCAAATTTACCTGAGCTTGTAATTATTTTTGAAGCAAAAACAAAATCCAGGTTATTGGAAATTCGTGAAATACTAAAAACTGTAGTAAAAAAATATCCCGAAATATCAGAATGGGAAAACGATATTTATGAATAATATTAAACGGTTTAAAAGGTGATGTTTTTGCGCAGTATTATAATTGTATTAGATGGTTTTGGCGTAGGCGAGCTTCCAGATGCTGATAAGTATGGCGATGTAGGTACTAATACTGCCTTGCATGTAATTAAACAATGTAATCCTTATTTACCCAACCTAAGAGATATGGGATTGTATGACATTATCGGACTTAATAGTAATACACATGGCGTATATGGAAAAGCGAAGGAACAGTCTGCCGGAAAAGATTCCCTTACTGGTCATTTTGAACTGATGGGTTTAATAACTGATAAAGCCCAAACAACTTTTCCAGACGGATTTCCATTAGAATTACTTGAGTTTCTTAAAGATTTAGCCGGGCGAGATATCATTGACGGTGGTATTGCATCAGGAACAGAAATAATAAATCTTTTTGGTGACTTGCATTTACAGACTAAAAATCCAATTATATATACCTCTGCTGATAGTGTTATACAAGTAGCTTGTCATATTGATATATATGACGTTGATAAATTACATAATTATTGTAACGAAATAAGAAATAATCTGCCATCTCATTATATTATAGGAAGAGTGATTGCCCGACCATTTGATGGCAAATCAGGTAACTATAACAGAACAAAAGATAGAAAAGATTTTTCGTTACCGCCTTCGTCTCCCACATTGTTAGATATTTTAAAAGATTCTGGAAAGGATGTTATTACAATTGGAAAATTAGATAATATTTTTTCAATGAATGGCATTACAAAAAATATACATACTAGTTCTAACAGTGATGGTATAAAAAACATAATTTCTGTTTTGCAAACACAATTTAATGGTCTTTTGTTTGCAAATTTAATTGATTTTGATATGGTGTATGGTCATCGAAATGATGTAATTGGATATGCGAAGGCCTTAGAAGAATTCGATAGCTCATTGCCACAAATATTCTCTTTAATGAATGAACATGATTTATTAATTATAACATCAGATCATGGATGCGATCCTACAACTAAAGGCACCGACCATACAAGGGAGTATGTGCCTGTTTTAATCCGTACTGTTCCTGTTAAATATAAAGATTTAGGAATAGTAAATATGTCTGATATTGCTGCAACTATAGCAAAACATCAAGGAGTTGATTATAATCTCGCTGGCACCACTCTCTTATAATTTATACATATCCATAAACTAATTTTTTATTTATTTCACTATTATTTGCGGTTATATTAGAATCATCCATAACTACATTTTTAATAAATATCCCAGCTACATTTTTAATTTTTCTTTCCAAGGTAATATCATATCCATTAACTTTACTGATGTTAATATATCCATCTTCTGAATATGTATATATATGTGATAATTCATGACAAGATTTTATTGCAAATATCCTTCCATCATGTATTTTGTCAATTACTTTATTTGATGGTTTATTTGATTTTAATTTGCCTGTAGATAAATTAATTGTAGAACTATCTATTATAATTATACTTCCCTTACTTGTACTAAAATATATATATTCATTTATATTATCAAATTGATATATACTTCCTTCACTTGAAAAATCATAGCAACATTTAAGTATAATATTTTTATAATTTGAATCTAATGAATATATTCTTATAATTCCGTCATTCCCACATGTTATTAACACATAATGCTCATTTATTATATATTCTTTTATACAATATTGCCAACATTTAGCATCATGTAACTTTTTAAATAATTCTAATTTTCCAGTATTATAATGCCATAAATGTATTGTACCATCCCAATGCGTGGAAGCTAATACATTAATATTTTTTAAGAAATTAATTGAATTTGATCCAACTGCTTTATTAATATTATCATTTACTTCAGACATATTTATTATTGATTTACAATTAATTCTATTATTATATAATTCCCATAAATATACATTATTTGATGAATCTATTGTTGCAAATTGTATATCATCAATAACTACAACATCATCCATAATATCTTCTTTTTCTTCTGAAAATGCTATATTTTTCCATTCTTCAGCATCCCATACACCAACTCTTTTATCAAGTGATGCAGATACAATTATATTCTTTTTTAAAAATATATCAATAGAGTATATTCTTTCTTTATGGCCTTCAATAAAATCAATGTGTGTATTCATTTTAATATTATATTTTTTAATAGTAGAATCATTATTAGGTAAATATAGTATATTATTTTTTTCATCTATAACAAAACGTTTAATCCAAAAAGAATTACCTTTAAATTCATACTCTTTTTTATTTGATTCTAGATTATTTATTCTTAAAGAAAAATCTCTTGATACTGATATATATTTTTTATCATTATTAAAATAGCAAATATCTTCTATTATATTATCATGTTCACCTTTCACAATATATTTTTGAGGATTTATTGTCCATTCAAAAACTTTATTATTATAAGCTGCTAATATCTTTGTTTTATCATTGTTTAAGCAAATTTTTTGCGGAATTATCTTATTTAAGATATTATTATTTTGAAAGTCATATCTTTCTTCTGTTTTATTTATCATATCATATTTTATAATACCTCTTTGACAAGTATAATATAATAGATATTCACGCATTGATAATATTATATCATTTATCATTCCACTTTCTTCTTTCTTTATATCTTCTATTACACAAGAATTTAAATTAACGTTTAAAATGTTTCCTTTCGGCGTGCATGCAATAATTTCTGTATTATTTTTAATACAAAAATTATTAACATATATACTATGTGGAATATTATAAGAAACAATTTTAATATTATTTTCATCTATAAATATTATTTTTTCTAATTTACCTTTATCATTTGATATAAAAATATTATCTTTTTTTTCAGGATAATATTTTACATTACATATTTTATTTTCTAATTTTATTATTTTGTTACTCTTTTTAGTAATAGGATTTATAGTGTATAAATAATCATCTTCATCAAAGCATACTATAAATATCTCATTTTTAATATATAAAGATAAAATAAAACGAATACCTGTATCGCATAATTTTATAGAATACAAACAATATTCTTTTGAATCTTCCCAAAATTTAACAAAACCATCTCGTCCACAAGATATAATATAATCATTAAATATAACAACTCCATAAACCCATTGATAGTGTCCTTGAGGTATAAACTTATTATAATCAATAATACAATTTTTTATTTCTGATGATATAATTCTATTATTTATATGTCTTGAAATATATTTTCCATTAAATAAATACTCTGTTAAATCAATATTTTCCAGTTTTAAACAATACAATCCGTCTCTTGCTATATTTATCATATTTAAAATATTTTCTATTGCTAAAGAACTATTTATGGATAATTCTCTACATTTATCAATTGTAAAATATTCCAATATTTTAGATAATCTTGAATTATTTAAGAGAAATTCATTATAATTATTCTTTTTCCATTTATATATAGCATCATATTCATAAAACATTTCAGCAATAAATTCACTTATGTACAAAGGAAATTTCCTAATAATTAAATCAGATTCATATATTTTTTTTTCATCAATTATTTCATCATAAATATATTTAGAACTAAAATAATCTCTATATATTTGATGTGGAAAATAATAATAATCCTTATTATATTTTTTTTCTATGATTAACATGCCAGATTTTTCATATATATATTTTATTAGACTTCCATAAATAACATCTAAATTATTATTGAATTCTTTATTATAAAAATCTAATACTTTCCTATTTTTATTTCTATACATTTTATCGTTAAATATTTTATCTACTATATATGTAATTATTCCAATAATATCATTTTCACTTGTTTCATATTTAGAACATTTTTCTATTTTATGTGCAATATAAGGCAATATTAATGAAATACATACATAATTCATATTTATTTCATTAATATTTAATTTTTTATTATAAGAAAAATAAAAATCCAATAATGAAGTTTGAGAATTAATATTTTCGTCACAAATGATTTCATTTTCATTCCTTAACATTATTTTCTTGTATATTGTGAACATCAATGGATTTTTAATAACGGATATTAAACGATCATTAATATTTTCATAATTTATATTATTATTTTTACATAATAATTTTATAGTATTTTCAGAAAAATCATTCAACGTTATTTTATTAAAATCTTTAGAAATTATTTCTCTAATATCATATCTACATGTTATTATACATTTTACATCATTTCCATCTAATATTTTATTTAGTTCAATAATTATATTATCTCTTCCTTTATCTAATTCATTAAAACCATCCAATAATAAATATACTTTTATTTTATTTTTTTTTAATATATCTATTAAATTACTAAATAATTTTTCACAATTTCTTTTATCAATAATTATATTCTCTATATTTAAATAATATTCCAAAATATATTTTTTAGTAAAATATTGTTCTTTTATAGAAATAATATTTTCTTCATTATTTGTATTTTTTAAATCTATAAAAAATGCAATAGTTTTCTTTTTTTTATAATAATAATTCGCTATATATAATAGAGATATTGTTTTTCCTCCTCCGCCAACTCCAACAATTTCATAATGCAAATGATTTTCATCTAATATTTCTGTAATATTACTATATTTTTTATTATTAAATAATATTTCAGGAAATATTCCACTATTTATCACATCATTTGTTATATGTGAATTATTTAAATACTCTTCTAATGAAGACTTTATATTATTTCTAATGTTTGATATCTTATAATTTATTTTTTTTTTATTTATTCTATTCTTTTTGTTTTTATTTGCTACTATTATAGCACATATCCCAATAATACTACTAATTATAATTCCAAATATTGTGATTAATTCTCCCTGTGTAAATGTTCCATTTAAGATCATTGTATATTCTCCATACAATATTTAGAATCTAGATAAGAAATTAATCCATACAAACCATGTTCATCGTCATTGTAACCAATAATAATCTTTTCTTTTATCATATCTGAATTAAAATTATATATTCCAAAATCAATCATATTCTTTACCAAATATTTGATATAAGAATTACAATTTTGAACAAACCCACCCATTAATATGATTTTATCTAAATACAAAGAGGCTAATAATGAACAAAAAGTATATGCTAGGGGTTTTGTGCAATAATCAATAATTTCATTTGCAAAAACATCAGACATATCTGCTGCTTTAGCAATATCATAAATAGTAATATATTTATTATTTTGAAGACTTGATTCCAAATAACTTTTATTAAATACTGTATTTTTGTATTTATTAGCTATATTTTCTATGCCACGTCCAGATGAAATACTACCTATATGATTTATTCCCCATCCACAATCACATTTAATATTTATTTCTTCACAACCAATTGCTCTTATATGTCCTAATTCACCTTCAAAACCATCATCTCCGATTTGAACTTCCTTATTAATAACAATTTTATTTCCTATTCCGGAACTAACTGTTACTAATAGAAATTTATTATATTGATTAATATATCTCCATGAAGCAGCAAATAAATCATTTACAACATATACATTATCAATTTTAGTTTTCTTAATTATTTCGTTTCTAAGATTGAAATTTTTTAATATTTTTTTTCCATATATTACTGAACTGCCCCAAATAACTCCATTTTTTGATACTGGTCCTGCAAAACATACTCCAATACAATTAACTCCTTCATTTTTTTTAATAAATACGAATATTAAATCAAGAATATGATTATTTATTGCATTAATAGAAAACCCTTTTAAATAATTTGGTGTTGGTATCTTTTCAATTTTAATTATTTTTTTATTTTGGTATATAGCTGCTCTAAAATTTGTACCTCCAATATCAAATATAGCTATCATCTTGTTTATCCTTAAAATAATTATTAATCATCTCTTTTGTTGATAATAAAAATATATCTCTTAATTCATTCATTTCCATTACTTTTAAATAATTATCTGATTTATCAGAACAATTATTTAAATTTATAAAACCAGCTTGTCCAAAATTATTATTTGGAAGAACATAATTTAAATTTCCTCCTCGATGCAATACTAATCTTGGAATACTTTCATCAAATATTTCAAATAAAAATTTCTCAATAAAATAAATATGTGTTTGTTTTATTATCATGAATTTATGAAATATATCTATATACATATTAAATACTTCCTGACTGATTAATTTTAAATTTTTTGATATATATATACTTATTATCATATCAATTGACACAGCATAACCATGGTTAATTTGGTATAATGATTTATCCTCAATAAAACTAGAAAATGTATGACCAAAATCAACCAGTCTTCGCAATGATTTTTGTTCATAAAAATCATCTGATAATTGATTTATCATTGTTAAACACGACAAGTGAATCATTTCTTGTATTTTTTGTTTATAATATAAATTTTCTTTTATTGTATTTCCACTTAAAGTTTCTGATCTATTAAAATTAATTAATAACTTAATTAATTCGCTACTACTGGTTATAGCAATTTTTATTATTTCTGCAAAGCCACATTCAATATGGGTTTCATTTAGATCAAAAATAAATTCAAAATCATTTACAACTAACTTTGGTGGATAAAATGCTCCTAATATATTTTTATTATTTTTATGATTGATACCGACTTTTATACCAATGCCTGCATCAATTTGACCTATAAGAGTTGTTGGAATTTTTATCCAAGAAACAGATCTCCTATATAACTGAGCTGATAATCCTATAACATCTAATAAAGCTCCTCCACCTATAGCAATAATTATTCCCCTTCTGCTTAAAGTAGATGATAATAATATATCTAAAACTTCATTTAGTAATTCAAAATCTTTTTTTTCTGAATTATTTTTATATGTTAAAATAGGAACCAACCCTAAACAATTTTTACAAAATATATTTTCAATATTTTTTAGGAATTTATTATTTGTAGATAAATTATAGTATTCATCATAAAAAACTATGAAATCATTTTCTTTTATAATATCAAATATTCTTCCATTTCTATCCTCAAAAAATCTATCTTGAAAAACAATATCATAAGAAAAATCGTTTTCTACTTGTGCGTGTATTATCTTTGTTTCATCACCAAAATAAATAGATAAATACTCTTCCAAACCATGATGAAGCTCATTTTTACCATTCCATAATTTAATATTATAGCTAAAATCTAATTCATCAAGAGGTTCTTTTCTAAAATTGATAGCAGCAATACCTTTATTAAGTCCATATAAAATATTCATATCAGTTCCGCCGTTGGGAATTGAAAATTTATCTCCCCAAACAATAATATCTGAAATGTTTAAAGGAAAATCAGTGATCCCAATTTTTCTTAAAATATCTAAATTATTTATGATATATTCTACAGCAGTTGTTTTGGATACTCCAATAAGAGTTGTATCAATTGCAAAAGTTCCCGCTTTGACCGCAGTAAGGGGAAGTGATTCATCGATGAATTTCTTTTCTATTTCAACTAGTATTTCTTCTCTCAAAGACAATGAATTTACTACTTCAAAAGTAATTTGAATACCTCTGTCATCTAGCATTATTGCTCTAGGTTCATGATTTGATATTTTTCTAAATTCTGTTTTAGGCATAGTAGGATATACTATTAATGAAAAATGATTAATTATTTCTTGTATAATATCCCTCCAACGTTCTCTCAGAAAATTTGATAAAATTGAATCAAATGATATATATGGATGTGGTAAAAATAATCCTTTAGAATCAAAACCCCAAATTGATGCGCCGCTACATTCTGCTATTAGTATTCTGTAACGAACATCAATGTCTATCTCAACAACTACTCTTTCAAAAATATTATTTTTTCCTTGTCCAGAAATAAGAATAATTGATTTATTTTGTCTTAAAATATTGGTCAAATATTTAGAAATATTTTTGGTTGCAGGAGTATATACACCAGCAATTGTTTCATCAACATCAGAAAATATTAACTTTACATTATTTAAATCTTTTATCATTTTAATTCCTATTCTTTGTT
>Ga0123356_10007319_pt1 | contig 11015 bp, 9 predicted proteins | sample TergutEmb28metaG_2_FD_92546 | JGI IMG/M metagenome (GOLD analysis project Ga0123356, IMG submission 92546) | Embiratermes neotenicus P3 segment gut microbial communities from Petit-Saut dam, French Guiana - Emb289 P3 | ecosystem: Host-associated > Arthropoda: Insects > Digestive system > Gut ... | reverse complement strand
GTCGTCCACCTTGTCACGCATCGAAACCGGCAAGGCTCCGACCAAGTCGGCTTACCTCAACCAGATGCTCGAGATGTACGGCGTCGGGGAACCCGGGCAGCGCCAGATGCTCGTCGACATGGCCCGCGAGGGACATCGAAAGGGCTGGTGGGCCGCCTACGACGACGTGCTGCCCAGCGGCTTCGACATTTACGTCGGGCTTGAGGCGGAGACGGCGTCGGTTCGCGGTTACGAGGTCTCGGTGGTGCACGGACTGCTGCAGACAGCGGACTACGCGCGCGCCGTGATGGGGGAGATGTTCCCGAAGTACACGGCCGACCAGATCGACCGCCTCGTCGACTTCCGACTGGAGCGACAGCGCCGGTTCGACGAGGACCCGCCGCTCGGGCTGTGGGCCATCCTCGACGAGGCCGTACTCCGGCGGCCGGTCGGCGGTTGGGACGTGATGCGTGACCAGCTTGAGCACCTGCGGGAAATGGCGGAGAGGCCGGGAGTGACAGTCCAGGTCCTGCCGTTCGAATGCGGCGGGCACGGCGGGCTGGGCGGCCCGTTCTCCATCCTTGAGTTCCCCACCCGGTCCGATTCCGAGGTGGGCTACGTCGAATCGGTGGGCGGATACATCTACCTGGAGAAGGATAGGGATGTGCGGGCTCTTGCCGATGCCTTCGACCAGCTCCGGGCAACGGCGCTCGCACCGGGCGCGTCGGTTGACCTGATAGCGAAGATCGCCAAGGAAAAGATCGGCTAGGAGTTCCCTGAGTGAAGGCCGTGGCCGCTGGGGTGGCTGCCACGGGGTCCACATCAGTGATATCCGGTAAGGAGAAATTGGATGGACTTGGACGTTGGCACGATGCGCTGGTTCACCAGCAGCTACAGCGCGGCCACCAACTGTGTCGAAGTGGCGCAGCTGCCCGGCGGCGGCGTCGCGCTCCGCGATTCGAAGGACCGCGCCAAGCGGCCGCACGTCTACACTCGCCCCGAGTGGGAGGCGTTCCTGGCCGGAGTGAAAAACGGCGAGTTCGACCCGCCGGCCTGAGCCTCCCGCTTAGCACGCTGCCTGCCTAGCAGGCCTCTCGCCAAGCAGGCCGGCCGCGTGGGCCGAGCTCCGGCACCCCGCCCAGAGGCGGCGGTCATCCGTCGCCGTCGTCGGGCTGCCCGAGGTCCCCGATGATCTCGTCGATGATCCGTGGTGTCTGCTCCGGCTCGCATGCCACGATGGCCAGCCGCTCCATGGCGAGCAGGTACCGGTCCACCTCGGGCGACTTGTCGATGTAGAGCGCGGTCGTCAGCGTCTCGACGTACACCACGTCGGGGAGGTCCTGCTCGGCGAACCGCAGGATGGCGAACCCGGTCGGAACCTCGTGTCCGCCCGCGCCGTAGGGCAGGATCTGCAGGGTGAGCGACGGGCTGGCGCATGCGGCGCGCAGGTAGCGCAGCTGCTCCACTTGGACCCGGCGGCCGCCGACCGGGCGCCGCAGTGCGGACTCGTCGAGGATCACCCAGAGCCTCAGCTTGCCGTCCTTGAAGCGCCGCTGGCGTTCCTTGCGCAGTCCCACGAGCCGTTCCGCCTGCTCGGGCGGGAAGTCGCCGAGCGAGATCACCGCGGTCGCGTACTCTTCGGTCTGCAGCAGGCCGGGGATGAACTGCGCCTCGTACCAGCGGATGGAACGCGCCGCCTCCTCCATCCCGACGTACGGCTGGAACCAGTCGTGCAGGATGTCGTTGTACCGGTGCCACCAGCCGGGCCGGTTGGACTGCTCAGCGAGGGAGAGCAGCTGCTCTCGTTCGCGCGAATCCACACCGTACAGCGTGAGCAGGTCCAGGACGTCGATCTCCCGGATGGCGTTCCTGCCGAGCTCGATGCGGCTGATCTTCGACTCCGAGGCGCGGATCTGGCTGGCGGCCTGCTTGGCGGTGACGCCCTTGGCCTCCCTCAGCCGGCGCAGGTGCGAGCCGAGCAGGATCCGCAGGATAGTGGGCCCCTCGGAAGAGTCAGGCACGCCGCGGACCTCCTCTTCATCCCCGTGCCCATGTGCGGCACGGCTGATCCCCCTAGCACAAGGCGTCAGTAGCGTCCGCTTTCGGTCGGCCCGCTCCGGTCCGTCCTCGCGCAATGACCCCATGATATCTCGTATATGATTGCGCGTCGGCTATCTCACCCGCACATTGCCGCCCAATCTTAACTATTAGGCTCCGGTTCGTGATCTTGCCGTGATCCGGTCGCGCGGCCGAGACGTTGTGCATGCACGAAACTGTTTCTGTCAATGCGGTTCATGCAATGCGGGTGGCGCGTACCAGGCCAGGTAAGTGAATTGCGCGAAAACGCATTCCTGCTACCCGCCCATTAACTCTTACGGTCAGCCCCGACGGCCGTCCGCCCGCGCACGTCGTCCGCGCCGTCCCGGCCGGCCGCCAGCCCCGCATGCTAACCCGCACGTTGCGCCTCCGTATGATGCGGACCATGCGCTATCGGAACCTGGGTGATTCCGGCCTGCTCGTCTCGGCGGTAGGCCTAGGGTGCAACAACTTCGGCCGGCGGCTTGACGTGCAGCATACCCGGGCCGTGGTCGACGCAGCCATCGACGCGGGCGTCACGCTCCTCGATACCGCCGAGAGCTACGGCGGAGACGGTGCCTCCGAACTTGCGCTGGGCGAGGTCCTGGCCGGCCGGCGCGACAAGGTCGTGCTCGCCACCAAGTTCGGCAACGTGAACTCGGACATGGGCTACGGCCCCGCGGCCGGCGCCAAGGGCAGCAGGAACTACATCAAGATCGCGGTCGAGAAGTCCCTCACCCGGCTGCGCACCGACTACATCGACCTGTACCAGCTGCACACCCCCGACCCGGTGACGCCGATCGACGAAACGCTCGCCGCCCTGGACGACCTGGTGACTGAGGGTAAGGTCCGGTACATCGGGCACTCCAACCTGTCCGGCTGGCAGATCGCCGACGCGGCCCACACCGCGATCAGTTCTGGCCGCACCCCGTTCATCTCCGCGCAGAACCACTGGTCGCTGCTCGAGCGCGGCGCCGAGCGGGAGGTCGTCCCGGCCGCGCTGCACTTCGGCCTGGGCGTGCTGCCCTTCTTCCCGCTCGCCAACGGCCTGCTCACCGGTAAGGTCCGCCGCGGTCGGCAGGTTCCGGCGGGCACCCGGCTCGCCGAGCCGCGCCGGGCGGGCTACGTTACCGACGCCAAGCTCGACAAGGTGGAGGCGCTGATCGCCTGGGGCGAGGCCAATGGAGTATCCATCCTGGACATCGCCATCGGCGGCCTGGCTGCCCAGCCCGGCTGCTCCTCGGTGATCGCCGGTGCGACCTCTCCAGACCAAGTCAAGGCCAACGCCGCGGCGGGCGAGTGGGCACCGACCGACGAGCAGCTCGCCGAGATCGACAAGATCGTCCCGCCGCCGGTTATTCGCGCGTGAGTGCTGGCACGGCTAGAGGCTATTGTTCCGGGTGGTATTTTCTCATCTCAGGCCATTTTCGTCTTAACGGCGAAAATGACTAGACGCATATAACTAGCGCTGGGATATTCTCTTATTACCGGCCAGTGACAACAGCCGCTGGCGGCACTTTTCGGGGGCTCGCGCTCTCCCGCCGCGCGCGGCTAGGCAAACCGCGACGGTAGGAGGTGCAGGCAGACAGCATTATCCGGACGTGGTCCCCGGGCCGCGTCCGTTCGTCGCGGCACCGGCGGGAGCGGGTTTCACATGCTTCTCATCGTCATCATCTGCGTCGTCGTGGTACTCGCTTATTATCGGTCACTCAAGACTCATCCATACACGAAATGCAGGACGTGCAACGGTCGTGGAAGGTTTTACCACAAGGTAATGCCTGATGCTTTCGGGCTCTGCCCTAAGTGCGGAGGAAACGGCCGCGCGAAGCGATTTGGCGCACGCCTCCCGGAAAGCAAGTAGGACCGGGCCCCGGGCCCGAACCTCTGGCCCCGGAGCAGCCCCGTCAGGCCCCCGGCGCCGCCGCCATCGCCCGCGCCCAGCACCGGGCCAGGAGCACGGCGCGAGCGGCCAGCCAGCAGCCGAGCGCGGCCCACACACCGGGCAAGCCCAGCCAGTGGTAGCGGAGCACCAGGCCGGCCAGCGGGGCGAACGCGAAGATCACGATGATCATGGTCCGGCGCATCGCGACGTAGTCGCCGAGGCCGAGGATAATCCCGTCGTAGACGAAGGCGAGCGCGGCCAGCGGCTGGGTGAGCGCGGCGCACAGCAGCGCGATGAACGCCTCGTGGCGGATGGCCGGGTCGGCGCTGAACGCGGCGGGCACGATGAAGGCCAGTGCCGCAGTCAGCGCGGCGAGCGCGATGCCCGCGTACAGGCCAAACACGAGCGACCGCCGGGCGGCCAGCCGGGCGGCGCCCGCGTCGCCGGTGCCCAGGGCAGCGCTCACGTATACCTGCGCCGGTACGGCGAGTGCGTCGAGGGAGATGGACAGCAGGTACCAGACCCGGTTGGCGACCTGCTGCCCGGCGAGGGGGACAGGACCGAGCCGGGCGGCCACGGCGGTCACCGCGAGGGGCACCACGCCGAGCGCCACGGTCCGCACCGACAGCCGGTGCCCGTCACGGAGCAAGGCGCCGATGTCCGGTTTCCCGGGCTTCTCCGGCGCGACGCTGGACCGCCTCGATGCCCGCGCGTAGGCGAGCGCGGCGACGACCTGCGCGGCGACGGTCCCCCAGGCCGAGCCGGCCAGGCCGGCGTGTGCCCCGAACACCAGGCCTGCCTCCAGCGCGGCGTTCAGTACGTTCGCGCCGACCGCGATGCGCAGCGGGGTCTTGGTGTTCGCGAGGCCGACGAGGTGCCCGTTGCCCGCGAAGGACAGGTAGAGGAAGGGCAGTCCGAGCGCGGAGATACGCAAGTACCCGGTGGCGGCGGGCGCGATCACGCCACGGCCGCCGAGTAGCCACGTGACCAGCGGTGCGACCGCCACGACCGCCCCCGCGGTTATCACGCCCCATCCGGCGGCGACCGCGTAGGCGGCGCCGACCGCCCGCCCGGCAGCGCTCACGGCGCCCCGCGCGGCGTTCTTCGCTACCTCGGTCGTCGTCGCGGTGGCCAGGAAGATCGCGAGCCACGCCACCGCGGAAAGCGCGCTGCTCGCGATGGCCAGGGCATCGAGCGGTGAGCGGCCCAGGTGCCCGACGATGGCGGTGTCGACGAGGTTATACAGCGGCTCGGCGGCGATCGACCCGAGGGCGGGGATGGCCAGCTTCCAGATCCGCCGGTCAAGATCCCGGCGGCTCGCGGAATCTGTCACAGACTCCGCGGCAACCGTCACCGTCCCAGCATAGGTGGTGGTCCCCACGCGGTAGGTTTGGATATTTGTGACTCTGACCCAGGCCACCCAGTCGGCACGGCACGTGCGCGTCGAACGGACGCTGCTCGTGATCGGCGTGGCCGCCCTCGGCTTCAACCTGCGCGGGGCAATCACCAGCCTGCCGCCGGTCTTCCCCGAACTGGAAGCGTCCAGCCTGCACCTGTCGACCGCTACCGTCTCGGTTCTCGCCGCCACCCCGGTGCTGTGCTTCGCCGTCGTCTCCGGCTTCGCGGCCGCGCTGGCCCGCCGCTTCGGTGAGGAACGGGCGCTGTTCGCCGCCATGGTCGCACTGACCGCGGGCCTGCTGCTGCGCGGCGCGGCACCCGCTGCGGCGCTCTTCCCCGGCACCATCTTGGCTAGCTCGGCGATCGCGGTCATGAACGTGCTGCTGTCCAGCTTGATCAAGCGCCGCTGGCCGGAGCGGGCCGGCTTCCTCATCGGCCTGTACATCACCGCGCTGTCGGCCGGGGCGATCACCGGCTCGCTGGTCAGCGTGCCGCTGTGGCAGGCGAGTGGTGGCTCGATCGCGCTGACCCTCGGCTGGCTGGCCGCCCCCGCGGCGCTTGGCGCGCTGCTATGGATGCCTCAGCTGAAGCGAGCGCGGCTGCAGCGGGGAACGGTCCGGCCAGCGGAAAAGAACCCCGGCGACTCAGCCCCGCACGCGACTGCGCCACGCCCGGTCGCCGTCTACCGGCACGCGCTCGCCTGGCAGGTGATGGTCTTCATGGGCACGCAATCGCTGCTTTATTACGCGGCGCTGTCCTGGCTGCCGACGATCCTGCGCGACCGCGGGCTGTCGGCCGGCTCGGCCGGCGACCTGCTCGCGCTCATGGGCGTGGGCAATCTCGCGGTTTCCCTGTTGGTCCCGATCGTCGCGCAGCGGATGCGCACCCAGTACGCGCTCGTGGTACCGACCGTGATCACGCTCACCGTCGGCCTGGCGGGCCTTGTCTACGCGCCGGTCGACGGCGCGGTGATCTGGGCGCTGATCCTCGGTGCCGGGCAGAACGCGGCACTGGGCCTGGCCATCTTCTTCACGGCGGCCCGCGCCCCGCACGCCGCGGCGGCCGCCTCGCTGTCCGCTATGTCACAGGGCGCCGGTTACCTGCTAGCGAGCGCCGGCCCGCTCGAAGTCGGCCTGCTGCATTCGGCGACCGGTAGCTGGACCCCGCCGCTCGCGGTGCTCTTCGCGCTGTCCGCCGTTCTGCTGGTCGCGGGCCTGCTGGCGGCACGCCCGCGGGTGCTTCCCGCGGAGGGCTGAAATCGGGCGGAGCGGTACCCTGCGGATCTTCGGCATGCGAGCTTTAGCGTCGGCTTTCCGCTGCTCAGGCTAAGTTCCGGTTAAGTTCCTTAGCGCGCCGAAACAAGTTTTAAGATCCGGTAAGGTATCGCGCGTGAGCTCCATGGAAGAACGCCTCCGGTCGGCCAAACCGGGACAGCCCGCACAGAAGACCGTCAAGAGCCGGCTGCTCGTGTTTGGCGTCGTGGCGTTCGCCGTGGTCCTGGCCGGCTGGCTGATATACGCGTTCAGTGAGCCGCTTTCGGTCACGCTGTACCCGGTGGACCTGCGCGTCTACCTGGATGGCGGGCTCATCGTCCGGCACAGCAGCCCGCCTTACCAGGCGTCGCTCCAGTACCCGCTCTACGACTGGCCGAAAAACAACGAGGCGCTCAAGTTCACCTACACGCCGTTCGCTGCGCTGTTCTTCGCCGTCGTCTCCGTCATCCCGTGGTCGATCCTGCCGCGGGTGGTCCAGGTGGCGAACCTGGTCTTCCTGTTCGCCGCCGCGTGGTTCACCATGGACCTGCTCGGTTACAAGAGCCGCCAGGCCCGGCTCGGCGGCGCGCTGCTCGGCGCGGCGGCCGGGCTGCTCATCGAGCCGGTCTTCCGCACCATGTACCTGGGGCAGATCAACCTGCTGCTGATGGCGCTGATCCTCTGGGACCTCAACCAGCCCGACAGCCGCCGCTGGAAGGGGCTGGCGACCGGCATCGCCGCGGGAATCAAGATCATCCCGGGGATCTTCATCCTGTACCTGCTGCTCACCAAGCGGTACCGCGCGGGCGTGATGGAGATCATCGGGTTCGTGGCCACGATCGGGCTCGGTTTCGTCCTGCTGCCGGGAGACTCGAAGGACTTCTGGCTGAAGGGCCTGTTCTTCCAGGATGGCCGGACCGGGTTTACCGGCTGGGGCGGCAACCAGTCGCTGCGCGGGCTCATCACCAGGCTGATGGGGTCCATCGACGCGGCAACCGGGACGTGGGTGCTCGCGGTGGTGCTCGCGACGGTGATCGGCCTGGCTTGCGCGGTCCTGCTCGACCGGGCGGGGCACACGTTGCTGGCCATCCTGATGACCGCGCTCGTCGGGTTGCTCGACTCGCCGATCAGCTGGGACCACCACTGGGTCTGGGTGGTGCCTGGCATGATGGCCGCCGGGCACTACGCGGCCCGCGCCTGGCAGGCAGGCCGCCGGCGCGCCGCACTGGGCTGCGGCGGCGTGGGAGTTGCCTTGCTGCTGATCTTCGCGCCGTGGCCTGGCAGCCTCTGGAGCCTTCCGTCCACCGGGCCCGGCAACTTCGTCGACGGCCTGATCTGGGCGGGCCCGAACACCGCGGTCACCAAGTACGTCAAGTTCGGTGACCAGCCGTGGTTCAAGGAATACCACTGGGCGGGCCTGCAGAACCTCTCGGGCAACGCCTACATCCTGGCGGGGCTCGCCATGTTTGTCCTGCTCACGATCGTCGCGCTGCGAACTCGGGCAGGCGCACGCGTTGCCGGGCCAGCCGCGTCCGCCGTCCCCGGCACCCCCGCCACCCCCGACGCTTCAGCTGCCGCGAGCGTCTAGCCCGCCCGCGTGCCAGCACTCGGCGTTTCCGCGAGCCGCTGGCTTTCGCGCTAGCGCTCGGCGTTCAGGCGGTCAGCGCCCAGCGGGGCGGGGTGCGGCGCAGCCACTGCCACAACGAGCGGCGCTTCGGCCGGGCCACGATGTGGCCGCTCCCGCAGCTGCCAGACAGGTCGATCCGCAGCACCACCGGCACGTCATCGCCCCAGGGGGCGCGGACCTTGACCCGGCCGCTGCGCACGGACACGTTGTCGGTGTCAACCACGATGCCCGGCCGGGTGAGCAGGAGGATGTGCCCGCTTCCCGCCTTCGCATTGATGCGCAGGACCGGATCGGTGATCACGGCTTCCGTGAAGTCGAGCACGATGTGCCCGCTTGTGACCTTCACGTCCATCCGGCTCGGCACGATCCAGCGGCCGCGGCGCGCGCCGTGACCGCTCGTGTAGTGCATCGTGACGAGATCCTTGCGCTCCGCCGCCGCGGCCGCGGCTGCCCGTGAGGCCAGCGCCGCCGCGCCCGCCCCGGCGGCGGGCAGGTCGCGCAGCAGCTCGGCGAGTTCAGCGTAGGTCTTGGCGTTCAGCGCCAGCTCAAGCCGCTCGTCAAGCTCCTCGGGCGTCAGCCGCCCGTCGCCCGCCGCGGCCTGGAGCGCGTCGACGACCTGGTCTCGATCGGCGTGCGACGCCCGCAGTGAGCCGTTCTGGGTCGCGGGCACAACGGCCGGCCGCGCAGGTTCGGAATCCGCCATGGCACAAACTGTAGGACACCGGGCAGTCCCGCGTCACGGCACATAACCCCGCCCTGCTCACCGCCCGGCGGCCACTGCTCCGCGCCCCTCAGCGGTTGCCGCTGCGGCCGCTAGTCCGTGCTTCGGGCCAGCCGTGGCCGGCCGGCTCGCTTGACTGGCCGCGCGCTCAGCAGCAGCTCGCCGACCGGCTTCTCCGTCACGAGCGCCCCGAACGCGTCGGAGTCCATCGTCACCCGCCGCGGCACTTCCTCACCCGGCAGGTACAGGTCGAGCACCGCCACCCGCAGCGCGTCCTTCTCCATCGCCAGCGCCTCGTCCGCGAGCGACTCAATCTCGACCGGGCCCTCGCCGAGCTCCGGGTGCTCCTGGATGACGATCCGCGCGAGCGCGTCCTCCCGCATGATGAGCTGGCCGCTCAGATCGCTGAACCGGACAGTCTTCTGACCCATGATTCGACCCCTCTTTCCAAACGCTAAGCATTAGGGCCAACCATGCCGGAAACCTGTTCGTTTGTCAAACGCGTGTTCTAGCAATGAACCTACCATGCGAAACTAATCGCGAGCTGCCGACCTGGGCCCCCGCCACCGCATATCAGACTGGCTTCTTCATCTGCAGCGACGTCACGTCGTACCCGAGGCTCTCGTACAGCGCCCGCGCGGTCGTGTTCTGCCCGAAGACATTCAGCCCGAGCGAGGTCATGCCGCGGTTGCGCGCCTCCGTCTCCGCCAGCAGCATCGCCGCCCGCCCATAGCCGCGCCCTCGGAAGTTCTCGTCGACTTCGATGTCATAGACCCAGGCCATCAGCGGGTCCGGGTCGGGACCTGGCACCCCCAGCCAGAGCCAGCCGACCGCCTGCCGGCCGGCCATCACCCGGAACAGCACCTGCCTCGGCGTGTCATACCCGGCGCTGAACGCCCGCGCGGTATCCCGCCGCGCCTTGTCCCAGGCCTCGCTTTCCGGCATAGCGCCCGAGGCAATGATCTGCGCGGCGTACCCGGCGAGCTGGCGCGGCAGCCATTCGTCAAACTCGGCCCGGGTCATGGGCCGCAGCGAAACACCAGTGTCAGCCGACTCAATGTCAGAAAGCCCAGCGTCAGTCACCCGAATATCTAATCCGATGCGGCTGCATCCGGGCCACACGCGTAGCTGATCTTTACTCCGGGCCGGCATCAGGCGCACAGTGGGACCGACAGCGAAGCCGGAACCGCGGAAGGCAGACCAGACACGCCATGCCCACCAGCATCCCCCGTGCCGAGCACGTCGGCTCCCTCCTCCGCCCGTCCTACCTGCTGACCGCCCGCGAGCGGTACGAAGCCGGAGACATCTCCATCGACGAGCTCCGCCGCGCTGAAGACCGCGCCATCACCGGGCTTCTGCAGGTACAGCAGGATGCGGGCGTCGACGTGAGCACCGACGGTGAGGCGCGCCGCGAGTCCTGGCGCGCCGGTCTGCTGGAGTCCCTGAGCGGCGTCATCCCCGCGCAGCGCACGATGCGCTGGTACCGCGACGGCAGGGAGCTGACGACCCAGGAGACGCTCAGCGACGGCGCGATCGTCACCGGGCGGGTGTCCCGCAAGCAGGACCTCACCGGCACCGAGGCCGCGTACCTGGCCGAGCACGCCAGCGGTCCGTACAAGATCACCATGATCAGCGCCTCGATGGCAGGCATGATCTGGGATCCGGTTCAGTCGGTGGCGGACTATCCCACCGTCCGCGACCTGATGGAGCACCTCGCCGAGCTGCAGATCGACGAGATCTGCTCGCTCGCGGAGAACCACGGCGTTCGCTGGGTCCAGCTCGACTCGCTCACCTATACCCAGGCGATCGACGCACACCACAGCGGCAGCACGCGATCGCGGATCGATCCGCGGCAGGCCCTCGATGCCGCGATCGCCATCGACTCGAAGGTCGTCAGGGCAGTGCAGGCGAAGCATCCGGCCGTCACGTTCGGGATGCACATCTGCCGGGGCAACTACCGCAGCTCATGGATGGCGCAGGGCAGCTACGAGCCGGTCGCGGAACGCCTGCTGAACGAGGTCCCCGTCGACAGGTTCCTGCTGGAATACGACACGCAGCGGGCCGGCGGCTTTGAGCCGC
>Ga0123356_10007318_pt1 | contig 11015 bp, 6 predicted proteins | sample TergutEmb28metaG_2_FD_92546 | JGI IMG/M metagenome (GOLD analysis project Ga0123356, IMG submission 92546) | Embiratermes neotenicus P3 segment gut microbial communities from Petit-Saut dam, French Guiana - Emb289 P3 | ecosystem: Host-associated > Arthropoda: Insects > Digestive system > Gut ... | reverse complement strand
TGCCTGCGATGAAACGCCGGAACTGATGCCATTGCCGATAAGCTTGGCCCATCAACTGACCAGACGTTTGGCAGCCGTGCGTAAAACGGAGGCGCTCTCGCCGCTATTGCCGGACGGTAAAAGCCAGGTAACGGTGGAATATGACGACGCAGGCAAGCCGCAACGCATCGACACAGTGGTGATATCCACACAGCATCGCGCCGATATCAATTTGGAGGACCTGCGCCCCTTCATCATCGACAGGGTAATCAAAGATACGCTGCCGCAGCATATGATAGACGGGCGCACGCGCTATCTTATCAATCCCACCGGCCGTTTTGTCATTGGCGGCCCCCATGGCGACAGCGGCCTGACTGGCCGTAAAATCATAGTGGATGCTTATGGCGGCATGGCCAGGCATGGCGGCGGCGCATTCTCCGGCAAAGACCCCACCAAGGTGGACCGCTCCGCCTCTTATATGGCGCGCTATATCGCCAAAAACATCGTGGCCGCGCAACTGGCCGCGCGCTGCGAGGTGCAGCTGGCCTATGCCATAGGCGTGGCCGAGCCGGTATCGCTGCGTGTGGAGACTTTTGGCACAGGCCAAGTAGCAGAAAGCAAACTGACCGCGGCCTGCGCGGAACTATTCGACGCGCGCCCGGCGGCCATAATCAGCCAATTCGACTTGCTGCGCCCCATCTATAGGCAAGTAGCCGCCTACGGCCACTTTGGCCGCAGCGATTTGGATTTGCCGTGGGAAAAAACGGATAAAGTAGAAGAATTGCGCAGATTAACAAAATAGACATCGCGCACTGATTCCTGGCAACGACGCGCAACAAACTCCCGCCGACGTTGCAAACCACGTCGGCTGCCCCCCTAGCTCAGAGTTTAGTGGTTGTTACTCTTGCAGGTGAGATCTGCGGAGAAAGTGATAATGTGGTGTATTGATAAACCGGCCTCTGACCGCAGAAGTCAGCATAGCAATAGTACCGGGATTCACACTCGGGAAGGGCGTAACGATAGACTATTTTGAAACACTATTAAGAATAATTGCCACTGATTCCGACAATATCCAGTCAGTGATTCCGATGATATTCGGCTACTGATTTAGATTGGAGAGAAGAATGTATGTCAGAACAAAGCTCATTATTTCGTAAGGTCTCTCTGGATCGACTATCCTCACCAGAACAACTTGACCAAAAAATAACGGTAATTTCACCCATAGGCTGGGCGGCGATATTATCTTTGGCGATTTTAATTCTTGCCGCATTAGCTTGGGGCTTTCTAGGTATTGTATTCAATAAGGTGTATGGTAGCGGGTTATTAATGTACGGTGATGGGATTGTGAGTATTACCTCTCAGACCAGCGGCCAGATCACTGATGTCTGCGTACGAGCGGGGAACTATGTGGAAAAGGGGCAAATCATTGCCCGTGTTACGCAAGAGGATTTAACACAGCGAATTGAGCAGGTGCAGAAAAACATTGCCGCACTGGAAACCGTGAATGTGGAAACCCTCGACCTTGATATTGGTTCTCTTAGCTATGAAGTATATTCTGAATTTGCCCCGTTATTAGGGCAGATTCGCTCCGCTCGTGTTCAATATGAGATGCAAAAATTGGAAGCGGAGAAAAATGAGCAGGATGTAGATAACCAGAAAGAACGGCAGGCACAGCAAGTCAGCGCGCTTAGAAGACAGATAGCCACGCTGGAGGGACAAATACTGCAATATAATAAGCTGCTTGAAACGGATTTAGATAAGGCAAAGAAAAACCTTGCAGATGCGGAAGTTTTATACGAAATAGGCGATATAGCCAAAAACCAACTTGATTTGTATAAAGACGAGGTATCAAGATTACTAACTGAAATAGAATCAAGAAGCCTCGACATTCGCACTGGCAACACTACAAGCCCCAGCCAAGTACAAAATCGTCCGAGCTATGATTCTATCCTGGAGTCGATGCAGTCGCAACTTGAAAGCTTTCGGTTACAGTTGATTCAGGCACAGACAAATGACTTGCGGCTAAATGATACTTTCACTGGCTACCTTTGGGGAGCGTATAACCAGACTGGCGACCAAATTTCCTCCCTCATGGAGCAGTTGGCTGACCGGAAGCAGGTCATGCGGCAGAATTATCTGGAACACTTAGAAGAATTGCAAACGCAATATTCTAAGAAAAGCGTGATAACAGCAGAATTCAGCGGCATAGTATCTGTCCTTGCGGTTCAACCATATGATTTCGTACAGCCCGGTTTTGCACTTGGCAATATCGTCCGAGGCGATCAGGTAGCCGCAAGTTCAAATGTAATGCTTTATGTACCGATGGGCAAAGGCAAACTGATTGAAGCAGGCATGGAAGTTAATATATCACCCACCACAGTAAATAGGGAAGAGCATGGGTATATAATCGGGCAGGTTGTGTCAGTGTCGGCTTCATATGTCACCCAGGAACATATGATGTCTATTCTGCAAAACCAGCAGCTCGTGATGGCTTTCGGCAGAGAATCGGCAGTTATTGAGGTAGAAGTAGATCTCTCCCACGACGATAATACAGTAAGCGGCTATCAATGGTCGACTCCGAAAGGCGCGCCATTTGCTATCAGTCCTGGCACTATATGCGGAGGAGAAATCAAAGTATCTGACCGGCGGCCGATTGATTTGGTAGTGCCATTTATAAAAAATCTTTTTCAGTCAAGCGAGGAATATAAATGAGTACAATTACTGAAAAAGAGCCTAAGCTAGAAGCCCCACGCATTAATAACAGGGTACGCACGCCCAGCATTTTGCAAATGGAAATGGTGGAATGCGGTTCTGCATCCCTTGCTATGATTTGCGCCTACTACAAAAAATATATACCGCTTGAAGTGTTGCGCGTGGAATGCGGCGTCACAAGGGATGGTGTCAAGGCGGGCAATATGGCTAGGGCTGCCAAGAAAATAGGTTTTGATGTTAAGGGCTTCCGTAAGGAACCTGCCGACCTTGCCAAATTGAAGCCCCCCATGATTATCCATTGGAATTTTAATCATTTCGTGGTTTTTGAGGGGTTCAAAAATGGCAAGGCATATATAAACGACCCGGCAAGCGGCCGCCGGATACTTGCCTACGAGGAGTTTGACCTGGCCTTCACCGGAGTGGTGCTGACTTTCGAACTAACAGAAGAGTTCGAGAGAAGCGGACAGAAGAGCAGCATGATGTCCTCCTTGGCAAAGCGGCTCCGGGGTGTGCAAAGTGCAATTGTTTTCCTTGTCATTGTTGGGCTGTTGCTGGTAATACCAGGCCTTGTCATACCTGCTTTCTCTCGGATATTCATTGACGATTTACTGCTGGCGGGCAGGAGTGAGTGGCTGAAGCCTTTACTTTGGTGTATGGGCGCTACAGCGCTATTACAAGCCCTCCTTACGGGTTTACAGCAGAATTATCTGTTACGGATGGAAACAAAGATTGCCTTAAGCGGCGCCAGCAGTTTTTTTTGGCATATCCTGCGGCTACCAATTCTATTTTTCCAACAGCGTTCCCCCGGTGACATCAGTTCACGGCAGAACTCCAATAATTCTGTGGCAGAATTTTTATCACGGCAACTGGCGGAAAACGTTATTGGTGTTGCCATGCTTATATTCTATTTCTTTGTCATGTTGCAGTATAATGTGCTACTTACCATGCTGACACTTGTGCTGGCTATTGTAAATGTATTTTATTTCATATATTCCTCCGGCAAAGTAGAGGATCTAAACAGCAAGCTTATGCAAGATGCAGGAAAGCTAGCCGGCGCTTCAGTATCAGGTTTGTATATTATCGAAACCCTTAAAGCCACAGGCTCGGAATCTAACTTCTTTTCGAAGTGGGCAGGTTACCACGCAAAACAATTAAATGCCCTACAGAAGATGGGCGCATTCACTCAGGTTCTATTTACCCTGCCAAACCTTATGTTCGGACTTGCCGGCGTGGTTGTTTTATGCGTAGGCGGGCTGCAGATTTTGGACGGTAATTTGACTGTTGGCACACTGATCGCCTATCAAAGCCTTATTGGTAATTTTATGAAACCAATTAGCAACCTCACGCAGATGGGTATGAAGATCAAGCAGCTGAAAGGTGATATGGGACGCCTTGACGATGTACATAAATACACTGTAGACAAATCAAGCGACCCCGAACGGGATTTGGCGCTTGATGATGTAGATGAGGCTGATTTCCGCAAGCTGGAGGGTTATGTTGAGATAAAAGACTTGAGTTTCGGCTACAATGTATTGGAAAAACCGCTTATCGAAGGTTTCAACTTGAACCTGAAGCCTGGTTCCCGTGTGGCATTGGTAGGTTCTTCCGGTAGCGGCAAGAGTACAGTAGCAAAAATGCTTGCGGGCATCAACCGCCCTTGGGGGGGCGAAATATTGTTTGACGGTGTCAACCGGGATGATCTGCCACGTAATGTAATCAGTAATTCCCTAGCTGTTGTGGATCAGGACATCAGTATGTTTGAGGGTACAGTTCAGGACAATATCACTATGTGGGACGAGACGGTCACTGATGCGGATGTTGTAGGCGGCGCAAAGGATGCTTGCATACATGATGACATTGCCGCTCGTGAGGGCGGGTATAAAAGCAAAATCAGGGAAGGCGGCGCGAATTTCAGCGGCGGCCAGCGCCAACGCTTAGAAATAGCCAGGGCCTTGGCAATAAATCCCTCCATTTTGATCCTTGATGAAGCGACAAGCGCGCTGGATGTGCATACTGAGAAAATAGTAAGCGATAATATTCGCAGGCGCGGTTGCACATGTATTATTGTGGCGCATCGTCTGAGTACAATCCGGGATTGCGACGAGATTATTGTTATGCAATACGGCAAAATTGTCCAGCGAGGTACCCATGATGAGATGAAAAAGGTTCCCGGTATTTACGCGGAGCTTGTTGAAACGGCGGTGAGAGTGTGAGTTCAGTTTTACAAAAAAAGGATAATATCCCCTTTTGGATACATGAGGAAAACAGCGACGCTTTTTTCGTTTTAGATGGCACAATAAACATATATCACAGCAAAATAAGCGCTGAGGGGAAGCCTTTCGGATCGCGCACATTCCTCTTTCAGATGCTGGTAGGCGAGCTGCTTTTTTCCATAGATCCTTTTAAACGTGAGGATGGTATCTCCGCGGGATTGCTGGCGATACCGGCTTGTGATATTGAGCTTAATCGGGCAAGAGCCTCTCTTTCCGAAAATATGCGCTCCTTTGTGGAGGAATGGGTTGAAAAATGCTGCTGGCGGCTTGGTTATCCCCGTGAACAGATTGAAGCGGCTTGTTTAGAGCTTAACCAAACCGGTATTGGGGGGTTTAATAGTACTATCATGCGCTTGCTTGATAAGCAAGTGGAAGATGAGATCCAACAAATTAAAATCGCCAATCGCCGCCGGTATGCGGGAGAAAATGCTTATATAAATGCCGCTATCAATAATTTGCGCTCGGTGGTACCCAGTAGCAAAGAGCAAGTTTCAGCCATTAATCTAGATGACGACCCGCTTGTCGCAGCCTGCACTGCCGTGGCGCAAGAAAACGGAATGGAAATAGCGATACCAAAATCCATCCGGGAGGGAAAGGCTTCCAGCGATCCGGTAGGGGATATTGCGCTGGCTTCCCGTTTTAGAACGCGGGAGGTAATACTCAGCGGCGAATGGTTCCGCCAGGAAGGCGGCAGCCTGCTGGCAAAGCTAGAGGGAAGCGGCGAGCCTATAGCCTTGTTACAAAAATCCCCCAATAGGTATAATATGTACAATCCTGCTACCGGGGAAAAAGTTAAGGTGACAAAAAATAATGCGTCTGCGATAAACCCAAAGGCTGTAATGTTTTACCGCAGTTTACCCTCGCACAGCTTGAGCGGCAAGGATATTTTTCGGTTTGTCATTAAAGGTACCGGGAAAATTGACTGGATTTGGGTGCTTTTCATGGGTTTATGCGGCGGGCTGCTGGGGATGCTTACACCGCTAATAACCGGTACAATCTTTGAAACAGTTATCCCGGACGGTAATCGGAGCCTGCTTATACAAATCGGATTTTTAATGGGAGCAATGGCGCTGACCACTTTTGCCTTTGAAATCACCCGGGCATTCGCCATGCATCGTATCTCAGGCGTGGCAGAGCGGGATTTGCAGCCGGCAGTATGGGATAGAATGTTAAGCCTGCCGGTAGGGTTTTTTAAAAATTATACCGCAGGTGAATTGATGGAGCGAGCTATGAGCATATCGCAAATCCTGCAGATTCTATCGGGCGCTGTAACAAATACCATCATTACCAGCATCTTTTCGATTTTTTATATTATTGTAATGTTTACAAAAAATGCAAAGCTCGCATGGTTTGGCCTGGGAATCGCGGCGGTGGCCCTGATTATTACCTTTCTGCTCGGCAGAATTCAAGTCAAGTACGCAAGTAGGCAGGTTGAGATCAATAACAAAATTTCCGGCAAGATGTTCGGCTGGCTCTCCGGGCTTGCTAAAGTCAAAATGTCCGGATCGGAGAAACGTACTTTTTATAACTGGTCACAGATGTACAAAGAATCCCGCACGATTACCTACAAGAAAAGAAGTGCCGGCAACTGGTCAGTGATAACTAATTCGGTGATCCCGCTGCTCTCCTCAATAATTATATACGCGGTTATGTTCAAGTACAACGCGATGATCGCTACCGGCGCTTTTATCGCCTTTAATGCGGCGCTGGGAAATCTGATACAAGGCTGTGTACAGCTTTCACAATCAATAACAAACGCCAATATTGTCATTCCCCTTTATAAAGCAGCCCAACCGATTTTCCAAGCTGTGCCGGAGTATGATGATTTAAAAAGTGAGGCGCCATCCCTGACGGGTGAAATTGAACTGAGCCGGATCAATTTCAGTTACGACAAGGACGGCCCCCAAATCATAAAAGATGTTTCGTTGCACATTCGCAGAGGTGAGCATGTAGCGCTTGTGGGACCTTCCGGCAGCGGTAAGTCAACATTATTCCGTATCCTGCTGGCTTTTGAACAACCGGACAATGGGGAAATATATTTTGACAGAATTAGCCTTAGCCAACTGGATATACGTTCGGTTCGGCGTCAGCTTGGGGTTGTGCTGCAATCCAGTATGCTGATGGCTGGGAGTATTTTTGAAAACATCGCCGGTTCTAATCCCAGCATAACGCAGGACGATGCCTGGCGGGCGGTTAAGCAGGCGGGCATGGAGGATGACTTGCAGCAAATGCCTATGGGCATGCATACGGTAATTTCCGAAGGCGCGAGTACGCTGTCCGGCGGGCAGCGGCAGCGGTTGCTGATTGCACGGGCGCTGGTGGGGAACCCAAAACTATTATTTTTTGATGAGGCGACAAGCGCCCTTGATAACAAAACGCAGAAAATCATTAGCGACAGCATTAACCAACTCAAGGCTACGCGCATTACCATTGCGCATCGTTTAAGTACCGTACAGGACTGCGACCGCATCATTGTTTTGGAAAGCGGCCGGATTACAGAAGAAGGTACTTATGCTGAGCTTATGAAATTAAACGGGACTTTTGCGGCTATGGCAAGGCGGCAAATGGCATAAAAGTATTATATTATGGGGTGGCATAGATGGAATTAAAATTCACAGATGAAAACCGCTTCACCGAATCCCCTATGGAAAAAAACCCGCAGGAAGAAGCTTTCGCCCACGACTGGGAGATATTGCTTAGCCGCCACACAGGGGCGCCTTGGGAGCTTCTTCGTGAGATGTTTGTGGAGCTAAGTTTTTCTATCGGGGAGGGCCAGAATAAGAACCCAGAGCTTTTAACGGCGCTGAAGCGCGGCATACTGCCCTCATATCCCCAAGGTGCATGGGAACCCGCTGCGCCTGAAGGGATTCTGGTATACCTTCACCCGACTCCGGCTGGCCGCCTTCCGATTATTGAATGTGAATCTGATGCAGATTTTATACGCTTGCTACAAAGCCTTGTCTATCGCTGTGAGCCCCGTCTCGTGCCGGACTCCCGCGGGGCGGCCATCATCAAAAATTACAACAACTGGGCGAGAATCAATATGCACCGGAACAGTTTGACAGCCGGCATCCCAGAAGACCCGGCGCTTTACCGCGATTATATCGCATTGCTCTCCCACAGGTATTACAGCGGTGTAAATCCAGAAGTGTTCGGACTAAAGAGCGCCGAATGGCGGCAAAAATCCCTCATTTTGCGGCGCGAGCATGAAGTAGCCCACTACATGACGCAACGCTTCTACCATTCCGCTAAGAATGAGATACATGACGAAATCATCGCGGATTTTATGGGACTTACCGCGGCTTTTGGGGATTATGACCCAGCTAAATTCCTCACCTTTTTAGGCCTGGAATGCTATCCTGATTATCGCTTAGGCGGCAGGTTGGAGATTTACCTGCCAACGGGCGACAAGAATTTTAGCTTGCTGTGTGAAACCCTGCCGCAGGTAGCGCAAAACATAGCCGCTTATTACGAAAAGACAGGTGGCGACCGGATAAGGATGTTTCATGCCCTGTGCCGCACCTCAGTGGCGGACATAGCAAGGGGGAAACTGTATGAGTGAGACTATTTTGCTTCCAAAGTCAAAAGAACAGGTGTTTGAGGAAGTATTTAATGAACAATTTCCGCTTATATACAACTACATATATTTTCATGTGGGCAACGTTACGGATGCGGAAGATTTGACGGCAGATGTATTTGTTCGGGCTTATAAATACTGGGGGAGTTATTCCCCTGGCAAAGGTAGCCGGGGGGAATGGCTTGGTGGGATTACGCGAAATATAGTAAAAACCTATTTCAAAAAAAGGGCGTGTAGACCTCAAATAAGCCAATTATCCGAATTTATTGCCGCTGATATTTGCATAGAGGATAGTTATCTACACAAAGAGGAACTACTGCAAGTTTTTGCACAAATGGATGCGCTACCCGAACGCCAGCGGGAGCTACTGAGCATGAAATACCTGCTACGCTTGACCAATCGGGAAATTGCCAAGGCTACTGGGATAAGCGAGAGTAATGTCGGCGTACTGCTACACAGGTCAATAAAAATGATTCAAAAAAATTGCAAAAACACGTAATATATCTAACAAATATAGGGGGTAGTGCAAATGATCATTAACAAAACAGAGGAAAACGGAAAACTTACTCTCGCCCTGGATGGTAAATTAGATACAAATACCTCATCACAACTTCAACAAGTATTAATTCTCGCATTCGATGATGTTAAAGAAATCATCCTGGATTTTAAGCATCTTGCATATACATCATCAGCAGGGTTGCGCGCACTGCTGATAGGACAGAAAACGGCAATTGCTAAAAACGCGTCCATGGCGCTTTGCAATGTTTCCGGGGAAATCATGGAAGTGTTTGATATGACCGGTTTTTCTGACATGCTGACCATTTTATAATTCGGGAAGGGTTGATAAAACATGCTCAGCCTATCAATGTCTCAGAGGAACATTTATTATAGCCACCTGAGTGGGGAAGAGCTACCTGTAAATACCCTGCACACAAAATTGCAATTTTTGGAAAAAATTGATGGTCTACTGCTTAAAGAAGCTGTGGATTTTGTCATATCAAACAACGACGTTTTTAAATTGAAGATTATACGTCAAGACGGCGAACCCTTCCAAGATTTCTGTGGTGAAGTTAAGGAATGCAACATTGATAATAATCTATATTCTGAAGACGAGCTATCTGTGATCTTTTTGCAAAGGAAAACACGGAAGTTTGATATAGGGAAAATGCTTTATGATTTCACACTTTACCGGAAAAAAGACGGATTATGTGTGTTAAGCATAGTCATTCACCATATTATCATTGACGGCTACGGGATAGGGGTTCTTTGTGATGATATCCTGCGGGTTTTCGGCTTATTGCTTAAGGGGAAAGCCCCATCAGTCGAAACCCTGCCTTTTGCGGATTCATTACAAGCTTCAGTGAGTGTGGATGAAAAGAACAAAGCTTTCTGGAGCAAATATTTTGTGGATTATGCTTTTGGCGGCAAACCGTTTGCCACTAAAACCGATTTTACAGTTGCTTCCGTTTTTAAGGGAACAATGGAAAACACCGCGATTATAGAGTTCTGCGCTAAGCATTCCCTTACCCCATACACGATTTTTACAGCGGCATTAGGGATATACTTGATGAATATCCACGGGACAGACGAAACAGCTGTGATTATCCCGCGTATGAACAGGGAGCTGCATGAGCGAAAAACAATCGGCTGTTTTGTACTGCCCGTTCCCATAAAACTTAAAAAAACTAACAGTTTCACGGCTTTATGTGAGCAGGTCAAACGAGAGGGCAAGCTTGTTAGTACTCATAAAAAATATGACTTCAGCCAAATAATTGAGGATTTCAAAAAGCAATTTAGCACCGAACGCCCAGTTTCTGATTTTACATTGAATTTCCAACTGAAAGGCGCAATAAGCGAGATCAAAACAAAAATGAATTTCAGCGCTTGCGGCGCCATGCGAAACCTTCTTACTTTAAATATCAGCAACTATGAAGGCGATAGTTATTACGATATTACCTATGACTACCGTGGTGATATTTTAAATGAGCAGTATATGGCTTTTTTTCACAACGCATTGGAATGGATAATAAAACAGGGGATAGGCGGAACGCCTGTAAACGAAATCAAAATTGTACCGGAAGCGGAGCTTGAATATCTCAAAAGCGAATTTAAGGGTGAAACAGTTTCTTATGACAGTAATGATACCATTGTCTCGCTATTCGAAAAAACTGCGCGCGCTAAACATGATGCCCCGGCTATTTTTACCCGTGACAAAGAAATGCCTTTGACTTTTTCTGAATTAGACAGACTTGCCAATAAAATTGCGGCTTCCTTACACAAAAAAGGCGTGGATAAAGGTTCGCTGATCGGGTTTTTGCTTGAAAGAAATTACATCCTTATACCCACAATACTTGGAATCTTGAAAGCGGGTTGCGCTTTCTTGCCTTTAGATATTAATTATCCAAAAGGGAGAATCGACTATATTGTAAATGACAGCAAAGCGAAACTTATTATTTCCACCCCGAAGATAGCGC
>Ga0123356_10007317_pt1 | contig 11016 bp, 6 predicted proteins | sample TergutEmb28metaG_2_FD_92546 | JGI IMG/M metagenome (GOLD analysis project Ga0123356, IMG submission 92546) | Embiratermes neotenicus P3 segment gut microbial communities from Petit-Saut dam, French Guiana - Emb289 P3 | ecosystem: Host-associated > Arthropoda: Insects > Digestive system > Gut ... | reverse complement strand
TGGGTCCGGGGAGCCGGCGGGCCAGCTCCACCCTGGTGCGAACGCCCAGCTTGCGGTAGATGGCGGCGACGTGCGTCTCGATGGTCCGCACGCTGACGAACAGCGCGGCGGCGGCGGCCTTGTTGGTCGCGCCGGCCGCGATGAGGTCGGCCACCTGCCGCTCGGTCGCGGTCAGTTCGTCTCCGGACCGCTTCGCCGCGATCCGCGGCGACTCCTGCTCGATTAGTGCCAGCAGCGGACGGTGGCCCATCTGGGTCGCTAGCTCGTACGCCCTGATCAGCGCGTCGCGGGACCGGCCACGGGCCTTGCGGCGCCGCTCGACCTGGGCCAGCACCAGCAGGCTGCGGGCCAGCTCAAGCCGCAGCGGCGTGGACCCGTGCGCCGTGACCGCGGCCCGGGCCAGCCCGGCGGCGGAATCCAGGTCCCCCTCTGCTGCCGCGGCCAGGGCGTCGATCCGGTCGGCATCGCCGGTCAGCGCCGGACGGCCCAGCCGCCTGCCCACCTCCCTGAGCCAGGTCGAGATCGGCCTGGCATCGCCGGGGCGGCCGACCGCTATGTACGCCTCCGCCAGCAACGGGTCCAGGTAACCCCTGACCCCCGGATCGGTCCAGTTCAGCTGCTCGCCGCAGCGGGCGGCACATTCCAGGTGCCGCACCACGGCCGCGTGGTCACCGCGCCAGGCGCTCACCTTCCCCCGCAGACACTCCCCCATGAACAGCACGGTGATGCGCACCGGGACGGTTGCACTGTTCTCCGCGGGAAGGCTCTCATCGACGAGGCCGAGTGCCCTATCCAGGTCTCCGGTCCTGATCAGCAGCTCGCAGCGCGGCTCGACGTGCCAGGGATGCGGCGGCCAGTCATACCAGGCGGCGACCGCGTCCCTCGCGTCCATGGCGGCGGAGGCGGCGGTATAGTCTCCGGCCAGCACCTCGGTGGAAGCCAGGAAGCACGAGAAGGTCGCCAGCGCGAGATCGTCACCGAGATCTCTTGCCCGGGCTATGGACTCCTGCAGCGCGGCCCGTGCGGTGCCCAGGTCTTCCGTGTAGCGGGACCACCCGCGATGCATGGCTGCGCTGTTATGCAACGGGACCGGCTGCAGGCTGGCCTCAAGCCGGGCAGCGCGGTCGAGCAGGCCGATGTCGAGTCCCTCGGCAGCCGTGACCTTCGCGATGAACAGGTTGACAAGCGCGGTGTGCAGCGCGGCGCTGGCTGGCGGTCCCGCGGACTCGGCGCAGCCGATCGCCTCGATGGCGGCAGCCCGCTTCCCGCCGGGGATGCCGTAGACCACGTCGGAGGCAAGGGCAAGCACCAGCGCGCGCCTGCGCGGGGCGGCTCCCCGGGCTTCCATGGCGCTGGTGATTTTCGCGGTCGCCGCGGCGGTGCCGTGGACAAGATCGGTCAGGTCGAGCAGCAGCGGCAGGGACCGCTCCAGGTCGGGTGTCGTCAGCTGGTCGAGGTCGAGTGACTCCAGGTACTCCAGCGGCCGCTGGAGTTCTCCGGACAGGAAAAGTAGTTCGGCCGCGCGGATCCGGCGGCGCACCAGGGCATCTGCATCTGATTCAGGGGTGAACAGCACTGCCTGGGCGGCGAACTGCCCGGCGGCGGCGTTGGCACCCCGGGCGTGCGCGCCGGCAGCCGCCGTGTCCAGGGCTGCCGCGATGGCAGGATCCTGGCCCGGGTCAGCGGCCAGCGCGGCAAAGTGCGCGTACCGTTCCGGGTCGGCGACGGCGTCGGCCAGCCGGCGGTACAGACGGCCGCGCTGACCCGGCGGCAGGGACTCAAGGGCGGCGGTGCCGATCAGCGGGTGCGCCACCCGGAGCCGTTGTGACGTCTCGACCACGACCCCGGCCACTACCGCCGCATCCAGCGCCGCAGCGGGATCCGGCCAGCGGTCAAGGACCGCAAGGGCCTCCGCGACCCCGATATGACCGGCCGCCGCCACCACAGCCAGCGCATCCGCTGCCCCGGAGCTTAGTGACCGAGACAGGCGATCGGTCAGCGTGCGCGCGAGTGGCGGCACCTGGCTGTCGGCAGACTTCAGGCTAGCTGAGATCTGGAGGGCCCAGAAGGGGTTGCCGCGGGACACCCGGGCCACTTGCCGCGCCTGCGCCGCGGTGACGTCCGGCGGCAGAAGGTTCTGCACCTGCCACGTGTCCAGCGGCGTGAGGCCGATCACCTCGGCTGCGGGCAAAGCGGTCAGCAGCCCGTGCCAGTCGAGCGACAACGGCGGCGCGCCCGCGGTCAGCGGGTCCGCAGGGGCATCAGCACGCGCGGCCACCAACAGGGACAGCGGCCCGCTGGTCAGCCGGCGCAGCGCGAAGGCCAGGGCCTCCAGGCTGGCCGCGTCAAGCCACTGAACATCGTCGATCGCGGCCAGCACCGGGCCGTCGGCCACACAGGCGCGCAGCGCCGCCAGCACCGCCAAGCCGATGGCCCGGGTCATCGGCGGCTGCTCGCCCGCGGGACGCAGCAGCAGCGCGATCTCCAGCGCTTCCAGCTGCGGACCTGGGATCTGCCCTGATACTTCCGGCAGCACCTCACCGAGCAGGTCCGACAGCCCCGCGAACGACAGGCCGACCTCGCCGGCCGAGGGCTCGCTGCGCAGCAGCCGATGACCGGCCGCCGAAGCCGCGTCGGTCCCGGCGCGCCACAGCGTCGACTTGCCCGCGCCCGCCTCGCCCTGGATGGCCAGAATGGCAGGCGAGACCCGGACCTCGCGGACGAAGTCGCAGACCTGGCACACCTCGGCCGTGCGGACCAATGCGCCGCTTACCGCAGCCACACCCACATCCCACCACAGCCCGGAACCCGATCGCCATCCCGCCCGCGGAGGCAATGCGGCCGCGGGTAGGACATCGCCTGTTGCTAGCCGACCGGGCTATCGCCCATGTGTCTCTGGCAGGTGCAGTCCGACTGCGGCGTTTTCCTCAGGAGTCCCAAGCCAGTAGCCGTATTGAGCTGACACGGCGAGGAAATGTTCCAAGTCGTCGGTTGTCGGTGGCCGGGGCACGCCCGTGCTGGGCGTGCCAACCCGCTCAAACCAGGTTCCCAGTCTGGCCGTCGTGACGACCAGTTCGATCAGTGGCTCATCAGAAAGATTGCGGTGCGCGTGCCGGGTCCCGCGAGGGACATGGACGTAGTCCCCGGCCCGGACGGTGACCCATTTGGCCGGTCCGTCGCCCAGGGTCAGGACCTGCTTGGTGCCCGAGAGGACAAAGAAGACTTCCGTGTCGTCGTGGCTGTGCAGGGGAACGGTAACTCCCGGCGGGATCACCCCCCTCATGACGCAGAATTCGCCGTGCGCCGCTTGGGGCGATGTCAGGAATTCGACGGTGGGTCCCATAACGTCCATGGGAGTGCTAGTGGTCCCTCCGACCACACCGAACAGAACCTTACCCGGCTCCGCCTGCAACTCCATCACGACCTCCGTGCTGTGGTTTTACTGGTTGCACCTCACGCTACGAAGAGATGGCAGGGGAGAAATCCGGCGCAGGTACGGAGATTCACGGGAATCTCGCGCGGCCTTTGGTGCGGGTATCCGTGGTACTACTGAGCCGCAGGCGGGACATCGACGGCCACGACCGGCGCAATCACGCCGGCTCGGGGATGATCCGGATGTAGGGCTTGGGCGCCTTGAAGTCGCCGTAGAGCACCTTCGCCCTCTCGTCTGAGACCATGAGGTTGACGATGACGTCCTCGCCTGGTTGCCAGTTTGCTGGCGTCGCGACCGGGTGCCGCGTCGTGAGCTGGATCGAGTCGACGGTCCGGAGCATCTCGGTGAAGTTGCGACCGGTCTGCATCGGATACATCGTGATAAGCCTGACCTTCTTCTTCGGGTCTATGACGAAGACACTGCGGACGGTCCAGTTGTCCATAGCGCAGCGCGACGCGGCGTCACCCTCGGCGTCGGCTTCCAGCATCCCGTAGAGCTTGGACACAGTCAGGTCGGTGTCGGCGATGATCGGGTAGTCGGGCCGAACGCCCTGAGTCTCCTCGATGTCGTCGAGCCACCGGCGGTGGTCGGTGAGAGAGTCCACTGACAGGCCGATGAGCTTGACGTTCCGACGGCGGAATTCGGGACTCAGCTTGGCCACAGAACCTAGCTCGCTGGTGCATACCGGGGTGAAGTCCTTGGGGTGCGAGAACAGCACCGCCCACGAATCACCGATCCATTCGTGGAACCGGATCGGTCCCTCCGTTGTCTGTGCCGTAAAGTCAGGCGCCGTGTCGCCGAGTCGCAGGCTCATCGTTCTTTCCTCCCTGTGGTTGGTTTCCCTTGCTCTCTAGTGGTACAAGGCAGCGAAGTGCTGTCGCTTCGCCCGGACGGGCCAACTCGCGCGGGTCGCGGGCGTGGCCCGTTCGGGCCACGCTCACCGCGCCCGGGTGCTTGCGGCCGCGGGACAGTGGATGGCATGGCTCCGATGAGCGCTCGACTGAAATGCCGCAGCGGGACCGGACGCCGGTGCTGCTAGTCAATTGCAGCCGCCGCGCCGACGTGTCACGTGCAAATCAACCGCGACCGCACTACCTCTGACACGAGGCGAAGGTGGCTCAGCAGCCATGCCGTGGCGCCAGGCCGCCGATGCCGACCGACCGATCCCGGTAGGTGGACTCCATGAATTCCACGAGCCGCTCCACGTCGCCGACATTGGAGGCCAAGCCCACCGATGCGCGCAGCGATCCGCCGCTGGGCATGCCGAGCAGGTCGAGGTGCTGATCCACCGTTCGGGCGGCCCCCCGCAGCGACCTGCGCCAGTCTGCCCTGGTGAGGTTGAACGCAGCCTCAAGGGCGCCTGGGTTGCAGAAGCATCCGGTACGGATCGAAATCATTGCGGCGGCGGTATCCCGCGCCACGGCGCGCTCGTCAACCACCCGACCGTCGGGATCCAGCATGTTGAATGCGACGGTGCCGCCGCGGCCGCGAGTACCGACAGGCCCGTAGATTCGCGCCATCGGTCGGCCGTTGCCGTGTCGCAGGGCAACGAGCCGGTCCAGGAGCCAGCCGGTCAGGCACATCACCCGTCGATGGATCTGGTCCAGCCCGATGCCGTTGACCCAGGACAGGCCGGAAACCAGATCGGGTATCTGCAGGAAGTTGAGCGTGCCGTCCTCGAACCCGGCCTCGTCTGCGGCCAGCATGTGGTAGTCGGCCAGCGCGCTGGCGATGTAGACCGATCCACCAGCGAACCAGGGACGCCGCAGGCGCCCCAGCGCCTCGCGCCGCGCGACCAGGCAGCCGACTCCGGTCGGGTAGCCGAACACCTTGTACCAGCTGACAGGGACGAAGTCGGGCTTGACCACGGACAGGTCCAGCTGGTTAGACGGCACGTACGCTGCCGCGTCCAGCAGGACATCGTAGCCGCGCTCATGCGCGGTGCGGATCCAGCTCAGCGAATGGTGCACTCCGCTGAAGTTGCTTTGCGCCGGGTAGGCGAGCAGTCCGCGTCGGCCGCGCCTGGGCGGCGTCAGGGCGCGGCGGATGTCGTCATCATCGACCCGCAGGTCGTGCGAGCCGAATGGCACATAGTGGGTGACCGCCCCTCGGGATCTTGCGAACTCCCTGATGCCGTTGACCGAATTGTGGTTGTCGCGGGTCAGGACCAGCCGGACTCCCCGGCCAAACGGGTATGACTCCCCGACCAGCCGGCACGCGCCGGTGGCATTCGGGGTGAAGATGGCCGCATACTCCTCCGGTGGCGCGTTGAAGTGCGCCAGGACCGCGGCCCGGGCCTGCTCGACGAGTTCGGACGATGCGGTGGATGCCGGGTTTTCTGAGTGCGGGTTCCCGAAGCACCGGTCGCGCATCCGCTCGGCATGCGCGGCCAGCTGTGCCCGCGGGGCCAGGCCCGTGCCGGCGTAGTCGAGGTAGACGTGCCGGGCCGCGTCGAGGTAGGCGTACTCGGTCGCCCGCAGCTGATCAAGCAGCGCAGTGCTCCGGTAGCCGGGGTATGCGGATAGGAAGCCGGGCGGCTCCGGCCGAAGGCGGCTATCGACGGCGCGAGGCCGCGCGGCCCGTTCTGTCAGGGTTGTGTCCATTGCTTTCCTCGGTTGTGATTCGCGGCCGGTCTAAGGTGGCTGCCGCGGCGCCGCAATCTGCGTCGTTCGTCTTCGGTGAGGCCACCCCAGATGCCGCTCTCCTGGCCGCTGTCCAGCGCCCAGCTCAGGCAGATCGCTTGCACCGGGCAGCCACGGCAGATCAGCTTGGCCGTCTTGACCTGGGTCCTGGCCGACCTGATCTCGCGGTCCGGGAAGAACAGTTCCGGGTCTGCGTCCCGGCATGCGGCGTCGTTCCGCCAGTAGACGAGGCGGGTGCGATCCTGGCTCGCGGCCACGGTGAAGGTGGTCACGGTGCGCGCCTTGGCCCCTCCGACGCCCAGCGGCCTGTGCGAGATGGCAACCGGATGCTGTGACCCGCCCGTTGGCCGTTGCGCGCCGCCCGGGGGTGATCCGGGTCGCCGGTGCTCCGCTCGGCCGGCCTGACCTGCCGGATCGCGATGATGCTGTCCAGCGGGCCGGCCAGCACTGTGGGTTGATACGGGCTTCCGGCACCGGCCTCCTCGAAGCAGAAGCCAGGCACGCCCAGGTCCTCGGCGGCTCCGAAGCCCAGCGGGCCGACCGAAAACGAGCCGGGGACGGTCCGGTGCCAACCGTCCGCCAGCAGGACCGAGATAACCCTGCCGACGATAACCTCGTTGCCGCTCATACCGCTGCCGCCTCCCGCTCGTCTGAATGGGGGAGGAGCGCTGACTCTTCTGCCTGCCGACGGAGCAGCGCGGCAATCTCGGCGTGCCCGTTGGCGTCTGCGTCGGAAAGCGGCGTGCCGCCCCACCGGTCGGTCGGCCGCAGGACGGCGCCCGCCGCCAGCAAGTAGCGGACCACCTCGAGTTGGCCTTCGGCGGCGGCCAGGTGCAGCGGGGTGCGGCCGTCGTAGTCAGCAGTGTCAGGCTTGACCCCGGTGGCGATGAGTGCGCGGACCTCGTTGAGGTCGCCTTGGCTGGCTGCCCAGGTGAGCGCGACCACGGCCTCGGTCTGGGTCTGGTTCTTCTTCCGCCGAGGGTCGCGCTTGGTTGTCCTTCCCCGGCCGGTGATAAGGGAGTCGAAGACGTGGACGTTGTACTCGGCGACCAGCTTGCGGCAGAACTCGATGCCACGGACAGAGTTCCCGTGCTCGTCCAGCCGGGGCGACCAGACGCAGATGCCCATGAGGCCTGGAACGACGAGCATTAGCGCGCCGGAGACACCGCTCTTGGCGGGCAGCCCGATGGTGAATGCGAACTCGCCGGAGAAGTCGTACATCCCGCACGAGGACATCAGCGACAGGCAGCTCTGCACCGTCTCCGGGGTGAAGACCGGGTCGTCCGTCAGCGGGCAGACGCCCGCGTTGGCCAGCGAGGCCGCCGCGACGGCCAGCATCTGCGCGTCCACCTCGATCGAGCAGCTCTGGAAGTAGAACTCAAGGGTCTGCTGCAGATCGGTGCCATCGCGGAACGCACCATTCTCGCGCATCGAGTACCCGAGGGCGAAATTCCGGTCCGCGGTCTGCCGCTCGGACAAGTAGACCGCGTTGTTGAAGCCTGGGCGCCGGTCCCCTGCCAGCCGCTGCCAGGTCGCGGCCACCAAGTCGAACCTGTCGGCAATGTCGTGGTCCGGCCGGATCAGCGAGGTGGTCATGATTGCCCCTGCGTTGACCATGGGGTTGTGCGGCAGGCCCTTAGGGTTCAGCGCGAGCTCGTTAAACGACTGCCCGGACGGCTCGCGGCCCACGTGCCGGTGCACCGCCTCGGCGCCGTGCTCATCCAGCGAGAGGCAGTAGCTCACGGTCTTGGACACCGACTGCAGGCAGAACGCCGTGGCTGCGTCGCCGATAGAGAACCGCTGCCCGTCCACCGTGCACAACGAGATCGCCAGCTGATCGGGGTCGACCCGCTTGAGCTGAGGAATGTAATCGGCTACCGAGCCGGACCTGACCGACAGGAGCTCGCCGTACATCCGGGTGATGTCGGCGCTCAGCGCCGCGAAGTCAGGCACTGCCAGGTTGCCTTCGACCGCGCGCCTTATCAGGCTGCTGTTGTGCTGGGCGAGGGCCTTGAACTGCGCGAAGCTGAGCTGGCGCGACCCGTCTGCGCCAGTAAGGCCGGCCAGTGCTTCGGCGATGCGCGGATCATCGGTGCGCAGCCCGGAGCGCTCCAGCCGGGTGAGGACCTCCAGCGGGGAGATCCGGCCATTCTTGTCGGGATTGAATGATTCGAACAGGCTCCGGTAGATCCGGTCTGCGCCGGACTGGGCAGCATCGGATTGGGCAGCTTCGGGCTGGCGGGCCCCAATGACGGCTTTAGGCATCGTGGTTTCCTCTCAGTGCTCGGTGTGGTGAGAGACAGTGATATCGAGCTAACGGGTGCGCTAGGTCAGGCCACGAGGCTGATTGGCGCGCGCTCGAGTGCCTCGCGGGCCGCCGCGCGGCCGGCCGCGCGGGCCGCGTCCAGCTGATCGAACTCGAGCAGGCCGATGCCGGCCGCGCTCGGCCTGATCACCAGGTCGGCGTGGCGCCGGGCCGACTGAGAGGTGTTCTCGCTGCCGAGCAACAGCAGCCGTGTGAGCGTCTCACCGAGGCCTGGCGGCTGGGGCGGCCGCTGGTTTCGAGCGCCTGCCTTGGCCAGGCCGCCCTGCTGGCGACCGGGTGCGGCCTTGACGTCGACCGCGATGATGGGTCCTTCTGCCATGTCTGCCATCGCCTTCACCGGCAGGTTGTCCACCAGTGAACCGTCGATGAACAGCTTGCGACCGCGGACCTGCGGGGGGGCTACCACCGGCAGGTTGATGCTGAATCCGACCGCCTCCCACAGCGGCCCGTGCCGCGTGATCTCCAGACGCCCGCTGCGGAGCTCGGTGCTGCCGCTCATGAAACTGCGCGGCAGTTCCTCGATCAGGCGCGCGCCAAATGTGCGGTGCAGCATTGCCTGGAAGCGCTCGCCGCGGATCAGGGAGTGGCGCGGGATGGTGAGATCCCGCAGCGGCCGGCGGTGCACCCATTCCTCAAAGCAGATCGCGTCTATCTCTTCGGCGTCGTAGTTCATCGCGAACAGCGCGCCGATCACGGCGCCCATACTGACGCCGACGATGCGGTCGATAGTCACCCCCGCGAGCGTCAGCTCTTCGAGCACGCCGATATGTGAGAACGCCCGCGCACCGCCGCCGGACAGCACAATCCCGACCGAGGCACCGGTGAGCCGGCGCGCCATGCGGGCGATGTCGGCATGGAACTCTGACTTCCGGATCAGGTGCGATCCGGCCGGGCTGAGCGCGTCCGCCCAGCCGCTGAGCGCGCCTGGAGCGACGTCGTACGCAACCAGGTCGCAGCCGTGCAGCTCGGGATAATGGCCAAGCGTGGGCAAGACCGGCCCGCCGGCGGTCACCGCCAGGACCCGGTCTGCCTGCTGGAGGCAGAACTTCGTCCAGGGCTGCTCCAGGGCGGATCCGCCGGTGAGCAGAACCAGGTCGTGGCCGGCCTCCGCCCGGTCGAGCAGCGGCCCATACCAAGCGGCTGGATCACCCGGCACCGCTTCGCCTGGCATCTGCGCGCCGTTGAGCACCGCAACCGTCAGGTGAGCCTGCAGTGCGGCGTCCAGCCGGGCGGCGAGCTGCGCCAGTGGGACCCGGTCATCGAGCGCGATCAGCGCGACCGTCGTCGGCTGTGGCCGGGCCGTGGCCGCCGATACACGTACGTCTTGGAGCCGGCGGCTCAGCGATCGGTTGAGCGCCGACGACAATGCTGGTGAGCTGTGCAGGAGCTGAGCGAAGTCGGCCTGGGCGACGGCTATGACCTCGGTGGCGCGTCCGGCCCGCACCGACGCGGATCGCGGCGAGCCGGTCAGCAGCGCCAGCTCGCCAAGCGCATCACCGCGGCGGTATTCACGGAGGACCCGGTCGGCGCCCTCATCGACGGCCTCAAGTCGGCCGGCGCGGACGATATACATCTCATCTCCGTCGTCACCCTCGCGGTACAGCCATTTCCCCGCGGCCAGGCCGCGGATGGCTGATTTCGCGGCAAGTTGCTCAACGAGCTCAGGATCCACGCTGGAAAACAGCGGGGTCCGGGCGAGGAACTGCGCTGCCGATTCCGCGCTAAGGTCCGCCGGATCGCCGACGCCCAGGGCCATCACGCGCCGTGGACGCGGCGGACGCAAGGCTCGCTGAGGCTCGGTCTTTACCGGGTTTGCCCGCGCGGCGCCGGGTGGGGCGGTATGGCTCGGCGCCGACGCCGGGCCCTCGCCCGGCTTGACGTGCCCGACGAGCAGGCAGCCAAGTCCAGCTACGAACAGGCAGGCCGCACCGAACGTCCAGGCATCGCGGAATAGCGCGAAAGCCGTGGCGGGCGTCGGCGTCCCGATGATCGCCACGACAGCCGCGACGCCGATCGCGGCTCCCACCTGGCGTGCGACCGAATTTATCCCGGTCGCCGTCGCAAAGCCGCCGCCCGGCGCGGAGGCCACGGCGGTGCCAGTGAGGTTCGGAAAAGTAATGCCCGCGCCTATCCCGAGCAGCACCATGCCCGGCAGCCAACCACCGGCGAAGTCGGGCGTCGTGCCCACTCGCGCTACGAACCACATCACCGCCGCGCTCCAGAGCAGGCCTCCCGCGACGAGAACGGGACGGGGGCCGACGCGCTGCACCAGCCGGCTCGCTGGCCCCGCGACCACCACCGCGACAACCGGGCCGACTGTAAGCGCGAGGCCAGCCTGAAGGATCGGGTATCGCCATACGCCGATGAGGAACAAGACGTTCGAGAGCGTGTAGCCGTAAAAGCCAGCCGCCCCGATGATCGTCATCGCGTTGGCGGCGCGGAATGTCCGGTTCCTCAGCAGGGAAAGATCGAAGACCGGTGAGCGGTGCCGCTGACAGCGCCAGATGACCACCGCGCCGAGGACGAGCGCCGCCGCCAGACAGCCGATAACCCGGCCGCTGTCCCAGTGCCATTCCTGACCCTTGGCCACCCCGAGCACCAGCGCGCCCATCGCG
>Ga0123356_10007316_pt1 | contig 11016 bp, 9 predicted proteins | sample TergutEmb28metaG_2_FD_92546 | JGI IMG/M metagenome (GOLD analysis project Ga0123356, IMG submission 92546) | Embiratermes neotenicus P3 segment gut microbial communities from Petit-Saut dam, French Guiana - Emb289 P3 | ecosystem: Host-associated > Arthropoda: Insects > Digestive system > Gut ... | reverse complement strand
CTTTCTGGAGACAATACTTGACCATCTTCGGATCGGTGACCATTTCGCAGTACTTGGTCATGCACTCGATCGATTTTGTTATATCGAATTCTTGATCCCCCATGGCACGCAGCGGCATCCCGGTGCTTCTGGCGGTGGTGTCATAACGTACCTGCCCGGATATCACGATCATGGGTATGGAATCAAGCCATCCGCCGATCACCCCCGTAATGGCGTTCGTCCCCCCAGGACCGGTGGTGACGCAGAGAAGCGCCAATTCGTTGTTTATCCTGGAATGGGCCTCTGCCGCAATGGCACAGGCCTGTTCGTGATGGTTGTAATAGCACTTCAGACGGGCGTGGCCGCCGAAGGAGTCGTTGAGATACATAGATCCTCCTCCAACGATAGTGAACACACTCTTCACACCGTGATCCGCAAGATAATCTGCTATAAAATCCGAAACTCTGATCCCCACGATATCACCACTTCTTCCAAGGCGCCTTGTCATCTTTCAATAACTCTTCCAATTTCTCTTTGTCGCGCAATGTATCCATGCACTGCCAGAAACCGGGATGCCGATACGCCGCTATCTGCCCGTCCGCACACATCTCCTCCAGAGGTTTTCTCTCAAAGATTGTATCGTCACCGTCTTTGATGTAACCGAAAACCTCTGGTCCCAACACCATGAACCCTCCGTTCACCCACCCGGCATCCTCGGCGGTCTTCTCCCTGAACGAAGCGACCGTATCGCCATCCATGTCAAGCACACCGAATCTTCCATCCGGACGCACTGCCGTCACCGTTGCGTGTTTCCCGCATCTTTTGTGGAATTCCAAAAGCCCCCCTATGTCTATGTCGGACACACCATCCCCGTACGTGAGCATGAACGTCTCGTCGCCCACATATTTCCTGATGCGTGCTATCCTGCCGCCGGTCATCGTCTCCAATCCGGTATCGACGATGGTCACCTTCCATGGTTCAGAGACATTGCTATGGATCTGCATCTCGCCGCTCTTGGAGAAATCGAATGTTACGTCACTGCGATGTAGATAATAGTCGGCGAAGTATTCCTTTATCACGTGCTGCTTGTACCCTGCGCATATTATGAAATCGTTCACGCCGTAGTGCGAATATATTTTCATTATGTGCCATAGTATCGGCTGTCCGCCTATCTCTATCATCGGTTTCGGTCTAAGGTGACTTTCCTCGGATATTCTCGTCCCCAATCCTCCGGCAAGGATAACGGCTTTCATGCGCGTCAATGAGTATACCAATATTTGATGTTGTTTGCAATCCGGGCAGCTCTTTCGACAAGCGATCCCTTTTACAGTGACAACGTGACAGTTCTGAGACGGGCCGGGCTTTATCTTTACCTACATCTTCTCCTTTACCTTAAGTGAATCCATTTATGAGACAAGATTAAAAGATTACATGGCAATATGGGCGACGGGCAGGGTCGGCCGAATGAATGACGATAACAAAGACGAGATTATCAGCGAATACGGAGATATCGTCGCAGACAGCTACGATGACGGTCTGAAGAATGCACTCAGTGAATACGGGGCCGAGGATATATCTGTTTTTGCCAAATATAAAGTGAAGATAATGGCATCAAGGTTATCCGGACATCCTGAGAATATACTGGAATTCGGCTGCGGCATCGGCCGTAACAATGTATACATGAGGGAGAGTTTTCCTGCGAGCAATATATTCGGTTGCGACATATCCGAAAGGTCCATCGAGATCGCTAGAAAGAACAATTCGGATGTAGAATACAATGTCATATCGACCCCTGAAGAATTGGTTGGAGCATATAAGGGTCGAATAGATTGTATATTCGTAGCTAACGTGTTCCACCATGTTCCATTCGATAAGCACAAGGAATGGGTTGATGCCCTACACGAGATCCTATCCGAGGGCGGAGACATCTTTATCTTTGAGCACAACCCGTACAATCCGATCGTAAGGCGCATATTCGAGGTCAATGACACCCCGTTCGGTGCTAGTATGGTGAATCCCTCGTATTGCTCGGGTCTGTTAAAAGACGCGGGTTTCTCCGAGATTAAGAAAAGATATACTCTATTCTTCATGCGAAGGAACAATCTTTTCGAAACGGTGGAACGAATGCTGTTCTGGTTACCATTAGGGGCGCAATACTACATATGGGGCAAGAATACGGCCAGCAGCAGACGCGGATGAAAGTGCGGCGGTCAGGGAAAGCCCTCTCTTCAACACGGTCAACGACATTCAAAGGTCCTATGGAGGTTTCCTTTCATAGTATCCGTACTGTAGCCCATTATAGGAGAATATGTCCCCAATAAGCTGGTATTCAGTGGGATCATCTAATTGCGAAAGAATATTCAGTGTTCTGGCGTTCATCAAAATGAAGAAAGAATCATTGACCGAAAGAAGTTCTTTCAATTCATCATCGGTCAAATGGAATCTATAGTATTGCCTATCCCAGCCAAGTTCCATGTATATCGCGGATGTGCCGTCCCCTATGGCCAGCGTATCCTTAGGAACATGTTTTTCAACATCTTTAGTGAATGAGATGAACTCATCATAATTCGAATTCAACATAGGGTCCGCGCTTCTGCCGACATCCGTTGCATGCGTTCCCATTATGGCGAGTCCTAGCAAGGCAAGCGAACAGACCGAGACCTTCACCACACTGTAGGGATCGAATCTCCTCCATTCCTTGATGTTCTTGATCTCCCATATGGTCTGGGACACGAGTATGCCGAGCACCGCGGCAGTGAACAACCAAACCTCGACCGGCACCCCTCCCTGGTGGTTGATACATTTCGTCAATAATGTAAGGCCGGCTACCGACATTGAGGCAGCCACTATGGCGGGTGTCGATGATATCCCCCCCCCCTTCGCTGATAGGATGTGCGTGTTTACTAGGGCCCATGCGATGCATCCGAGGAATAAGAACATCATGAATTCGGTCGGTTGGATGCCGAATGTCCATTTGGAGTTGAGGTGAACGAAGTAATCAGGGTCTGCCATGGCCCCTATGAATCCTCTGACGGACAGCAAAGACCCTGGATCAAAACCGGTCACAAGACAATTGTACATATTGACGATCAAGTAAGGTACAAGCAGGTAGAGTGCCAAGGCACCCAATATCAACAACAGATTCCTGGCAAAATTTCTGATATTGAAATCGTTATCCTGATAATATTTTATCACGATGAACATGAACCATGCGGCTGCTGCGGCGATACCCGACTCAAGGTTCCATAGTATCGCAAGCATCGATATGATAGATCCTATCGCGTACTCTTTCTTCATAAGAGCACCTTTCTTGGCGTACAGTGCCACCACGAAGATCATCAGGGATGGGAAGATTATCCGGTGAGGGAGGACCTGCCAATAGATGTAGTTCGCAGTGTTGGCCGCCAGGCACAGGCCAGCCGCGATCACTACGAACGCCTTCAAGTAGTTGGACCTCAGGGTAACATGCACCGCCCCGATCAAACAGAGTGAGGATACGGCCATCAATGTGCCAAGGATGATCGAGATCGTAAACACGCTCTCACCGAACAGCTTGAGGGGCAAGTAGAAGAAGAGACCGTAATGGCCATACTGATCGGTCTGGTCCCCGATGTAAGGCTGGCCATGCAGGATGTTGTAGATGGAATCAATGTATGCAGATGCATGGTGCACGTTGAATGCACTATCCACCCCACCCTGACTCCCGAACACCAATCCGCCCATGTAGAATATGTCCGGTGTAAAGACCGTTAGAGCCAGTACGACAGCAACGCCGGTGTAGATGACATAAAGGGCCCACTTATTGAATTTCCCCTTTTCGTGGTACAGGGCCACAAAGGACACCGATGCGATGACCAAGGCTATGATCAGCAACACGAAGGCCGGCAATATCTGCAAGACGTAATACCCACGATAGAGTATCCCATAAAGCAGGTATGCAGCAACTGTCACCGTGATCAGACACCCGATGGCAAAGCATTGTCTCATACGTAAGGGCATATTCAGATTAGGGAACATATCGCGCTTCACGGCGACGGACATCAGGACGAACATCAGAATGAAAACGCCGCCCGTCAAAAGATATACTATTATGTTGCCATAGATCCCGAGACTCTCTAGGTTCAGGAAATACAATATGCCACCACGGGTCGACAGAAGGATCGAACCGAGCAATATCAGAGATGCCGCTGCCGAGATGATCCCAGATAAGATGTAGCCGACCCTTTTGTCACACACGGGCATCGTCTATAAGATGTGTGCATATATAGATGACGAGGGCCGATTCGCTGTTCCGATTCGTTCCAGAACGAATGTATCGTCGACCCAATGACATCTTTCGATCCAAGGATGACATCCTAACGAACAGGGACCTAATCAACGGTATCGGGATCCCGGCGTTTGGCGGAACGGTTGCGCCATAAGCGTTTCAAACCCTCGCCAAGGATGGCGATCGAGACAAGTATGACGAGGGCCGATTCCATGGCTCCGACCACGGCCGAAGGATAGAATTCGAACACGCCGTTCGCGGTCGTCATGTAATGACCTGCCCCCAATCCCGGGATAAGGACCATCATCATCGCGAAACAATAGACAAAGAACAGATTCTCTCTCGTCATGTTCTTCTCCGCAACAAGGAAGAACAGCATCGCCGGCAACATGTATATGATCTGATATTGTGCCCCCACTCCCAAGCCAAGCACAAGATTACATCCGAGGAGTGCGAGGATCTTCCAGAACTTCATCTCCTTATCGTACAATATGATGAAGAATGAAAGTATCGTGAAAATGCCCAGAACGACATATCCCACGGTCACAGCCAAGAGGCTGGGGAGCCCGAGGATCTCCTGAATGAAGCCTGTCAATATCTGTGTGATGTTCGTGAAACCCAGACTTCCGGCAGTATACGAGAAAATGGTATCAAGCATGATGATAGGGTTACCGTCGGTGAACAGGAACGGAACGAGCGCCAATGCTAGCACGAATGCCAGGCATATCCACGCCTCTTTGTACTTCCTCTCTCTAACTATCAGCAGCCAAAGTATCGCAGGATACAACTTTATGCCTGCTGCGACTCCAAGCGCGATGTACGACAGGTATCGGATGACCTTGTTCTCTGATTTGTAACCCAGTATGAACAATAGGCAAAACACCAACGCAAGGATTATGCTGTTACCTCTCTCAAGGGCATATATGAACGGATATGACAGGACCACAAGGAAAAGGAACATCAATTCCTTCCTGAAATCCATGTCCTTCATGATCCTCGAGTAGATGACATACAGCAGATAGAACGTGATCAACGTGATGGCAACAAAGGACATGAGTCCCATCTGCGAATCCCTCAGAACGAAGGAAAGCGTTTCGTCCGATGCGACGGATATGTATGGTATCGTGAAATGGCCTATGAATGCATAGAATGAGGTGATAAGCGGAGGGTACACGACAAGCCAATATGTGTACGGACGATCGGAGCTGTACATGACACTGTTGAAGTAATCCATGAACACGTCGTTATGATCCCAGACCAGGATGTAGTAGATACTGTCGCCGCCGGTGATAATCGCCACGATTACAAATATCACGAAGAACACGATGAGTATCGTAAGGAACAACGTAAAGACAGGATTCCGTTCATACTCCCTTCGGTATATGTCCTTCATCTTGTCAATGGCGGTGACCATGCGCACGTATAAACGCTCCGCAATATAAGAATTCGCTACGATATCTTCTCGGCGTTCAACATGCAACACCTTATTATCTGTATCTCCCCATATGAGACGCATACGGCTGAGAGATTATGACTGAGCGTTCGGCGATACGATATCGATTGAAGGTGACCTCATGAGGTCAGACAAGGCGCTCACCATAATTTTTGTGTCTATCGTGGCCGTCATTCTGATCGGTGAGGCGTATGTGTACACGATGAACGACGGAAGATACTCCTCCGACATCACGGTGACAGACACCGGGATAGATTATTCACTGACATCCAAGGGATCGGAACAGTACTCGGTCCTCGTACTGGACAATGGGGCGTTCGAGAAGATAGATACGTATTACATTTACTATGATGAAGATCACGGAACGAAATTGGAAAAGCCGAAGGTACCGGTGGGCGCGAAGGAACTGACGCTGGAATATCACATCTCACAACTGGTCACGATACTTCGGGATCGCGGTGTCGACGATGTAAGGATACTGAACGCCGCCGATCTGGCGAAGGCGATGACCAAAGATCTGCCGGCAGCGGATGCAGCTGCGACCAAGAGAGGACTCGTGGTCCTTTCGGGTGCTCTTCCGGATACGATATACACAGGCAACACCGGTGATCTCGTGTTCGATTGGATCGATGCAGGAGGCAGCCTCTACTGGGCCGGGAACATCCTCGGAGCACACTACTCCACATCCGGCGGAGGGATCGTGCAGGTATCCGGGAATTATGAGGAGATGTTCTTCGGTGCCGGTAAGTCGGGAGTACTGAACACCGGGAATACGGGTTTGGAACTATCGGATGTCATCGGGAACGATCACAGATATTCGCTGTCACTGATGAACAGCCAGACCAAATACGGGATCAAGGCCGCGCTCCTGGGCGCGGGCGATCACCTGGCCGTCGGATACACGGACGGGACATACGGCAGTTCGGTGATGGTGAAGCGCGGGGACGGGATGATATGCGTTCTGGCCGGCGACCATTCGAACGAACAGCGCCATGACCTGGCGCAGCTGATGGCCTCAGGCATATCCGCATACACGGACAAGGAAGCGGCGGGGTACGCGAAGGGAGAGGTCAAACGCGGTACGGTCACCGGAACGATCGACGTTAGCCTGACAACCGGAAATAATTACACTGTGTACATCTACTATGGAGGATACTTCACAGTATACGGTAAAACGATGGGGGTGGTGCCGTGAGCACATTCTCCAAATTCATATCCTCTCTCAAGGAGAAGGATGATCTCGCACGCTCGGTACCGTTCCTGTGTAAAGCTGTGGTCATCATACTGATCATCGGAATTGTAACGAGGATATTTCTCGGATCATTTCTGACATTCGTCTACGATATGTATCACTGGGGAGTTGTGATACAGAACATCAACAGCGGCAACGGATTGTACGGGCTGACGGGATATTTCTACACTCCGGTATGGGGATACTTCTTGGGAGTGGAAGCGTTCTTTCAGGACCTGTTCGGGATAGCGAACATAGGGGAGCGCCTGACCGGCGCACTACTCATGGACAGCATACCGGGATATTTCACAGGGACCGTCACGACCGTCGCGTTCAACATATCGGTAAAGATCTTATTCTGGATAAGTGACATCGTTGTCGGATATCTTATCTTCTGGATAATACGTGACGTCACCAAGGACCACAGGAAAGCAGTGATAGGATTCGCATTATGGTTCCTCTGTCCGTTCGTCATCACCGTCGGTTCGATAACTGCGCAGTTCGACACGATATTCGTGATGATGACACTTCTTTCAGTGATCATGCTGAGGAGGGGACGTTACATGGAGTCGGGCGTGATGCTGTGCATAGCAACACTGATGAAGTTCTTCTCCGGCATCTTCATCTTCATCTTCATAGCGCATATCCTATCCAAGAACAAAGGTAACGAAGCGAACAAGAAGGCAGCGATATTTGCGGCAAGTATCGCGGTCACCGCGTTCATACTGTTCCTGCCGCAGATACTGGACGGAACGATAGCGGATGCATTCTTGTTCGTAACGTCAAGGGTCAGTGACGGCGTTGGATCGACGACCGTCGGTATGTTGGGAGGATATGCGGCACTGTGTGTCTACGTGATCGCGATCACGGTTTCGATACTTTTTGCGAGGAGGATAAAGAACAACGACGACGAGGAAAGGTCGGACAGTTTGCTGTTCGATGCGTTACTGGTGACAACGGCGGTGATGTTCCTGTATCCGCCACTGCCGCAGTATGTTCTGCTTCTGCTTCCGTTCGTATTATTCGCGATGGTCTCAGATGCGAGGTACAGGATACCTTGCTGCCTCCTCATGGTGGGAACGACCATCGTCACCCTCTCCGGAGGGCCGATGAACCTCGTTGCCGTTGCCGCATACACTGGCATGATGGACCTCAGCAGCATCATGGACATGGTCAGATCGGTGACCTCGCCGTTCATGGGCTACAGTCCGTCGGACATTGTGGCGTTCGCAGGGTATGTGATACAATATATCGGCATACTCGCCGTCCTGTGGCTGAGATTCGGAAAAAGGATCAAGGACGCCATTCACAGACAGACGGTCAAAGAGGTCTCCGCCGACCGTTGAAGAAAATTCACTGGTCGTCCGAACTATCAAAGTTTATCCGTTCCGATTCGATGACCAGCGGGCGTTTCTTCATGCGTGAATTTATGTTCAGGACGTATTCGCCCACGATACCTATGAACAGCATCTGTAAAGAAACGGCAATGAATATCGCCATGTTGAACGCATGGCCGGAGAGCATGAACGTGTTCCAATGCAGGAGCTTGTATATTCCAAGTCCAATGGAAACGGAAATACTTGCAAGAGTGAACAGAACACCGAAGAATACTGCCAGCCTTACGCCGAACTTCGTATACGATGTGATGCCCTGCATCCCCGCGTCGTAATATCCGAAGAGGCCGTTGCTTGATTTACCAGCCCTGCGTTTTGGTTGTTCGTACTCCACGAGTTTTATATCGTAACCCATCTCTGCTACAAGGCCTCTCAAGAACGGATGAGGCTCCTCGATTTTCCTGAGGGTCTCGATGAACTCTCTATCATACAATCCGAACCCGGTCGCGTGGTCTATGAACTCGGCATCAGAATGCTTCCTCAGTAATCTATAGTAAAAGCTCCTGAATGCCCGCACAGTCCTCTTTTCCTTGCTTGTTGTTTTCTGGCCGAGGACTATTTTATAGCCAGCTTCCCACTCCTTCACATATTTCGGTATAAGTTCTACCGGATCTTGAAAATCGGCACACATGACCACGATACAGTCTCCTGTCGCCTGCAGGATGCCGTAGTACGGGGAGCTGAACTGTCCGTAGTTCTTGGCGTTGAATATCGCTTTGATCCTCGGGTTCTCTGCACACAGCGACCTTATGCGGTTCCTCGTGTCGTCCTTTGAGTCGTTGTCAATGAATATCAGTTCGTAATCGTAGTCCGGAAGGTGGTCCCGGAACTGACAGATTATCGCCTCTGACAGCGGAATGACGTTGCCTTCCTCGTTGTACGTCGGGACAAGTACCGATATCTTCTTCACGCCCGACCAATCATGGTCGAATCATATAATCGTTTGCCCGCACGCCGGAAAACGTTCTCTTCGCCATATCCGAAAGAAAGATATATCCAGGAGGATGTCCGCAGTTATTATGAGAGAGGGCAGGACGCCGTTCATCGTTAGCGTTATCATCGCTGCGGCCTCGCTGGCGGCAGCGGTATGGTACGGCGAGGGGATGACGATCGGTGTGTCCCTCGTGGCATTGCTGATAGCGATCCCGGCACTGTTCCGCTGCGGTCCCGGAGCCGCCAGGATATCGCTGGTCGCAGCGTCATCCGCGCTCATCTCCGCGGTATTGATGATACTTCTCTTTCCGAGCGATGCATTCGTCATCGGAATAGAAACGGACAACAATCAGGTGATACTGTCCGCGGTGGTCCACGGTATGGCACTGATACCGCAGATAGTCCTTCTCTTCTTCACCATGGCGGCGGCATTCAACATGTCGCTCAACTGGGTGATGATATCCGGCCTCGGATGGCTGGTGGGCATGGGATTGTCCGTTTCGAAATATGTCGCCGTCCTGATACTTCAGAATGCCGAGGTGGAGGCGGACCTGGTGATGAACTCCACGATCGTGATAGGCATGCTGGTCAATCTGGTGATGTTCATCATATTCTTCTACGCCTTGGGCCGCAAGTTCAAGAAGAACCGTTATCTCATAACATCGGACGGGCTGGAGGCGATGGAATGAACGCATCCGAGACCAAGGAGAGAAAGGTCGCATGGGCGATGCTGATATTGTGTCCGCTGTCGATGATGATAGTATGCGCCATAGTGACGATGGGCTACGGCCGCGGACTTCTCCACCATCAGTTGGGGTACCTTCAGGTGACATGCATCCTCTGGGCGATCATCATGATGGTATTGCCTGTGTTGAGGCTCGCGAGGAAGATATCGCTGCCGTACTGGTTCATGGCGCTGCTCTATGCGGACATGTACATGTTCGTGCTGTCCCTGTGCCATGGGATGTACTTCGAGCCGTTGCTGTTCGGTGAGATGCTGTGGTGGGGAGACTTCACACACGTGATATCCGGCATGGTGGTGGCATCCATAGTGTTCATGGCGCTATGCCTTATGGAATCCAGATCACCGAAGCATGTGACGCTGGGAGGCAGAGGAGGGATAGCGGTGATGGTGTTCATCATCGGATGCGCGTTCGGAGTGATATGGGAGATGATGGAAGGATTCACGGACATAATCTCCGAGTTCGATCACATGTCGTACGGCGGCGTATACACGCTGTACGATCTGCTCGCGGATGCGATCGGGGCGTTCATAATGGCGGTCATTGCATTCATCATACTCTCGAAACACGACGCGAAGCACGTAGCGTCGCAGATCCGCATGGGAAAGAGGAACATAGATGCACACAGGGATTGACGCATAATATGAACGTCTGCGCGTGAGCAAGTAATATATATCATGACGGAGTACGCGGACTGCTCTTCAGAGCCGATGAATGATGACGATGTTTAACACATCGGAAAGAGGTAATAAAATGTCTGTATTTGTAAAGTTTGAGACGCCGAAAGAGCTGTCGGACAAGGCATACTCCCTCGCGGAGATCGCAAGAGACGGCGGAAAGATAAAGAAAGGGACGAACGAGGTAACCAAAGCCGTAGAACGCGGTGAGGCAGCCATCATCATAATGGCGACGGATGTCGCACCGCCGGAGATACTGGCGCATATGCCCGTCCTCTGTGACGAGAAGAACATACCGTATGTCTACGTTCCCAGCAAAGCGGAGCTTGGAAACGCGAT
>Ga0123356_10007315_pt1 | contig 11016 bp, 9 predicted proteins | sample TergutEmb28metaG_2_FD_92546 | JGI IMG/M metagenome (GOLD analysis project Ga0123356, IMG submission 92546) | Embiratermes neotenicus P3 segment gut microbial communities from Petit-Saut dam, French Guiana - Emb289 P3 | ecosystem: Host-associated > Arthropoda: Insects > Digestive system > Gut ... | reverse complement strand
CGCCGAGTATCTCGTCGCAGACCCGGACAATCAGCGCGTGCTTCTGGCTGTCAAGCCGCCCGCCGGCGCAATTGGCGATCGCAGCCGCCTTCTTCAGGATTGCGTAGGCCGTGATCATCTCCGGCGGCATCAGATCTTTGCCGATGCTGAAATGCTCGAGCGAACGCTGCGTCTGCGCGCCCCAGAGCTTGTCCGCTGGGACGTTCACGTCGCCAAGGCTGTCGGATTCCGCACGGAATTTGGTCATTGCGCCATCCAAGTACCGTTCCGGAACGGGAATTGTACCACGCTTTCCGATCGACTGCGAAGGCGGCACGGCCGGCAAGAGCTCAAGGAACCCTCGCCATGCGTCTTCGGCGGAGCATCCCCGGACCGTCGCAAGGCAGAAGCTTCGGCGCGATTGTCGCGCGCCGGCCAACAAAAAGTTCTTTGCGCGCAATTGCTGCTTCAGCGCGTTTCGTTCGCCCGGCGGAACGCGATAGGAGCGTGCCGACACCGGGTTGGCACCAAGCAGGGTTTCACAACAGGCACGCGTACTGTTGGAGGTGCGGCGTGGCAATGCTTCTTCGACCGAGAGTTGCCTCCACGGGGGAATTGCCGAATCGTCTCGAATGTTCCCGCCGCACCGGGTGAATGAAGTCCGCCCTCATGCTTCAGGCGGCCTCAGCAGAATTTGCTGCGCCGCATCAGACGCCGCGGTCGTCATGGCGGCCCAAGCGCTGCATCCTATCGTCGCCCGAGAACGCGCCCGTCACTCGTCGGACCAGGCGCCGGGGCGGCATCGAAACAATCAATTGCACCACGCGTCACGCTTGGGCGTGATCCAGGCCGTCTGAAGGAGTATACAGATTGAGGCCGGAATCAACCGGAGACCACAGTAAGAGGGAACACCGAGAATGGCCGAAGCATTACATCCATCCATCGACAACGGGGTAAAGCCTGGGTCGCCCAGCTTCGCCGGAGGTACGTTGGTATGCAAATGTGCCACGGATCCGGTGAAGGTCCGGATCGATGGGAACGTCGCATACGATCACGCCTGCGGCTGTACCAAGTGCTGGAAGCCTGCCGGCGCAGCTTTCTCGGTCGTCGCCGTCGTGCCGCGTGACAAGCTGCATGTTGTCGAGCACGGAGAGAAGCTCGCGATCGTCAATCGCGACGCTCCCATCCAGCGTTATGCGTGCAAGGGGTGTGGCGTGCACATGTATGGCCGGATCGAGAACACCAAGCACCCGTTCTACGGATTCGACTTCGTGCACCCCGAGCTGTTCCAGGAGAGCGGCTGGGCACCGCCGGAATTTGCCGCCTTCGTTTCGTCCGTCATCGAGTCTGGTGTGAAACCCGACCGTATGGCAGCTATTCGCAGCCGGCTGAAGGAGCTCCACCTCGAGCCCTACGATTGCCTGTCACCGCCGCTGATGGACGCGATTGCGACGCACACCGCCAAGCAGGCTGGTGTTTTAAGCTGAGCACCGACGGCGATGCCCCCTCCCTCGGTGGAGGGGGCTGGCCGCCTCGGCACCCGACGGACCCGCCGTCTGCGAATCAGTAAGTCACGACGCTGCGGATGCTCTCGCCCTTGCGCATGAGCTCGAAGCCATCGTTGATTTTCTCGAACGGCAGCAAGTGCGTGATCAGATCGTCGATGTTGATTTTCTTATCCATGTACCAGTCGACGATCCGCGGCACATCGGTGCGGCCCCTGGCACCGCCGAACGCCGTGCCCATCCAGACGCGCCCGGTCACCAGCTGGAACGGTCGGGTCGAGATTTCCTGCCCCGCGCCCGCCACGCCGATAATCACGGACTTACCCCAGCCTCTGTGCGCCGACTCGAGCGCCTGGCGCATGACCTTCGTGTTGCCGATACACTCGAACGTGTAATCGCCACCGCCTTTCGTCAGGTCGACAAGGTAAGGCACCAGGTCGCCCTGCACCTCGCTCGGGTTGACGAAGTGCGTCATCCCGAACTTCTGGGCAATCTCGCGCCGCCGCGGGTTAAGGTCGACCCCGACGATCATATCGGCACCCACCAAGCGCAGGCCCTGGATCACGTTAAGGCCGATGCCGCCCAGTCCGAACACGATCGCTCGTGCGCCGGCTTCGACTTTGGCGGTATTGATGACCGCGCCGACGCCGGTGGTCACGCCGCAGCCGATATAACAGACCTTATCGAAGGGGGCGTCCTCGCGGATCTTTGCCAGCGCGATCTCCGGCAGCACGGTGAAGTTGGCGAACGTTGAACAGCCCATATAGTGCATCACGGGCTTGCCGCCGGAGGAGAACCGGCTCGTGCCGTCGGGCATCACGCCCTTGCCCTGCGTCGCACGGATCGCCACGCACAGGTTGGATTTGCGGCTGAGGCAATATTCGCACTGCCGGCATTCCGGCGTGTAAAGCGGGATGACGTGATCACCCTTCTTCAGGCTCGCGACACCCGCGCCAACCTCCACCACAACCCCGGCGCCTTCATGACCGAGGATCGACGGAAAGATGCCTTCCGGGTCGGCACCCGAGAGTGTGAACTCGTCGGTGTGGCAGATGCCGGTGGCCTTGATCTCCACCATCACCTCGCCCGCATGCGGGCCTTCGAGGTCGACCTCTTCCAGGCTCAGTGGCTTGCCGGCCCCCCGGGCCACGGCGGCACGAACTTTCATAGCGCACCTCCCTTCGTGATGTTTCGAATCGCCCTTTCACGACGGTAACAGAGCAAACGCTGCCGCGCCATCCTGTCGACAGGCAGTACCAACATTTGCTGAAGTACGATCAAGCCTTCTGACCGCCCAGTCGCTACCGGCTGGTTGGCGGGCAGCAGAAGGCGGCGGCTCCCGACAACATGCCACGATCCCCGGAGATTCGTCCGTCGTTCCCAGGGACATCCCTGTCATTCGAGACCGGGCGGTGCGCAAGTGGGGCCAGGCCGTGCAAAGCATGAGGCATCGCCCCCCGCGCTATTCCCCTCGCGGCCCGACGGCCGGGTGGACGCAGCGTCGACGGTCAGGCCACCATCACCTAGATTTTCTTGCCTTCCGTGTCGGGCCAGGCGCAACGCCACCGCGCCACCCGTTCGTGCGGGTGTTCGCCGATCCACTGGGCAAGGTAAGGCTGCGCTTCTGCCATGCAGGAACGCAACGACCCTGCCTCTTGGAAGAACATCAGGTGGTACTCCTTGCAGGCGTTGGGATTCGCCAAACTACACGCCAAGACAATGAGGTCGACCCACTGCATCGTCGCTCCTCTACCTGTTGGTTATGAACATTGCCATCAGTTCATGCCACTGTCATCCCGGCAATCCGATCAACACTGGCTCCGGAATGACACAATGTTCGACTTTGGGCGTGGGCTCCGACCCGCCGGTTGCGGCAACCCCGAGTCTGGCACATCGATGCCGTCGAGGGCCGTCCACACCAACATTTTGCCCAAATCGGATATAACGGTTCGGTGCTGGCTACATCCGGTTGTCCGGCCGGCCTTGAACGCCACGCCTCGATCTCATCAACCGGTTACGCAAATCCCGACGATTGACCGCGGACCCGATCCTTGCCAAAAACATTCGGCCGGCCGAGATGCGACTCACGGCGCCATACTATGTGGAACCGTGGGCAACGCAAATCGTTCAAGAACAGCCGATATTGCAAGAATCTGCAGGTAGGTATGAGCTTTCATCATCACGGTATTATGGCCCTGGCGCTGCTGCTGTTGGCCGGCAGTGCCGAGGCAGGTCCATCGGGGCTGGTCGCATCGAGCTGGCCATGCCAGACAGAGCGAGCCCCGTCGCTTCAGGTGGCGCAGGTCTGGCGCGGCCCGCCTGTCGATGGGGCCGCAAGCGGTTGGCAAAATGACGAAGACGTGGCCGCTCTGGTTCGCGAGATCGCCCAGCGCCGCGTCCCGTTGAATGAGGCCCAATCGCGGATCCAAGCCTTCGCGCAAAACGCCGGCACCGGCAGGCAAGCGAAACTGCTGAAGGTCGTCGCCGGTCTGTTTTCTGTTATGAATGCGGAGCGCAGCAGCGTCATTGACGGACTGGATCGCGCCGGGGCACGGCAGAAAGAACTCGCGGCGAGCCTGCGCGACGACAACGAAAGGCTCCAGCGCCTGCAGGCCGACGCCAAGGCCAGTGCCGCGCAGGCCACGCAGATGCAGCAGCAAGTGCTCTGGGAAGCCGAAGTGTTCCAGGATCGCAGACAATCGCTACGCTACGCCTGCGAGGTGCCCGGCAAGATCGAGAAGCGTCTGCTGGCTCTCATGAAGACGGTGTCGCAAGAGCTGCGATAGATGACGGTCGCCCCGTGCCTCAAAGTCAGGGGGTTCCCCGATGCCGGGCCTCAGCTTTCCAGCTTCCCGGTCCGGCACATCGTAGACCAGAGCGCGGCCGCGGCCGCCAGACGTTCCGACCGGACACGGCGGCACCTCAGCGTCAGGCTGACAGATCTCGCGAACCCTCTCGGCCCGCGCTCGTGCTCGATAGGGAATAGCTTACCGGCTCCGGCCGAAGTCCGCCCGCGACGGCAGAAATTCTGCCGATCTCAAGGCGTCATCGGCTTGCCTTGACCGTCAAGGAGCGGCACGCCATAGCTCGCAAGGATTGTGTTGATCTTATGCTGATTCTCCGTGATCAGCTGATTGAGCGTGCGCTTCCAATGCTGATCGGTCGGCCGCACACCCATCGCAACCAGGAAATCCATCCGCTCCTTCTCGTGCAGTAGCGGCACGACCGTCAGATGCGGCGTGACGCGGGTCGCGTAATAGCCCGCGAACGGTCCCCACAAGACGCCGGCGTCGATCCGACCGGCCGCCACGTCCTCCGCCATCGATTTTGACGGAGACTCAACCCGCGTATCGACGGTCAACGCGTAAGGCTTGGCCTTCACCATGAGCCCTTCCTCGGTCATCACGGTCGCCGGCGGCGTGCCCGCAACGACGCCGATGCGCTTGTCTTTAAGGCGCGGGTCGGAAAGAGCGGCCACGCCGTCGAGCTTTGTCCCTGGCCGGAACACCAGCGCGTAGGTGGTGTGGTAGTAGGGAACGGTGGTATCGACCATTTCTGCGCCGACGGCCGTCCCCATGATCACATCGCAGCGCAGCGCGTTGAGCGTGACGCGAACGAACCCGATCACCTGCGGGAAATAGGCGTAGGTCACGGGCCGGTTCAATTTCCCGGCGACCAGTTCGGCAACCTTGTTCTCGAACCCCTCGCCGCCCTGGTTGGAGAACGGCAAATCGTTCGGGTCCGAACAAACCCGGAAATTGTGTGAATCGACGAGCTCGCCGGCACCGCCCAGTCCGGGACCCTGTGCTGCGGCAGATCCCACAACAGCTAACATTAACCCACTCGCGACCGCTGCGCGCAACGGCATACTCAACCCATGCATTTGTCTTCCGCCTTCGTAAAAGATGCAGGCCTTGGCGCGTGCTTCTCAGGTCGCCCACGCCCTATTGCGCCGTTGGCGCGCGCCCGCAGGTAAATAAAGATGTCATCGATAAAGCACATGACGTTCTTGTTCAACCCCATCGCCGGCATCACCAGCTCCTGCCCGGAGCCAACGTCCTGTTTGCCGCCCGCGACAATCGCGTAGAACTCCTGGTAGCTCAGTCGCTGCAGCGACTGGTACAGCGCCGGTGCGTAACTCGAGCCCATGCCATCGGGGCCATGACAGCGCAAACATTCGGACGAGTACCGGATGAAACCGGAATAGGTGTACCAATCAACCGTGCCGTCCGGTTCGACCTTGAAGGTCGGGACACCATTCTTGTCACTCCATTTTCCGTCGTCCTGCTTGACCGCAGTCGGATCACCCGAACCGTCGGCGAAGGCATGGGTATTCAGAGATGCGGCCATGACTAACACCAACGCAGCCGCGATACGCACTGCACGTCGCATAAATTGTTCCTCACCTGCTGTCCGGAAAGCGACCGGCATCGGGAGAGCTCTCCCGATGCCGGCCAAGATCACGCGAAAGTCAGCCTACATTCGCTCAGTTCGACGCCGGCAGTGCAAACACGGTCAGTGCTCCGCCCAGCGACGTGTAGTTGCTCAAGGCCGCGTAGCCGCCGACGGCACCCAAGCCCGCATGCGGGTCGGTAAGCCCGGCCGCCAGACCGATGCCGGCCCAGCCGCCGACGCCGGACAGGATCGCGACGTACTGTCTGCCATTGTGCTGGTACGTCATCACGTTGCCGATGATGCCCGACGGCGTCTTGAACCTGTACAGCTCCTTGCCGGTCTTGGCGTCGACCGCCTTCAGGTAGCCCTCAAGGGTTCCGTAGAACACCAGGCCGCCCTTCGTTGCCAGAGCACCCGACCACACCGAGAACTGCTCGGGATTTGACCAGACGATCTTTCCGGTGCCCGCGTCCCAGGCAATGAAGTTGCCCATGTTGGTCTGACCCTCCGGCGGATACATCGACAGGGTCGCGCCGACATAGGGCTGCCCCGCCGTGTACGACACACGGAAAGGCTCATAATCCATGCAGACATGGTTCGTCGGCACGTAGAACAGGCCGGTTTCCGGCGAAAAGGCCGCCGGCTGCTCGTCCTTCGACCCGAGCGCTGCCGGGCATACCCCCTTGGTGTTCACGTCCTCGCCGTTATGGCCGGTCGAGTATTTGGACACCACCAAAGGACGGCCGTACTTCGCACTATGGCGGTCCATGTCGACCTTTGTGGCCCAGTTGACCGCAGGGTCATATTTCCGGGCAACGAGCAGTTCGCCGGTCTCACGATTAAGCGTGTAGCCGAAACCGTTGCGGTCGAAGTGCACCAACGCCGGTACGGCTCTTCCGTGGACATCGATGTCGGCGAGGATCATCTCGTTGACGCCGTCATAGTCCCACTCGTCGTGCGGTGTCATCTGGTAGACCCACTTGGCCATGCCGGTCTTCGGATCACGCGCCCAGACCGTCATGGACCACTTGTTGTCGCCAGGCCGCTGGCTCGGGTTCCAGGTCGAGGGGTTGCCCGATCCGTAGTAGACCAGGTTCAGCTTCGGATCATAGGCAAGCCAGCCCCAGGTATCGCCGCCCCCGATTTTCCACTGATCACCCTGCCATGTCTTGAGGCTCGAGTTCGCGCCGACCGGCTTGCCGAGGGAGGTGGTCTTCTCCGGATCGACCAGAATATCGCTGTCCGGCCCTTCCGAGTAGCCGCGCCACACCTGCTTGCCGTCCTTAATGTTGTAGGCACCAACCCACCCGCGCACGCCGAACTCGCCGCCCGACACGCCGACATACACCATATCGCCGACGACCATTGGCGCCGATGTGCCGGTCTCGCCCTTGCTCGGATCGCCGGTCTTGTTCGACCAGACGACCTTGCCGGTCTTGGAATCGAGTGCCACGAGGGTCGTGTCTGCCTGATGGAGGAAGATCTTTCCGTCGCCATACGCGACACCGCGATTGACCGTATCGCAGCACATCACCGGGATAACGTTCGGGTCCTGGCTCGGCGTATACTTCCACAGGATCTTGCCGTCGTTGTTCAGGTCGAGGGCAAAGACCGTGTTGGGGAACGGGGCGTGGACATACATCACATCGCCGATGACCAGCGGCGAGCCTTCGTGTCCGCGCAGAACGCCGGTCGAGAACGTCCAGGCGACCTGCAGCTTGTTGACATTTTCGGTGTTGATTTGATCAAGCGTGGAGAAGCGATGGTTGTCGTAGGTCATGGTTGGCATCGCCCAGTTCGCTGGGTTCGCCGCCAATGTCGCCGGGTCTCCGCCCCCCGCCGACTGCGCAACCGCTGGAGCGATAAATAGTCCCGACGACACTGTCGTCGTTATCGCTAGCCAAAATCCGGCCGAGGTCAGTCGCATAAGTTTCCTCCTGTTTTGCGTTCACTCACCGAGACGGGATGAGTTGATGCCGAGCAAGAGCCGAAAGCAGACCCCTGTCCGGCGTCCGACAATAACAGGTAAGCCGAGCTTTGATCACCATCAAAACGTGTCGATGCAGATGAAATTTGCGGTGAGCCGCCGCAGGAACGCGCGCAACGCTCGGCGACTCATTGCTGCACCGCAGAAGTGGCGCTGCCACGGCGAACGGCTTTCTGGTCCGTCGGCCGCCATCGCCGGAGGGCCGCTATCGCGCCTGCGAGGCCTCGCCAAAGGAGGCTGATGACGGCGCTATGAAAACACGTCGCTTGGCGCCCGACACTGCAAGCGCCGGCAGAACTGCGCGCTTGCCCGCGCAACCGGCGCGGGCTTCGCCACCGCATCAGGCACCGCTGCCATGGCAACGGCCGTTCAGCGCTTTGTGCGACCTTCGCAGGTGCGACTTGGCGAGCCCGGCCAACCGATCCATCACCCCGATGCAAAAGAGGGCGCCTTCGCTACCGGCCGGCCGGTATCGTCACACACCGGGCGCGACGTGCCATCGTTGTCATCGAACGCACGAAGCCCGAGCACCCCGATTTCCGCGGTTTGGGTCGGTCCAAAGGCTTCGCGACGCGGGGCCTGCCCATACGTCCGGTGTGACAGTGCGGTGAAAACACCGCGTATCCGGCCTCTTTGCGATCAGAAGCACCGGACGTCGGCTTCGGCCTGCGCCTCCTCAAAGTCGCGGATCATGTTGTTGCTCGCCGCGGTGCGGAACTCCTGTCCGAGATAGCCGCCCGCCGAACGGCGCATCCGCAGCACCGTCTCCGCCTGTTCGTACTGTGAGTACGGCAGCACCGATGCAATGACGTCGATGGCGCATGAGCAGCTGTGCAGCGCCTGCTGGTTGCCGCCGTTGGTCGCCATGCATGCGAAAATATATTCTGCCCGTGCCTCGGTCGGATACCCAACCTGGTCGGTCATCGGCAAAGCGTGCGCCGGACACCACAGACTTACACCCAGTATAGCGAAGGCCCAAAAGCTCCGCTTCGCCGCCACATTCCAGTCCACAATCGACATGTTCCTTCGTACCCTCACTTTGCACTTCCCTTGGTCGGCGCCAAGCCGGTCGCTCCGGTCAGCGTTGCACCTTCGAAGTTCGTGTCATGCATTTTCGCGCCGGTAAAGTCTACACCCGTCAGGTCGGCGCCCGCAAAATCCGCATTTGTCAGGTCGGCACCGACGAACCGCGCGTGGCTGAGCTTGGCAAAGCGGAAGGTGACGTGACCGAGGCCCGCTCCCGTAAAGTCCGCGCGATCCAGGCGCGAACTCTCGAACGCTGTCCGCAGCAGGCCCATGGACTGGTTCTTCATGTCCACGCTCATGTGGGCGCGCACGAAGCGCGCGCGGCGGAGATCGTCGAAGCTGAAGTTAACGGTGATTGTCGCATCGGACAGATCGGCGTCTGCGAACGTCGCCGACTGGTCAGGCGTGTTGTTCATGCCGGTTGACGTCACGACCGTCTGCAAGGTCGCGCCGCGCAGGCGGGCACGCGTGAAATTGGCGCGCATGATCCAGGCAAACGTCAAGTTGGCCCGGCTCAGATCGACACCGGTGAGATCGGTCCCAACCAGCTTGACGCCGTGAAGGTTGGCGCCCGACAGGTTCGCACCCGAGAGATTGGCGCCGCTCAGATCGAGACCGGCGAGATCCGTACCGCGCATGTCCTTCCCGGAAAGGTCCACCCGGCCCTTGGCCGCGGCAACCGCCGCCCGCACCTCATCCGCCGCAAGACGGTCCGCCGCCGCTGAAGGCATGCCGACGAGAAGCATCGCCGCGACGACGAAGGTGCGCCCGGCAACCCAGTCGAATGTGCGGGACAAAAGCAGCCTCCCTCTTTCTGATTTTGTCAGCGACGCGGCCACCAAACTCGGCCGCAATCAACAACGATAGTGCCATCCGGCCGCGCCGGCGTATCGCGCGAAAATCACGCTCTTTGCAAGGTCATTGCACGATTTCCAGCTCGGCGCGGTCGCTGCCGAGGCCGAAGTCAGAGCTACGCCCGCCGTCAATTGAAAGGCAGAGAGCCCAAACGTCCGCGGCGCTCTTGCAAAAAGCCGCTGCGCCAGCGCGGACACCGGGTCTTGCCGATGGAAGGCTTTTGCGACGACAGAACGCTGACCCGCCCGTTTTCAAGGGAATCCGGTCCCGGCAAGGTCATTTCAGAAATTAAGGCGATGACAAGCCGAATGAGGTCACGGTGTCGGCGCCGCGCCATTGTTCTTGGGCAACGCCACCAGGTTTCCTATACTGACCTTCCTGATATATAGCCGATAAGCGGATTTCGATCGTCGTGGCTGCGGGGGTCAGGATGGATCGCTGGTATTTCGTCGCGTCTTCATCGACGACGTTCGATTGCTGCAACCAATTACATCCGGGAGACGATGCGTGATCAAGAAACTGCGCAAGGGCGTTCTCCCCGTGGCGGGGCTGGGCACCCGCTTCCTGCCGGCGACCAAGGCAACGGCGAAAGAGATGTTGCCGGTCGTCGACAAACCACTCATTCAATATGCGATCGAGGAGGCGCGGGCCGCAGGTATAGAACAGTTTTGCATGGTGACAGGCCGTGGCAAGACGGCGCTCGTCGAGTATTTCGACGTTGCCTACGAACTCGAGCGCACCTTGCGCGAGCGCGACAAGGCCGACGCGTTGGCCATTCTGGCAACGACGCAATCCGAACCGGGCTCGATCACCACGGTTCGTCAGCAAGTCCCGCTCGGCCTGGGTCACGCCATCTGGTGTGCACGGGCGTTCATCGGCGACGATCCGTTCGCGATCCTGTTGCCTGATGACCTGATCCTCGCGGACAAGCCGTGCCTGGCGCAGCTTGTCGAAGGGTATTACGAAACCGGTGGCAACATCGTTGCGGTCACCGAGGTGCCGCGCGAGCAGACTAACCGTTACGGCATCCTGAAAGTGGGCCACGATGACGGGCGGCTCGTTGAGGTTCTCGGGCTCGTTGAAAAGCCCGCGCCGAAGGACGCGCCCTCTAACCTGTCGATAATCGGGCGGTATATCCTGATGCCCGAGGTGATCAAATACCTGGCGCTCATGGATCGGGGCGCCGGGGGAGAGGTGCAGTTGACGGACGCCATGGCGAAGCTGATAGGCGAGCAGCCGTTTCACGGATTGCGTTACGAGGGCCGGCGT
>Ga0123356_10007314_pt1 | contig 11016 bp, 9 predicted proteins | sample TergutEmb28metaG_2_FD_92546 | JGI IMG/M metagenome (GOLD analysis project Ga0123356, IMG submission 92546) | Embiratermes neotenicus P3 segment gut microbial communities from Petit-Saut dam, French Guiana - Emb289 P3 | ecosystem: Host-associated > Arthropoda: Insects > Digestive system > Gut ... | reverse complement strand
CGGCCTTGCCCAGGATCCGGGCCGAGCGGGTTTCGCCTTTTCCACCGATGACGATGGGTTCGTAGGCAGGGTTTTCGGCCAGCAAAAGCGTTAAGCCACCCTTGCGCCGCACGCGCTTGAGGGTGGCTTCGTCGTCTATCACCACCACGGCGATCTCCCCGTCCTGCACATCGTCTTGCTGGCGTACAAACACCAGGTCCCCGTCATAAATGCGGGCATTGATCATGCTATCGCCCTTGGCACGCAAGGCAAAGTCGGCCTGCACGGTGGAACCGCACTCCACATAATTGTCAAACTCCTGGGCGGCAAAATCCGGCTCTCCGCAGGCTACGGAGCCCAGCAGGGGGATGCGGTGGATGGATAGGGGGAGCAGATCGGGGCGGCGATAGGCTGCCGGAACCTCTTGCGCTGATCGTGACCGGGGCGGGCCTGTTTCTTGAATTTGATAAAGCGATGCATCCTCATGCATCAGAAGGTCCATGGCGGGCATTTGCAGCACCTCGGCCAACTGCGCGATTTTGTTGCTGCGCATGTTTTGGATGTCGCCCGTCTCCCATTTGCGCACAGTGCTCTTGCCCACGCCCACAGCCCGGCCCACTTCCTCAAGGGTCATGCCCAATTGCTGACGGCGTGCTTTGATTTTTTCTCCGGTTTTCATGCGGCCACCCCATTTGAGATAATTTCTAACTGAATGTAAGGGAAGTATAACACGTTTGTGTCATATAAGCAACATTTTGGTGAACATGTTTCTTTTGCGCGCTTTATGGCTTGACAGCACGATGGGCTTGTGCTAGTTTTTTCGGTATCCAAATGGACACATCAAGCAATTTATATGCTTTTTGCGATAAAATGTATCGCGAAGGATACTTCGGTTGCCAAATCCCACAAAATGCCGAGCGACCATGAGCAGTGAAATCCTGCTATGATAGCCGTACAAATCAAACGCAAAAGAGGTGGAAAAATGAGTATCACAAAAACCGAACTGGAACGCTGCGCCACTTTGGCGCGGGAGGCCGATAACCTGCGTGAGCGAATGATACGCTTGCGCGCTGCTGCCGAGGGCGCGGGCATGCGGCTTGATGGGATGCCTGCTGGAGGGGTCGGCGATCCGGTGGGTGAGGCGGTGGCCAACCTGGACAAACTGCGCACCCGGTGGATGCGCACCATCGACCAATACCTGGCGCTGATGTTGCGTGCCGACGAGGCCATTGCCGAGTTGGAGAGCCCGGAGGTGCGGACGGTGTTGCGCCTACGCTATATAGACGGCTTGCCCTGGGAAGAGGTGAGCGTGAAGGTGAACTATGCGTCCAGCCACTGCCGGCGATTGTGCAACCGGGGGTTGCGGGAGTTGACTGAAGGGTTGGGGAGTGATGAGGAAAGGCCTGCGTAGGGGCGCACAATGTGCGCCCCTACAAGGTTACGATGCGAATTACCGCAAATATCGTAAAACAGGTCGAGCACCCATGAGCACCGGCACCGTGTTATGATGCTACCATGGAAGTTGGATAAAGAAGCTGCTTTAATAGGCGGCTTTTTTTGACTCCCAATAGTATCGCAAAGAGGGGTGAGGCCGTGAACAAACCAGAAAAAATCGCCGATGCCGCCGAGGTACTGGAATACCTAACGGCCTGCATGCGCGGGGAAGCCAACGGCAGCGGAGCGATCAAAGCCGCCGAGTTGCTTGCCAAACGCTATGGCCTGCTGACCGAGCGCGGGGCCGCATCAGCCGAAGTTCCCTACATCATCGACGACATAATGCCCACTGACGACACGGAAGGAGGCGCATCCGATGGGTAAAGCACAGCTTTCAAAGTTGATCGCTCCGGTGTTTAGGCCGGTGCATACCGACATCCAGCGCGGTGGCCATGCCGAGTATTGGCTCAAGGGCGGGCGGGGCAGCGGCAAGTCCAGCTTTGTATCGCTGGAGATCGTGACCGGCATGCTGCGCGACCCCCAAGCCAATGCCATCATCTACCGCAAGGTGGCGGCTACGCTGCGGGAGAGCGTGTATGGGCAGATGGCCTGGGCCATTGAGAAGCTGGGCTTGGACAGCTGGTTCCATCCCAGCCTGAGCCCCTTGGAGATCACATACCAGCCCACGGGCCAACGCATTCTGTTTCGGGGCGCCGGTGATCCTGCCAAGAGCAAATCCATCAAGCTAACAAAGGGGCATTTTCGGTTTTTGTGGTTTGAGGAGCTCACCGAGTTCAGGGGCATGGAAGACATTCGTACGATCAAGGCTTCGGTGATCCGTGGCGGGCCAGCCATTACCTTCTACACCTACAACCCGCCGCGCAGCGCCCAGAACTGGACCAATGCCGAGGCGCTGATCCCCCGGGCCGACCGCCTGGTGCATCACAGCGATTATGCCCAGATGCCAACCGAGTGGCTGGGGCCATCTTTTTTAGCCGAGGCAGAGGCGTTGCGTGCCGTCAACGAACGTGCGTGGCGGCATACCTACCTGGGGGAGATCACCGGCTCCGGCGGCCAGGTGTTTGACAATGTGGTATTACGCACCATTGCCGACCAGGAGATTGCCCGGTTCGACCGCCTGTATTGTGGGCTAGATCACGGATTTGCGGTGGATCCGGCGGCGCTGATTGTGGCCCATTATGATAAGGTGGCGCGCACGCTGTACCTGATTGGCGAGTATTGCAAGGTTGGGGCCAGCTTTGGCGATATTGCCAGGGTGGCTATGGGCATGCTGCCCCCCGGCGCTACGATCACCGCCGATTCCGCCGAACCCCGCTCCAACGATGAACTGGCCCAGCGGGGACTGCGGGTGGCCGGGGCTGTAAAGGGGCCGGGCAGCGTGGAGCACGGCATGCACTGGCTGCAGGATTTGGCGGGCATTGTGATCGATCCGGCAAGGTGCCCCTGCGCGGCACGGGAGTTTACCCGATACGCATATGAGCCGGACAGAAACGGGGGGTTCAAGGCTGCGTATCCGGATCGGGACAATCATACCATCGACGCGGTGCGCTACGGGCTGGAGCCGGTGATCGGGCGGCGGGTGGCGCGGGTTCCGAGCCGCAAGGGGCTAGGCATTTGAGTGCCCTAAATGCTCTTGCCCATCATAACCATGCCTTCCCATGTGGTATAGCCTCTTCTATTGTAAAAGCCTTCTGTTTGATCACCTTTTGAAGTGAATAAGTAGGTTTTGGTTATGCCCTTGGCGGCGAGGCGTTTTTCCAATTCGGCCATCAACAGCGACCCGATGCCCTTTCCTTGCAACGACAATGATACAAAGAAATCCTTGATGAAGAAATGCTTGCAATTGAAATAGGTCTCGCTATTGCCAAGGATTGCACCTGCGAAGTTGCTTGCATCATCATAACAAACCAGGCCATATGACCCGCTGGAATCCATGATCTCTTTTAGTTTCTCTGCCGCAAGTGGTTCCGTCCATTCGTCGTTCCAGGGCGGGGAGTTATAGGTTTCTACGTAATGCTTGGCAAGCACTGGGCAATGGTGTTCTTGCAAATCTACAAAAGTCATAGTGGATGCCCTCCCTTGCTTATTGCGTCCATTATCCCATATCCCAATAAAGAAAGGAAGAAAATTATGATTACACGTGATCCGAGACTGCTGGAGAGGGGCGTGACACAGGAATTGCTGAAAGGCGTGCTGGCTGAGCATAACCGGCGGGTGCGGGAGCTAAATGCCCTGCGCGCCTATTACGACGGCGACCATGCCATTTTGCGGCGCGCCAAAACCACCGGCGCAAGCAACAACAGGTTGGTGGTGAACCACGCGCGCTACATCGTGGAGCTAACCAGCGCGTACCTGATCGGCAATCCTGTGGGATACGTCGGAACCAACCAGAGCCCCGCGCTCCAGCCGTTGCTGGATGCTTATAGGCGCTGCGATGTGGACAGTGTGGACGCCGAGCTGGCCAAACACGCCGCCATCTACGGCCGCGCCGCCGAGATGCTGTACATGGACGCCGGGGCGCGCCCAAGGGTGGCGGCCATCGATCCCCGTTATGCCTTTGTGGTATACGACGACACCGTGGCCCATGCGCCTTTGCTAGGCATCCATCTTGCGCCAAAGGTAGATGCAGAGGGGGAGGCCGTTGGCACAATGCTCACCGTGTACACCGCCTACGACACGCTGCGTTTTGTGCTGGGGGAAGGCTGGGAGGTTTCCGGCGAGGTGCCCCATTACTTTGGCGGCGTGCCCATTATCGAATATTGGAACAACGAGGACGAGCGCGGCGATTTCGCAACCGTAACCACCCTGATGGACGCCTACAACCTGCTGATGAGCGACCGGGTGAACGACAAGGAGCAGCTCGTAGACGCGCTGCTGATGATCAGCGGCGTTACCTTGGGCGATACCGACGACGAGTTCAATCGGGCCGTGGGGCGGCTGCGGGATCAACGGATCCTAGAAATGCCGGCGGTGGGCGCCGCCGCGGCTTATCTCACCAAGCAGCTCAACGAAACCGAGATGCAGGTGCTGGCCGACGCGCTGGTGCGGGATATCCACAAGGTGGCCATGGTGCCCGCCCTCACCGACGAGCACTTTGCCGGAAACGCCAGCGGCGTGGCCATGCGCTACAAGCTGCTGGGGTTGGAGCAGTTGACCAAAACCAAGGAGCGTTGGTTCCGCGAGGGGCTGCGGTCCCGCATGCGGCTGTTTGCCAATGTGCTGGCCGCGTTGGGGTATCCAACCCTGGATGCGGAATCCGTGCAGATGACCTTCAGCCGCGGTTTGCCGGTGAACGGCCTGGAGCAGGCGCAAATGGTGCGTCTGCTGAAGGGCTTGGTGCCGGACGAAATCCTGTTAAAGCAAATCCCCTTTGTGGACGACGCAGGCGGGGCGTTGAAGATGTCGCCGGGTGGTTCTGAGATGTGACGGAATTTCTCGGTGAGAGCCTGCGCGGCGCTATGGAAAAGTGAATGTCCATAGACGCCGCTCAGGCTGCATAAAAAAGTTATAATTATACTTCTTACAGGCCGTAAACGGCCTTGACGCTGTGAAAATAACCAAGTACAATGCACTCGTGAGCATAAATGAAATAAGTATTACTTTTGTGTGAAAGGGGCGTGAAAATGAAAAGGTTGTTGTGTGTTGTGTTGGTGCTGTGCTTGGCGTTGCCGTGGGGTGGGGTGTTTGCCGAGGAGGAGGGTGAAAAAGGATGGGTGCCGATTGAAAACCTGTTATGGGGTATTCCATTGGGCATCGGGCTGGAAGAATGTGTAGTGCTTGTTACCAAACTGGTTGGGGTGGAGTTGGAGGTGACTGAAATACTTGAAGGACAATTATTCAGTTTCCACTCACCTAACAAAGAACAGAGGATGAATGGCTATCTAGCGAAACTGTTGTTAGACTTCGGTGATGATGGGAAACTGCGGCTAAAAATGGCAGAGCGCTATGGATTCACATTCGAAAAAGATTGGGAAGACTTTTCCATGAAGTTTCTATACTTCACGTTGGAGATGATCGAAAAAGCCAGGAACGACCATGGCGTTGCGCTTGGGGGCTTCGCAAGAATTGATTCATCCCAAAGATACTCCATGCCGGTTGTAGACGGGGTGCCGGATGATAACACACTGCGAGACATTTTTGCCGTAGGTTTTAGATCCTTTTCGGTAACGTATTTCTATGATGATGTGAGTATTGGCGTGCAAGCATATAGAAGCTCGGAAGGTATCGATTTTTTGGCTGCCGTTTCCATTGCTTCGTTAGAGAGCATGCACCATATGCTGAACGAATCGGAAGATGTGCGCGTTTTTTTTGAAAAAAAAAAGGAAGGCGCTAATTGACGACACGCATCGGCTAAAGCCCATGAGAAGAAAACGAATCAAGCGCCACCCGAACGGGCTGGCGCTTTTGTATACCCCGGAGACAAAAACAAACATAAATATGAAAGGAAGGATCGAACATGAATAATCAAAATGAAATGAAGAGGCTTTTTGAACTTTGGCAGGCATTTGTGAAGAGGCAAGAAGAGAAAGATGCAAACTGGAAAGAACGCATGAAAAACATAGTGGGGTGGGAGAAAGAAATTGACGAGTTCCTGGAGCTGGTTGATGCGTGGCTTTTGGCAAAGGACAACGAGACAGAGTTATTGCACGCGGTAAATATAGCAGGCGCTCCAGACTTGGATATTACAGGAGCGGTTCTCTGGTATCTTTTGCGAGATACCGAACATTATAAAGATTCACTAGAGAATAGGCGAATAGTTGCTGCGTCTATACTCGGATCGAACCACCAGGGGGTGGAGAATAAGTACAGGGATACGACATGGCCCGCGTATTTTGGCGGAGAAGTCGACTTAATGAAGGCCATCCTCGAAACTTATTTTGCAGAGGTAATGCCCATAACATCGAACGTTCGAAAAGCGCTCGACCTGGATTACAATCACAAGCGCGACTATGATTCTACAAAATGGATACGCAACTATGGCTCGAAACGGGTTGGGGTTCCAAATGAAATGTTGGGTTCTTTAGAAGAACTACTTAAAGATAAGCTGCCTGACGGCGCTGATGAATCGCGTGCCGCTAGATTAATGGATATGTGCCTTGAAATGGTGAAGCAGCTTCCGGATGAAGATATACCTAACTTCATGAAAGCGTTCGCCGAAGCGCTTGGCTCTGAGGATTTTGAAAAAAACATCGACGATCTGTTAGGGTATTTGGAGATTTACCGTGCAAATATTAGGCAGGAAGGACCTGCGGAAGCTTGGAACAGACTATTGGAGTATGTGTACGGCGATGATGATGCGGACAAAACAAATAAACTAGAAGATGTATTGAGAAATTTGGGGTGGGAAGACAATGATTTGGCGTATAAAGGCTTAGAGCAATGGCTTCTTAGGTATATCGGAGAAGAAACGCACGATATATTTGAGCAAATGTCAAAAACAGGAGAAGGGCTCGCTCATGCTTTCAACGAAGGTTTTGCTTCCACACAACCAAATGTGCAAGGATTAAGTGATGCCCTTGCCGATGTGGAGGTCCGGGCGGCGGAACTAGCGAACAATCAGTCAGCTAATAAAGCAATGATGGATTTGGCAACGCAAACTAAGAGTGCGGGCAAGGAACTGAAAAATGCTGACCCAGAATTGAAAAAATGGGCAAAAACCTATACCGACAGCAGTGGCAAGGCAGTGAGCAGCATAGATGATGTTATTGCCGCCTTAAAAGAAGAAAAGGGTGTGCTCGAAACAGAGACCACCGCGATGGAAAATAACTTGAACGACATGCTGCAATGCTGGTATGCCGTGCGGGACGGCATTGAGCCGGGCATCAACGGGGAGTTGACAGCGGATGGAACGCCACTTTTCAATGAGGCTGACAATGCCATTGGTGTGCTTGAAACGTTGCTTGAGATGCTTAGCATGACTGGCGGCGAAGGTGACGGTGCAGAAAATGAAACCAGGCGCGGCGGCGGCAAATCCCGCAGACAGCGCGAAGCCGAAGAAGCCCGCAAAGCCGCCGAGGAATACCAGCGCGCTTTGGAGGCCGCATGGCAAAAGAAACTGGATGACCAGCTAAAATTTCTTGACCGCAAAAAGCGCCTGGGCGAAATCAGCACCCAAGAAGAAATACGCCAGCTAGAGATCATTGCGGCCAAGTACGCAAAAACGACGCAGCAGAAAATAGCTATGGAAGATAAGTTATTTGAGGCCCGTGCCCGGCTGCGCGACGAAGAAATTGGGCAGATCGACAAGCTCAACCAAGGGATCATCACCGCCATCAGCAATCGGTACCAAGAACAGCGCAAGATCGAAGAAAAGCGGCTCAAGGCTTCTTCGGACAGTTGGCGTGAGTGGGCCGACGAAAGCGTAAAGGCGATACAAGCACAAATCGAGACATGCTGCATAAAAAGTTATAATAATGCTTCTTGCAGGCCGCAAACGGCCTTGACGCTGTGTAAATAACCAAGTACAATGTGCTTGTGAATATAAAAAGCAATAAATGTTTCATTTATATGAAGGGAGTGTGAAGGTGAAAAGATTGTTGTGTGTTGTGCTGTTCTTCTTGGCGCTACCGTGGAGCGGGGTGTTTGCAGCGGAGGCGAGTGAAGAGAAAAATGTGCTGGTGGAACATTTGTTGTGGGACGTCCCCTTTGGGATGAGGGTAAAGGAATGTTTGGCGTTAATAAAGGAACGGACTGGAGTGGAGTTGGCTTACTCTCTTGTTGATACTAACATTTACGCTTATAACGTGTCTAGGGATCAGACCGTCACATTTATGGGCTACCCGGCAAATCTCTTTTTAACGTTTTCAGAAGTTGAAGAAGCGCTACTGTTCTTTTCGGTGACCATTTTCGGCCCGGATGAATGGAATCTCCCAAAACCGAAAGAAGAAGGTGGCGAATTGCCAAGGGAAGACGTTGTAAGGATATTCCGCGAGGTCATGGATGTCTATCGCGAAATGGAGAAGCTGTGCGGTCCGCCAATGAATGACGGAGTGCAAGTTATTGAAAGGGGGTTTGGCCTGGAGCGCAGTTATCCTTTCCCAATGCAAAACGGTGTATTGGATGAAGCTTTGGTGGAGGAGGTTTTTATTGGCTTCGAAGAGGAACATGCTGACGTGTACCTGTTTGCACACTATGAGCATAAGGGAGTACGTGCATACGTAATGATCTCGTGGCAAGGGGGTAAGCAGGAAACACTTAGTATTTCATTGTTTTATAGCGATACGCTTGGGGCGAAGAGGGTGGAGATTATTCAGTAATAAGAAAAAAGAGCAAGGAAGCAAGGCGATACCGTGCGTAGCATTGAGCGCATGAGTACAAACGAACAGAGCGTCACCCAGACGGGAGGGCGCTTTTTTATGTTCGAAGAACTTTAACAAACAAAACAAAAAGAAGGGAAAGGTGACTTATGGGATCGGAAAAATGGATGGTTGAAACTATCATGAGGTTATTGAACACGGGAATAGACAAGGAACAGAGACCGTCGCTGCATGCATACATTGAAGGGGAAGTCGAAGCGGTCGTGAAGGATTGGGTAGAGGCGGGGGAAACGTCGTTGCTCAGAATATTTGCGCACGTGATTGAAAGAATGCAAGAGGTGTGGGCTCAACTCCTCGCCGATTGCAAGGCATATGCACTGTTTGGCGCAAAAGGCGAGTATGCCAAAACGTCTGCGGAGGGAAGCATAAGGCAAGCCGCAGGAGTCCGGTTGGATGCTATGGGTATTAAAGCCCACGATGCCATACAACAAGGGAGGGTGGTATTGGGGCAGTCTTCAGAGAGCGCATATTTCGCGATGGATCAATGGATTCCCGATTCCCTTATGGAATACCTAAATATCCTGGAAAATGGGTTTGCGCCAGATAGCGTCGTGGTTGTAAAACCGCGTGTGCCAGATATAGAAATTGATCTGCCGTACTATAGCGCCGCATTCAGGGAAAAAATTGATCAACAACTCCCCACGTGGATGCTGCTATGAAGGATGCATTGGTAAACGCTTAAGAGGAGTGGGTGAAGGAAGATTCCTCCAAACGACTCAATTTGGAATCCGTCTATACAATGGATAAGATGGTTTCCTTGATGAATGCCGAAGGTGCTATGAATGCGTTCAATAATAATGTGGCCAATGGAAAACTTTCCTATCCGCATGCTTTCATGCGTATGTTGTCCGATTTTTTAATCAGAACGATATCTCCGGACATGGAACAGGAAGAGATAGAAGCTCTGCATAAATTCATGAACTCCACCGTTGATGGATTGAAGCGGGGCGATGGGAGAGGGGAAATATATCGTGAGCTGATGAAACATGACACGGACGGACGCACGCAAACGCGGGAATTTGAGGATAAATTCATCCAGGCCATCTTTGAAGCAAACCTCCCCGAGCTGAGGGAAAGATACTATGAGGATATGTTAGATGCGCTTTCCCACGGTTGCAAGGCAGCAGAGCATAATGCACGTGTGGGAGGTGTGGAGAGAAGACTACAAGAGGTTTTGGATAAAATCGGGTGGGAAGGAGCGTCCGCGAATGAGCTTGGCCTAGCCTTTTTCCCTGTCACCCGTGCTCAAATGCAGTTTGACGATGAATTTCAGCTATATTGGGAAGCTTCGAGCAATTTGGGTGCTTCTGAGGGAACTGCTGCCGCTTTAGCTCGTGCGGAGGCTTTTAAAGAGAATTACGCCCGCGCCTTCAACGAAGCCTTTGGCAGAACCATACAAACGGACAATATGCTACCACTCAACGCAATGGCCAATGCAGGCGACACATCTTTTGGCGCATTAATTCGCAAAAACTTTGGCGATTTTGTCGATGATTTTAGCTTGCCTCCCCTGGCCGAGGACTTGAGCAATATTGATGAAGTGTTAGCGAGGGTAAACGAAGGACTGGCGTTTATGGAGCGGTACAAGGAGTGCGTGGGCCATTTACCTCAATTCGAGAAAATGCAGGAACACTTGCTTGGCGCGGAAATAGCGCTGCATGGCCTGAATGGGGCGTTTAGCCCTATGCGCGCAGAAATGCGGGAGGTAAATTCTGAATTTGAGCGGCAAGATACGCAAATGCGCAAGTTTGCACAAAACGCGCCGATATTTGGGGAGTTTAAGAAAGGTGTTCAAGAACTTGCCATGGCTGGTAAGCAGGAACTGGGGCCAGAGCTTAAAGCGCTGGGGGAGAAGCTAGGCTTTAACAACACCACCGTAAAAGGCGCGCTGGTTAGCTTGCACGCATATGAAAAAGAAATGAACGAAACCGCCGACAGTGCGGATGCGCTGGGCATACAACTGTTACTGCTGGCAAGCCAAGCGTATATCCATGGTGAGATTTCTCTAGATGAGCAGCAAGCCATCGAAGCGGCGGTAGCGGCTGGTATGAGTGTGGAAGAGTTTGCCGCAAAGTGCGCCGAATATGGAATTAACTTGAAGGAAAGTGGTGGTGGCAAGCGGGGCGGGGGCGGTAAATCCCGTAAGGAACGCGCCGCCGAAGAAGCCCGCAAAGCTGCTGAAGAGGCCCAACGCGCCCAAGAAGCCGCGTGGCAAAAAGCGCTGGATGACCAACTGAAATTCCTGGATCGCAAAAAGCGCTTAGGT
>Ga0123356_10007312_pt1 | contig 11017 bp, 11 predicted proteins | sample TergutEmb28metaG_2_FD_92546 | JGI IMG/M metagenome (GOLD analysis project Ga0123356, IMG submission 92546) | Embiratermes neotenicus P3 segment gut microbial communities from Petit-Saut dam, French Guiana - Emb289 P3 | ecosystem: Host-associated > Arthropoda: Insects > Digestive system > Gut ... | reverse complement strand
TCGCATCACGGAGGGGTGTCTGAGTGGTCTAAAGTGCATCCTTGGAAAGGATGTGTCGTGAAAGCGACCGCAGGTTCAAATCCTGTCCCCTCTGCCATTCGGCTCGGTGCCAGGCTTTGCGCTTTGCGGTACAAATCCTGTCCCCTCTGCCAAAGATTATAAGGAGACTTATGAACAACTACAAACTTGGAGAAAATGACACACGCCCATGGGGCAAATGGAAAGTCACAGCAATCGGTGACGGCTTTATTAAAAAAGAAATCGAAGTCAATCCTGGCGAGATTTTATCACTGCAACGACACAACCACCGCAGTGAAGAATGGACAATTGTAAAGGGTAAAGGTTGCATCACGCTTGGCGACAAATTACACAACGTCAAAAAAGGTGACGTCTTTGTTATCCCACTCCAATCCTGGCACAGAATCCAGAACACCGGCAAAGAGGTACTTGTATTCCACGAAACGCAACTCGGCGAAATCTTGGACGAAAACGATATCGAGCGAAAACAAGACAAATATTCAAGGTCTTAATACTAAAAATTATTTTACATACGCATGCTAAACATGGTATTAAACCATGATGCATTACAGGGGAATTCCGGAAGTCAAAGAGTTGCTTAAAACCTCGTCAAAGGGGCTTTCTTCCGATGAGGCGTCCGAGAGGCTTCGTATCAACGGCAAGAACGCAATAAAGGACGCAAAGAATGTTCCGGGCTGGCTTAAATTTATCAATCAACTTAAACACATGATGATGATTGTTTTGTTCATTGCGCTTGGTCTTAGTGTGTTTATCGCAATCTCTGATGGCAAGGTCGACAAGTGGCTTGATGCCGGATTTATTCTGCTCATCATCGTGCTTAATGCAACGATTGGGTTTATCCAGGAAGCCAAAGCGGAAAAAGCCATTGATGCACTTAAAAAAGCGACGCAACCATATGCAAAAGTCATACGTGACGGTGTAAGTATGCGTGTGCGCACGGACGAGCTTGTTGTCGGCGATGTTGTGTTGCTTGAAGCGGGTGATATTGTGCCAGCTGATATACGCCTTTTCGAAGTTGCAAGTCTGATGATACAGGAGGCGTCACTGACGGGTGAAAGTGTCCCGACGGAGAAAAACACAGCCGCCATCGAAGTTCAAGGTATTGCACTTGGCGACCAAAAGAATATGGCGTTTTCAAGCGGTGTCGTAACTTACGGGCGTGGGAAAGGCATCGTCGTCGCAACGGGCATGCAAACGCAACTTGGACTTATCGCAGGGCACCTTCAAAAACAAGAGCAACCAAAAACTCCGCTTACCAAAAAACTTGACAAAACCATCCGCATTATCGCCGCAGTTATGGGATTGGTTTCCGTTTTCATTTTGATACAAAAGTCGATAATGGGCGAATCTCTGACCGACAGTATCATGATGACAATTGCAATCGCAGTGTGCGCAATCCCAGAAGCGTTGCCAACATGCGTCACAATTACGATGGCGATGGCGGTTCAACGCATGAGCAAGAAAAAAGCAATCATCCGCCACCTGCCCGCTGTTGAAACTTTGGGCAGTACCGAGATTATCTGCTCGGACAAAACCGGGACCCTGACGCTTAACAAGATGACCGTGCAAAGCGTATTCCTTAAAAACCCAAGCACATCCTACAAGAAAAACATTTTCAACATCGACAAGTTCGATATCCTTGAAATTGATAAGTTAAAAGAAACCGAGTGTTTTCGGTATTTGAAAAACTGTATGTTGCTTTGTAACGACACCGCAATCAAATACGAGCACGGCACACTGACAACAATCGGCGACCCGACGGAGACCGCCCTTATCCACGCCTTGTATCGGTTTGGTTTTTGTAAAGAATACTCCGAAGCCAAATATCCACGCATCGACGAAATCCCGTTCGACAGCGAGCGCAAACTTATGTCCGTAATCGTCAAACCAATCGCAAATGTCACAAACCCTATTGCCGGCGGCAAAACCGTGATGTACACCAAGGGGGCATTTGACAAACTGATTGTTCGTTGCAATCGTATTATTGACAACGGGAAAATCCGCCCAATGACAAAAGCAGATATTACCGAAATTACCAAAGGCGCAGAATCCTTTGCAAAAAGTGCCTTGCGTGTGTTGGGCTATGCTTTCAAGCCAATTGACGATATGCCAAGCAAATTCCAAGCAAGTGACGAGAATGACCTTGTCTTCATCGGATTTACCGGAAAGATTGACCCGCCTCGTGAAGAAGTTTTCGACAGCATCAGGCTTTGCAAATCCGCCGGTGTTATGGCGGTGATGATTACAGGTGACCATCGTGATACTGCGTTTGCGATTGCAAAACAAATCGGAATCGCAGATAACGAATCACAAGTCATCACAGGCAAGGAACTTGAACTTATGAACGACGATATACTTGCGACTTGTATCTTTCAATACAGGGTTTACGCACGTGTTAACCCCGAGCACAAGGTCCGCATTGTCAAAGCTTTCAAAGCAATGAACAAGGTCGTAGCGATGACAGGCGACGGCGTGAACGATGCGCCATCAATCAAAGCCGCCGACATCGGCATTGGCATGGGGATAACAGGTACGGACGTTACAAAGGGCGCTGCGGACGTTATATTGACGGATGACAACTTTGCAACAATCGTCACGGCGGTTGAAGAAGGGCGCAGAACCTACGACAACATTTTGAAAATTTTGATTTACTTGGTTGGTCTAAGTCTTGCGGAATTGGTTGTGCTTACGGGTCTTATAATTGTTCTTGGCGTCGACCTGTTCAATCCGCTTCTGATTTTATGGATAAACGTTGTGACAGATACTTTGCCTGCGATTGCAATGGGTTCTTTACCGGCAGAGAAGGGAGTTATGAGTAGGCGCCCCAACAAGTCAGGAGGCAGTTTATTCGGAGGGCGAACGGGTGCGTCGATTATTGCTTATGCTGGGTTTATGGTTTTGCTTGTCGGTATTGTTTATTTTGTTTCGACTTATGTTCTTGGGGTTGATGCCAAAGTCGCAACAACAATGTGTTATGTCGTCATTGGTTTTGTTGAAACTTGTCATCCGTTTAATTTGTTCAACAAGCGTGAATCCATCTTCAAAGCAAATCCGTTCAAGAGCCGTGTGCTGAACTTGGCGGTGTTTGCGACATTCCTGCTTGTAATCGGGAGCGTGTTGTTGCCATTGGGTCCTTTCCAAAGTGCACTTGGTATAACAAGCCTGACATTAACCGAATGGATATTTGCAGCCGGCATGGGGTTATTGATGATACCACTTGCAGAAGTTTACAAGTTCATCCAACGTATTGTTTCAAACAGGGGAAAGAGCACCGTAACAATTACTAAAAAAGCCACTTAATTGTGGCTTTCTTTTTTTAAGGGATTGCCCTGAGGGCGTTCCATGTAAGCGGTCCAACTATGCCGTCTGGTGTCAGTCCAGCAAACCTTTGGAACGTGCGCACCGAGTTTTCGGTAAGTGGTCCGAATACTCCGTCGACTGTAACGGATGGAACGGCGGAATACAGTCTGCGTGAATGATTAAGCATTTCTTGAAGTGTGCGGACACTTGGTCCTGTGCTGCCACGTCGAAGGAGTACGCCTGGGAATGGTGGGAACGTAGTTATCGGAGGCGGCGGAGGTGGCGGAGGCGGAAGCGGTGTTTGACCAAGTGCAGCACGGTAAACTTCGTACATGCGTCGCCATGTGTTTGGACCAATTACGCCGTCGACTGTAAGACCAAAGCGTTGCTGGAACTGGCGCACGGCATTTGTGGTGCTTGCACCAAAGACGCTGTCCATAAGAGGCGCTTGAATTGTCGGATGAAACTGGGAAATAAAATCCAGAAGGAACTGGGCGTGGATAACGTCTTCACCACGTGCGCCTTGGCGGATAACAACGGTTGGCGGAGTTGGGCTTAGACCTATCCTTTCGCCCTCGCCACCAAGTTCGGACAGTTTTGTAACCGCCGCCCAGATTTGCGAGATTCTGTTCCATGTGCTTCGTCCTACCCTGCCATCTTGCAACAGATTAAATGTGCGCTGGAAAGCTCGTACGGCGGCTTCTGTGGAGGCACCATATATACCGTTGACAGGTTGGATAGGTGGGATTGCCGGATAGTTCGCCCGAATTCGATTGAGGCGAAGTTGTATCGTGCGCACGTTTGTTCCACTTGCACCTGGTTCAAGAACATATCCTGGATAGGACTCTCGAACTGCGCCCGACGGACCTGCGACAAGTTCAAGGTCACGTGGATAGTAATTGTGTAAAATTTGTATCGGTGTAAACCCACGATTGGCAAGTGTGACCGTGCCCCACTGGGAAAGACCTTTGCATGTAGCGGTCGTACCAGAACAATATTCGGTAAAGTACGGATTGCGAAACCCAGCCCGCCGTGCGTAGACATTAAAAATGCCGTCGACAATCTGACTTATGTTTTGGAATATCGTGCGGTTTGGAACAAAGTACTGGTCAACCGTCGTCGAATTCGTAATATCGAAATTGTATCCCCTTACACGATACCACTCGGTGTAAACACGATTAAGGGCGAACGAAACAATACAATGCACGTTTGCGATAATCGAGTTGACTGGCCAGGTTGCGTAAATCTCGCTGCATGTTACGTTCTTGACGTAATCGATAAAGCGTACACGCACACTTGGTGCGGTGGCTGTCGGGCGCCCCAGATGAACAGTGATAAAGTCCGGAATGATAACCTGTGGCATGACACGAGCGGCGGCAGTCATAGCAGCAGCCACCGTTACAGGTGCGCCATCAACAAGCCCCACGCCGTTTGCAAGTTGGTCCGTGCCAATCTCTCCAAGGGTTTCAACCGTGCCTTCTTGTTCCTGTGGTGGCGTTGGCAACGCTGCGCCCGGCGGTGGGATTACAAATGTAAACTCTTCGTCTTCGCCCTCTACCACTGGTATCATTTCAACTGGCTGGATGGAATCAATGCCATCGAAAACCTCGACATCAATTATATTAATCGTGGCAAACCCCGGCTTTGATATGTAGATGTCGAACACAGAAAATGGGCGTGGTCCAAATGGATTTGGTTCAAGTGTTAACTCTCGTGAAGGTGCGTCCAATGAATAAACCAAGCTCTCGCCGTTCTCGTTTGTAATCCCGGAAAACAGCACGTTGCCGGATTTGTCCTTGATCGCATACGACGCTCCGGCTACGGGAACTGTGCCCGCCCCCGTCGTCGCAAAAATTTTCAGTGTCCCAGTAGCCATGTGAACCTCCAAAATATGTATATAGTTCTAGGATATTAGCAAGAGTTAAAATCTGTGAATATTATGCATCAGTACATAATGGGAGGTTTATTATGCCAACAGTAGTCTTGGACGCAGGGCACGGCGGATACGATGCCGGAGCGACTAACGGAGCACGTCTTGAAAAAAACGATAATTTGCGAATGGCTTTGGAGGTCGGCAGGCTTTTGAGTAGTTGCGGTTTCAATGTAATCCAGACCCGCACAACCGACGTGTTCGTTCCGTTGTACGAGCGTGCAAGTATAAGTAACCGTGCAAACGCAGACGCCTTCGTTTCTTTTCACAGGAACGGGTCGACAAATTCAAGTGCCAATGGTTTTGAGAACTGGGTATACACATCGGCGTCACGGCGGGCATTGGAGCTTGCAAATTACATACTTGACCGTGTCCGTGCAGTCGGAGTTCAAAGCAACCGAGGTATCAAATATGGAAACTTTGTTGTACTGCGGGAGACTCGTGCCCCTGCTGTATTAATCGAAAACGGCTTTATCACCAATGCGGAAGATAACCGTTTATTTGATACGAATTTCAACCTATACGCCCAAGCAATCGCAAACGGTATTGCAAGGTTGTTTGACAGGACTTGTGTTCCTATTGGACCGCCAATTCAACCTCCACCGCCACCTACACCGCCAGAGGTATACAGACGTCAAGTTATTGCAATCCAACAAAGACTTAACACTCAATACGGGCAAAACCTTGTTGCAGACGGTATTTGGGGACCTGCAAGCAACCGAGCAATGATAATGGCATATCAAACCGAGCTCAACCGAATGTTTGGTGCAGGGTTGACGGTTGACGGCGTTTGGGGACCTCGCACACGTGCGGCGACACGACCTGTGCGCCTTGGGGATCGGAATAACCTTGTTTGGATTTTGCAATCGATGTTGTATGTTTACGGATTTCCAACTACGCCTGATGGGGTGTTTGGACCAAATACTGACATAACACTGCGAAATTATCAACGGGCGAACGGGCTTACAATTGACGGCATAGCGGGTCCGAATACTTTCGAGAGTTTGTTTACAAAGACAAGGTGACATGCAAAAAAGCGCCTTTCGGCGCTTTTTTGTTGCTAATTAAATTTACGCAAGAATTGTCAAATCTTTGCTTATGATAAGCGTGACTAAATCGATTATCCAGAAAATTGGATAAAAGAAAAAGCACAAAACTGCTCCAAGCCAGTTTTCTCTTTGAATTCTTACAATGGTTCCCAAAATCCAGCCAATCCAGAAGATGTGAAGAATCAGTGTAATTATCCAATCTAGCCCAAAGTATGCTTTTTGTCTTTTTGCCATATTTAACCCTCCTTGATTGATTTTATACCCTCTGACGAAGTTTGTCGAATGTTTTTCAAAGATATTTAATTTATATGACATCTTTTTACAAATATGTTACAAATCCACCTCAAAAAAGGTGAATTTGTGTCCCCGTCGTCGCCACTGCTTGACGCAGTGCCTCCTAGGTGATACTCTTTTGCATGAAAATCGGAGTTGTAGGCCTTCCCAACGTCGGAAAGAGTACCCTGTTCAACGCCCTGACACGAAACAGGGCGGCAAGTGCGAACTATCCGTTTTGCACAATTGAACCGAATGTTGGCATCGTAGCTGTCCCTGACGCACGTGTTGACTTTCTTGCAGCCCATTACAAGGCAAGGAATGTGCTGTATACAACTGTAGAGTTTGTTGATATTGCTGGCCTTGTAAAGGGTGCAAGCGGTGGCGAAGGGCTTGGCAACAAGTTCCTTGGGCACATCCGTGAAGCGGACGCAATTGTACACGTCGTGCGGGCATTTGAAAAAACCGAAATAACACACGTCGACGGCGAAGTTAACCCCGAGCGTGATATTGACACAATAAACTTGGAACTGATACTTGCGGATTTGGAAAGTGTTAATAAACGACTTGAACGGAATAAGAATGCGGAAGAAGTTGCAGTTTTACAAAAAATCAAAGTGGATTTGGAAAAAGAAAAGTTTGCAGGAGTTACTGGGAAACAATTCAACCTTATCACAAGCAAGCCTGTGATTTATGTTGTAAACGTTGGCGAGGAAGATGTAAAAAAAGATTTCGGAGACAAAATACCAATCTGCGCCAAAATCGAGGAAGAGCTTTCACAAATCGAACATGCCGAGGAACGAAAAGAATTGATGAAGGCATATGGACTTGACCGCAGCGGGCTTGACAAGTTAATCGCCAAAGGCTACGAAACTTTGGGTCTTATAAGCTTTCTTACCGCAGGCGAGCCCGAAGTTCGGGCATGGACCATCACGAAAGGCACACGTGCTCCGGGAGCTGCGGGGCGAATACATACGGATTTCGAGCGTGGCTTTATCCGTGCGGAAGTTGTATCGTATGATGATTTCGTTAAATGTGGAAGCATTGTGAAGGCAAGGGAAAAAGGCTTGGTGCGAAGCGAAGGGAAAGATTATGTCGTCAAAGACGGCGACGTCATACATTTTAAGTTCAACGTGTAGATATTAATATGAAGATTGTCAAAGCCACCGCCGTGGTTTTATTCCTTGCGACTGTGCCGTGGGCGATGTGGTACAACTTGAACTACGACCGGTACGGCACAATAGACCGCCCTGCCCCGCCTGTGTTCATCCAAGTCGTCACGGTGGACGCAGGCGTTTTCAATAACACGCTCAAATCCAAAGCCGCAGAATATGCCAACCGCAATCACGGTGTGCGGATTTTTGTTTTGCCGATGAGTGCGGAACAGGTCACCTTGTATGATTTTGACATTCGCATTATTCGGGATGGTGGCGTCCTGTACTCTTTTATCTCGCCTACACAAACCAAGGAAGCAATCAAACATTGTGAGAAGTTTTTGGAGGGCGTCAATGGAACAAGTGTTAAGATCATACCTTGAATACATTTGCGGCAAAGATAACGTCGCCGAAAATGTCTTGCTTGCTACAAAGACGACTTTCCGGATTGGTGGTCCTGCAAGGTGGTTTGTTATTGTGCCGACCAAGGAAGCGTTGATGCGCCTTATAAGTACCCTAAATTACATCGAGCAACCATGGTTTATCATCGGCGCAGGCGCAAATCTTTTAGCATCGGACAATGGGTACAACGGTGTGGTTATAAAATTGGGTTTTAAAGACATCATCGACAACGGCTGTTTTATTTATGCGGATGCGGGGGCGAACCTGAAACGCCTTTGTAACTTTGCACGTGAACAATCGCTTTCTGGTTTGGAGTTTGCTTCCGGTATACCAGGCACAGTCGGTGGCGCCGTGTATATGAACGCAGGCGCACATGGAGGGCAAATCAGCGACGTAGTTGCAATGGCGGACGTCTTGGTAAACGGCGAGGTGAAAACCTTGGACGCACGACAACTTGCCTTTGATTACCGCAAGAGTGTTTTTCACAAAAAGCCGGGTTGGATAATCCTTGGCGCATACTTTTACTTGAAGAAAACGGACAAATCCGAGATTGTTTTGAAGGAACAAGCCTTCCTAGCCCAGCGCCAGCAATCCCAGCCCACAAGCCCAAGTGCGGGCAGTGTGTTCAAACGCCCCTCGCCCGATTTTGCGGTTGGCAAAGCGCTTGACGAACTTGGTCTTAAAGGAACACGCACTGGTGGCGCCTGTATAAGCGACAAGCATGCCGGCTTTATCGTAAACACCGGCGGGGCGACTTGTGATGATGTTATGCGCCTTATAAAACTTGCCCGCAAAAAAGTAAAGCAAAAGTACGATTTATATTTACAAACCGAGATACAAATACTAAAATAGTATGATGAAGATACTAGGAGACTACCACACACATAGCGACAACAGCGACGGCAAAGGCACGATCGAGCAAATTGTCGATGCCGCCAAAAGTGCGGGGTTGCAAGAGGTTGCAATAACCGACCATGGTCATGGACGCCTCATCAGTGGTGTAAAGCCAAAGCAGTACTCTATGGTCAAAGCACTAGCCGAAAAATGCGGCGAGGAAAAAGGTATCAAAGCCCTTTTCGGTATCGAAGCAAACATCACGGGAACCGCCGGACAAATCGACTTTTGTTGCGAGGAAGAATATAACAACATTGACATCCTGCTTTGCGGCATTCACCGTTTCGTCAAGCCGGCGAACATTATAAGCTTCTTCACCTTCTTTGTGCCGAATTGGTTTTGCGGTCTTATTCGATGGTCCCCGAAAGCCCTTATCCGCAGCAACACGGAAATCGTCAAGCGTGCCCTTGCGCAAAACAACGTCGACGTTTATGTTCACCCGAACAGGTATTTCAGGGTCAACGTGGTCGAGGTTGCAAAGGTCTGCGCCGACCGTGGTATCCTAATCGAACTTAACAGCAAGAAAATAAGTTTCCGCCCAATCGATTTCGAGAGAATGCTTGCCGTGGGTGCCAAGTTTATTGTTGGCTCGGATGCGCACTCGCCACGTCGTGTTGGTGCTACTTCCAAGGTTATTGAATTCTTAAAACTTGCCGACTATGACGAAAAAGATATCATAAACATCGGCGGGGTATTCAAACGCCGTGACATATCGAAAAGCGGAATCAAGATCGAAACAATCCAAACCCAAGAGGAGCATAATGACATTCATACAAAGCGTGAAAAACGAAATCTTAGAAAGAAAAACAGAAAATAACTACGCCAAAGGCGGAGCGGCGGTAAACCGCCAACTGCAACAATATGTTTCTGATGTGTTTTTGACGTCTGCGAATGGCTCGATTAAGGGCGGATACCAAATTGATTTTACTTTCGATGATTTAGAAAACGCACGAAGCTTTTGCGATATCTTGGGTGCATACGATATTTTGCCGAAACTTACCCAACGTGGCGATATGATAGTTGTGTACATCAAAAGCCGTGAAGACATCTGCAACCTTTTGGCACTTATCGGGGCAAGCAAGTCTTTGATGGATTTAAGTAACGAGATTGCGCTTCGTGAGGTCCGTGGCAACGCAAACCGGAGGGCGAACTGTGATGCAGGCAACATCGCCAAACAAGTCGCAACGGCACGTGAGCAAGTCGAGTATATCAAGAAATTGAATTTACAAAGCCTGCCCGTCAAATTGCGTGAAGTCGCCAAAGCACGACTTGACAACCCCGAGGCAAGTTATGAGGATTTGGCAAGAACACTAAAAATCTCGAAAAGTTGTTTGGTGCATAGGTTAAGGAAGCTGATGACTATAAATTAACGTGGCTATATTGTTCTTTCTTATGGTGGTGGCAAGCCTTCTGTGGCTGACGATTGTTGCGCCAAGCAGTATCCTTGGCACGATGATTGCCGCAGGAGCGTCAGGTGTGCAACTTGCGATTACTTTGGCGGGCATTTATATAGTGTGGATGGGAATTATCCAGGTCGCCGTTGATGCGGGTTTGATTGATGCGCTTGCACGTGCGTGTAAGCCGCTTATCAAGTTTTTATTCGGCGAACAAAGCGACGAGGTCAATGCCCTACTTGCCACAAATATAAGTGCAAACATGATTGGCGCAGGTAACGCCGCTACGCCCGCCGCCATCGATGCCATTGAAAAAATGAGCACGCCAGAAATGACAAAAGCCACGACGCCGATGATAATGCTTTTCATCCTGTCAGCCACAAGTATGCAAATCCTGCCGACGACTGTACTTGGTATTTTGGAGGGCGCTGGTGCCATCAACGCCGCCGGAATTATTCTGCCAACGATTATCACAAGCACACTTATCACAGTCATCGGTGTGGCTTTGGTGAAGATATTCGGGAGACGCTATGCGGATAAGTGATTTTATCATCCCGGTCTTTATCATTTTCATTTTTGCGT
>Ga0123356_10007311_pt1 | contig 11018 bp, 11 predicted proteins | sample TergutEmb28metaG_2_FD_92546 | JGI IMG/M metagenome (GOLD analysis project Ga0123356, IMG submission 92546) | Embiratermes neotenicus P3 segment gut microbial communities from Petit-Saut dam, French Guiana - Emb289 P3 | ecosystem: Host-associated > Arthropoda: Insects > Digestive system > Gut ... | reverse complement strand
CTTCGCCGACATCGAACTGCTTACCCGGGTCGTGGGGCGCACCGGACCGCTGGACGACCTTCTCCCCCACTACCGGGGGTGCGCCGGGGTCGGCGGCCCAGAAGTACAGGCCCTCGAACGGGAGGTCCTCGCCGAGGTGGGCTGGGAGTTGTGGGATCTCCCCCGATCCGGTGAGAAGCTCGGCGACGGGCGCGTCCGCCTGCACGTCGAGGGATGGACGGCCGGCGGTGGCAAAGGCACCTGGGAGGCCACGGTCACTCGGGGGCGCACCATGCCGATGCCAGCCTGCGGCGGCCCGGCCGACAAACCGGTGGCCACGGCGTGGGAGTCGGTCGTCCAGGACTTCGTCCGCGTCGACTGACCAGCGGGACGGCCCGTGAGGCGCCGGCCCGTTGCGAGCAATCTCATTGGGGCCAGCCAGACAGCGCCGACGCCGACATTGTCGAGCGCATCGCGCGGGACTTGTCCCAAGAAGTGACGGGACCACCCAAACATCAGCGGTCCGAGGAAGTCCCCGACGAGTGTGGGCAGCATATTCAGGCTGGTCGCGCGCGGGACCCGCTCCCATATCGACAACCGCTCAGGCGTTCAGCCGTCCGTCGCCGCCCGTAGTAGATAACAAGAATTCCACCTCATCGTCGACCCCCGACATGTTCTAGAACGCGTCGCTCGGTGTAGTCGAAGGACCTGCCCCGGTGGAGCACGCCTTTGCCAGGTCAGGTGCAGGCAACCTTGTGCGCGACGACGGGACACCCGGTAACGCTTTGGTTGGGCAGTAGTAGGGTAACTGACATGCCGGCCAAGGTTCGCTCACGCGCCACGGCCAAAAGCAGGACAGCGGCGAGCAGCAACGGCGCCGCACCGCCGCCCGATGTCATCGCGCTGGCGACGGCGATGCGCACCTGCGTCATGCGGCTGTCGCGCCAGTTGCGTGCTGAGCGCAGTGACGAGTCCCTCACCCAGGGGCAGCTTTCCGCGCTTGGCGCGATCGAGAGCCGTGGACCGATGACGCCGAGCCAGTTGGCGGCCTTCGAGCAGATCCCGCCACCGTCAGTGACCCGGATTATCGCTGCGCTTTCCGATCGCGGCTATATCGCGCGGACGACACCCGACCACGACCGCCGTCAGGTGCTGCTGACCGCAACGCCCTCGGGGCGCCGGATCGTCCACGCCGATCGGGAGCGGCGGACGAAGTGGCTTAGCGCGATGCTCGAGACCCTCGAAGACCGGCAGCGCCGGGACATTGCCGCGGCGCTGCCCCACCTCGAGCAGCTCATCGAGGTGGGGATCGAGGCACCGATCACCGAGATGCTGCGCACAACTCGCTAAGCAGCGAGCCGCTGCCCGGCGATCAGTCGATGAGGGCGATTGCCCCCTCGGGGCAGGCTCGTGCGGCCTCGGTGACCTGGTCGCGCCGCTCCTCGCCAGGTTGGGCGAGGATCTCCACCTGCCCCCGCTCGCCGAAGGAAAAGACCTCCGGCACGAGATAGACGCACACCCCGTGGCCGCGACAGACGCTCGAGTCCACGAATACCCTCATGTCAACCTCCCTCCGTCGTCGAGGCGTTCGGGGTCCCCCCCGATCCCCCGGTGTCCCGTCTCCCAGGTTCATGGCCCGGCGCATATCCGTCCCGCGTGAGGGGAAAGTGGCAGGCAACCTTGTGACCTGGACGGAGCTCGCGCAGCTCTGGCTTCACGTGCGCGCAGAGGTCTTGCGCGTAGGCGCAGCGCGTCCGGAAGCGGCAGCCGCTCGGCGGCGCGAAGGGCGACGGCGGCTCGCCGAGCAAACGGATTCGCGTGCCCGCCTGCGTCGAATGTCGCTTCGGGATCGCGGAGAGCAGCGCGACCGTGTACGGGTGAGCGGGATCGTTGAAGATCGCGTCGGTCGCGCCCTCCTCGCAAATCGTGCCGAGGTACATGGTGCCGACTCGGTCGGAGAGTATCCGGACGACGGCGAGGTCGTGGGCGATTAGCAGGTAGGTGAGGGAGAACTCGCGCTTCAGTTCGTAGAGCAGGCTAAGGATCTGTGCCTGGATCGAGACGTCGAGCGCGGTCACGGGCTCATCGCAGATGACGAGCTGCGGCGAGGCGACGAGCGCGCGGGCGATCGCGACCCGCTGCGCCTGTCCGCCGGAGAGCTCGCTCGCCCGGCGTTCCCCGAAGCGCATTGGGTCGAGGCCGACGAGGGAAAGCATCTCGTTCACCCGGGCCGCTCGTGAGGCGCGGTCGAGTTGGCGGCGGATCCTGAGCGGCTCGCCGACGATGCGGCGCGCCGACCATTTCGGGTCGAGGGCCGCCGTCGGGTCCTGGAAGACCATCTGGACGAGCTCGCCCCGTCGGCGGGCGGTACGTCGCCCTTTGCCGCTCAGCTCCTCACCGGCGATGACGACGCGGCCCGCCTTTGGCGGCGGGACACCGATCACCGCCCGGGCGAAGGTCGACTTTCCCGACCCGGTCTCGCCGACGATCGCGTAGGTCTGCCCGACGGGAATCTCGAGTGAGACGCCGTCGACCGCCGAGACGGTAGCCTTGGTCGCCTCGCCGCGGCGACGGACCCGGAACTCCTGGACGAGGTCGTCGACCTTCAACGCGAGGCGGTCCACTTCCGCTGGGGTCGGCGGTGAGGACCCGTTCAACGCCGGCACTGTCATCGCCGCGCCGCCTCGGCGCTCGCGAGCAGGTGCTCGCTCGGCGGACCGTCGTAGGCGCCTGGGTACCAACAGCGGCAGCGGTGACCCGGCTCGATCTCGACGTAGTCGGGCGCATGATCGACGCAGAAAGGTTGCGCCCGATCGCAGCGTGTGCTGTACACACAGGCGCCGCGCGCTCCCCGGGGGCCGAGCGCCGGGGCGAGCGGCGCGAGCAACTCGGGCGAGTCGGGGTCCGGCACCGCCCGCAACAGCGCCCGGGTGTAGGGCATCGCGGCGCGCTCGAACAGGCCCTCCGCGGGGAGCGCCTCGACGAGATGGCCGCCGTACATCACGATGACTCTGTCCACCCTCGACGAGGCGAGCGCGAGGTCGTGGGTGATGAGCAGCAAGGAGATGCCGCGCTGCTCGCGGAGGGTGTCGAGCAGGTCCATGATCAGTGCCTGCGTCGTGACGTCGAGCGACGACGTCGGCTCGTCGCAGAAGATCACCTTCGGCTCGAGGGAGAGCGCGATCGCGATCACGATCCGCTGGCGCATCCCGCCGGACAGCTGGTGGGGATAGGCGAAGAAGCGCTCCTCCGGATCGGCGATCCCGACGTCGCGCATCAGCTGGACGGCGCGGCGGCGCGCCTCATCCGTGGACAGCCGTTTGTCGGGGTCGGGATTGATCGTCATCGCCTCGGTAATCTGGGCCCCGACGCGCATCGTCGGGTTGAGCGCGCGGGTCGGGTCCTGGAAGACAAGCGACGCGACTTTCGAGATGTGACGGCGGCGCTCCTTCGCCGGCATCCCGAGGAGCTCGACGCCGCAGAGCCTGACCGATCCCGTTACCTCGAAACGCCGCCGGTCCAGCAGGTCGAGCACAGCGCGCACGCTCACCGACTTGCCCGCCCCGGACTCCCCGACGAGCGCCACGCTCTCCTGCGGCATCACGGTGTAGGAGGCGCCGTCGATGATCGGCACAGTGCCCGATCCGCGGCGGAGTGCCACGTGCAGATCCTCCACTTCGAGCACCGCTTCGGAGGCGGCGGTCGCGCCTGGGGTGCTCATCTGTCGAGGCGCAGGCGGTGGCGCAGGCTGTCCGCCAGCAGGTTGATGGCGAGCACGGTGAGGAACAGCATCACAGCCGGGCAGACGAGCAGCATCGGGTCGTTGCGAAGATAGCTCTGCGCACTGGAGATGAGGTTGCCCCAACTCGGCTGGGGGATCCGGATGCCGAGGCCGAGGAAGCTGAGGCCGGCCTCAGCGACCATCGCCGCCCCGATGCCGAACATCGCGAATGCGAGCAGTGGGGGCATCACGTTCGGGATGATGTGGCCGAAGACGATGCTCGGCGCCGACGCCCCGCTCGAGCGCGCCGCCACGACGTAGTCGTGGTTGCGCACCCGGACCGTCTGGCCCCGTGCCAGGCGGCCGAAGGCCGCGAGGCTGAAGAAGCTGATCGCCCAGATCGTGTGGACAACGCTCGGGCCGAGGAAGGCCGCTATCCCCAGCGCGAGGATGAGCCCCGGGAAGGCGAAGAGGACGTCGAAGATGCGCATCAGCATGGCGTCGACGACCCCGCCGTAGAAGCCGGCGAGGGTGCCGAGGATGACCCCAATTGCGAAGCCGATCGCCGTCGAGCCTATGCCGACGAACAACGAGACCTGCCCGCCGTGCAGGAGGCGCGAAAGCATGTCGTTGCCGAATTGGTTCGTGCCGAGCAGGTGACCTGGTGAACCGACGGGGAGCAGGTCGTCCTTGAAGTTTCCTTGATTCGGGTTCGGCAGGCCGAAGATCGGCGGACCCGCGAAGCAGAAGAAGACAACGAGGAACAGGATTACCGCCGGCACGAGCACCGACGGATCGCGAAAGGCACGCACGAACCGCTGGAAGGACGACCGGTGAACGTCGCCGCGGCCGACCCCCGGGTGGTCGTCGCCGGCGCCCTCCGCCGCGCCGGCAAAGGTCTCCTCGATCACCGCGTCGCTCATCGCTCCCTCCGTCTCATCGCGCCCGCGCCACGCCGTCAACTCGTCGCGTCTCGGACGCGCGGGTCGAGCAGCATGTAGCCGACATCGGAGAGCAGGTTCAAGATCACGATGACGACCGCGACGACGGTGATGCAGCCTTGGACGACGGGGGCGTCGCGGGTCTGCACGCCCTGGAGGATCAGCGAGCCGATGCCAGGGATCCCGAAGATGTTCTCGAGGATCACGGCCCCGGCGATCAGGGTGCCCGTGCTCACCGCGGTCACCGTCAGCAGGCCGAAGGCGCTGTTGCGCGTGAGATGCCGGAAGATCAGCCGCCGCGTCGAGACGCCCTTCATGCGCGCGAGGGTCACGTACTCCTCGCCCTCGATCTGCTCATAGAGCTCGGCACGGAAGATGCGCATATGGCCAGGGAAGACGCCGATGCCGAGCAGGATGGCGGGCAGCGCGATGTCCCGCAGGTTCTTCCCCCACCCGTGCGCGGGTGCGCTCCAGCCGTCCGGGGAGACGATGTGCCAGTGCATCGAGAAGACCCAGACGATCAAGAGCGCGAGGACGAACGCCGGCATCGAGGCCGCGAACAGCCCGGCCCCCGTGCCTATGCGGTCGACCCAGGCGCGGCGCGAACCGACGGAGAGCACCGCGAGGCCGACACCGAGGACGAGGGCGACCAGCTGGCCGCCGATGACGAGCTCGATGGTGGGCAGGGCGTCGGTCCTCATCAGGCTCGTCACCGACGCGTGGCTGACGAGCGAGGAGCCGAAGTCCCCGCGCACCGCATGGCCGAGCCAGTCGAAGTACCGGATCAACAGCGGATGGTTGAGGTTGAGCTGCTTCGTGACGGCAGCCGCCGAGGCCTTCGAGTAATTCTCCCCGAGGATCACGAACAGGATGTTGCCGGGGAGGATGTTCACCATGAAGAAGGCGACGATCGTGACCCCCAGCACCACGGCCACCATCTGGGGAATGCGGGCGAGGATCAAGCGGATCACGGCGCTCCCACGGTCCTCGTGACGCCGACGTGGGGGGTCAGTCCCGTCCTCTCAGGCGTCGGCACACCATGCGCCGACGCCTGTGAGGCGCACGCCGCGCCCGTCGACCCGGCCGCCGCTCTCCACAGGCTCTGTGCCCCCACCGCGCGTACCCGATCTAAAGCTTGTAGAGGTCCCGCGCGTTCCCGGCAAGCAGCTTCTCGCGCGTCGCCTCGCTCACGCCGTGCATTTGGGACTCGATGATCTCGGTCGAGTTCGGCCAGGTGCTCGCCGGGTGCGGGTAGTCCGAGGCCCACATGACCTTGTCCTCGTAGAGCAGCGACAGCATCGCGATGCCATAGGGGTCCTCCTGGAAGGTCATCCAGATGTTGTCGCGGAAGTACTCGCTCGGCGGCCGCTCGCAGCGGCCGACGCTCGCAGGGGCGGTGCCCTTCCTCGCTCGCCTCCATCCGTTGTCGAGCGTCTGGATCATGTGCGGAACCCAGGAGATCCCCGACTCTCCCATCACGAGCTTCACCCTCGGGTGGCGGTCGAGGACGCCCGAGAGGATCATCCCGGCGTAGGGCTCGACGAGCTGCTGGCCGAGGCTGAAGACCGCGCCGCCGTAGTTCGGACCGCTGCTCGGCAGCCGGTCGCGGCGCTGGACGACCGTGAGGTGCGAGCCGACGGGGATCCCCGTCTCCTCGGCGACCGACCAGAAACGGTCCCACTCCGGGTCGTACCACGAGGGCTTCGCCGTCGCCGCAAGCACGTTGACGTGCTTGATGCCGAGCGCCGCGGTCCGGGCGAACTCGTCGGCGGAGAACTCTGGGTCCTCGTAGTCCATCTGGGCGACGCCGACAAAACGGTCTGGGGCGGCGGCGATGAACTCGACGAGCCAGTCGTTGTAGGCCCGGAAGGTCGCGTGGCGAACCTCCGGGTCATCGATAAAGAAGGGATCGGGCGGGCCGTACATGACGGAGGCCTGGACGCCGTCGCGGTCCATGTCCGCGAGGCGGTACTCCGGTGTCGTCGGGCGCAGCTCGTCGGGGCGCAGCGCGCCGGCGCGCTCGAGGGCCCACATCGCCCCGCTCCCCTGTGCCGCGGTGTAACAGCCCCACGGCGCGATCGCCTTGTCGTCGACCACCCAGTCGTACATCCCGTCCTCGGGCTTGTAGCGCTCGTTGTTCGTCGGGACGACATGAGGCACCCTGTCCTTCAATGCCGCCGGGACGCGGCTCGTGAAGATGTCCTTCGGGAAGAAGCGGATGTCGAGGTGATCATCCGCGGAAATGCGCTCGTATTTCATCGCTACCCTCTCTCGTGCCGTTTCCTGGCCTGTGTCCAAAATCTTCGGTCGAGCTTCCGCTCGTCTACGCCCCGGTGGGGGTGCAGGCGAGGTAGGCGTTCGTTACGACCAAACCCGCGATCAGCCCGACGTCACCCTTCAGGCAGTGGTTCTGCAGGAAGATGTTGCGCGCCGTGACGATCGGGATCGCGACGGCCAGTTGGTTCACCTCGCTGTAGATCTGCTCCCACATTGTGTACAGCCGCGCGCTGTTCAGCGTTTGGTTCGTCTCGTTGATGAGGTTCATGATCTTCTGGCTGTCGAAGCCGTAGTGGCCGAGCGACGACGTGTACTGCAGGTAGCCGATGTCGGTGCTGACGGCCGGGTTCGCGATGCCGCCGCTGCCGCCGAGCATCATCTGGTAGTTACCCGAGGCGTAGTTCTGCTGCTGCTGTGCGGGGGCCACCGGCTGCACGGTCACGTTCATCCCGCAGGCCTGCCACATCTGCTGCAGCGCCTGGAGGGTGACCTCGGTCTGACCGGTCCCACCGATGAAGGTGAACGACAGCCACCGAGCTGCTGGACGATCTGCTTTCCCTTCACCGGGTTGTACTGGTACGGCTGCATCTTCTTCGCCGCGGCGAGGCCGCCCTTTGGGTAGTACAAACCGTTGTAGCCGGCGAAGACCCACCCCGGAGCCGAGTAGCCACCGTCGACGTTGTTGTTGATCGCGTTGCGGTCCGTGCAGTAGTCGATCGCCTCGCGAGCCAGCTTGTTGTTGAACGGCGCCCGGAAGGTGTTGATCTGCAGGAAGTTCACCATCAGGTTTCCGCCCTTGATCGCCGTGAGGTCCGGCTTCGAGAGGGCCTGCTGGAGAACCGAGGGGGCAGTCGTCGTCGTCAGCACCAGCGACTGCACGGTGTTCGACACGAGGTCGGCGAGCTCGGTCTGGGCCTCCGTTCCGACATTCAGGTACTCGACGTTCGAGAGGTAGACGTGCTTCGCGTCCCAGTAGCCGGGAAAGCGCTTCAACATCAGCTGCTGGGACGGCTGGTCGGAGACGACCTCGAAGGCCCCCGCACCGACGGGCTTAAGGCTAAACGCCGCCTCGCCCATCCGGCTCAGCGCGGTCGGTGACACCATAAGCCCGGCGGCGGTGTCCGCGAGGGCGTTGATAAAATTCGCGTCGGGCGACTTGAAGTGGACGACGAGAGTGTTGGCGTTCGTCACCGTCATCCGCGTGATCAGGCTGAAGTACTGCGAGACGGTAGTGGCACCGGCCGGCACCGAACGCTCGAAGTTCGCCTTCACCGCGGCGGCGTTGAGCGGCGTGCCGTCCTGGAAGTGCACGTGCGGGCGGATGTGGAGCGTGAGCGTCTTGAAGCCCTTCGCGTACTCGTAGCCCGTGGCGAGATCGGGGTCGATCCCGAGCGGGTTGCCACCGGTCGCCTTCGTCGACGTGAAGAGCGAACCGAAGATGTTGACGCCGAGCGCGAGCCCGCCCTGGGTCCAGGCGGGATTGCCCGGGTCAAGGGTCGCGCTCAAGAAGCCGCCGAGGATCACCGTACCGCCGGTCTGCGGCTTGGCCGCCCGCGGGACGACCGCCGCGCTCGCGGCGGATGCAAGGAGTGAAAGAAGTGAAACCAGCGCGCAGAGCGCGACCGTCACACCGGCTCTCCCGAACTTCCTATGGTTTTGCATACATCCCCCCTCGGGACCCCCCGGACCCGATTTAGCAATCGCGCAGGGCAACGGTCGACCGGCGCTACCGCGCTCGGCCGAACCCTTTCAGGTCAGCACCTGCCGGTCCCCAACCCGGCCGGTGCTTCACCACCGTGAACTATAGTCGGATCGTCACGGTCCCCGCAACAGGGTGGAGGAGACGATGGGCGATCCGCACCGCGGTAGGGGTAGGGCCGTGATATAGGATCTTCCTATGAGGTGGAACGTTCCGCCTGGGGCGCTAGACAGGGCGAGGAAATGGAAGAAGTCGAGGTTGTCATAGCGGGCGGGGGGGTGGCCGGTTGCGCGGCCGCGGCGGAGGCGGCGCGCCTTGGAGCCCGAGTTGTGCTCGTCTCGGGGGAGAGCGCGTTCGGGGCGCTCGCGACGATCGACGAGATCGAGGGCGTCCCCGGCCTCGCGGGGGTCTCCGGCTACGAGCTTTGCCCGACCCTGCTTCAGGAGGCCGAGCAGGAGGGTGTGGAAGTCCGCGTCGGCGCGGTACGCGCCCTTCGCGCGGAGGCGGCCGGGCTCGTCGTCGAGGGCGATCCGGGGGGACTACGAGCCTCCGCGGTCATCGCTGCTACCGGCTGCGCGCCGATCGAGCCCGCCTGGCCGTCGGCGGCCGGCCTACTCGGACGGGGCATCAGCTACTGCGCGAGCTGTGACGGGCCCATCTTCCGGGGCGCGCCGGTCGCGGTCGTCGGCGGCGGTGACTCTGGTCTGCAGGAGGCGCTCGCCCTCCTAGCCCAGGGGACACGACCGAGCGTCTTCGAGCAGCGCCAGGTCCTCCCGGCCGCCGACCACCTGCAGCGTCGGGTCCGCGCGGCGCACCGAATAGGGATCCGCGTCGGCGCGCGGGTGGTCGACGTCCTCGGCCAAGGGCACGTGCGCGCTGTCGTCGTCGAGGACGTCGAGACGCGGACATGCAACGAGACCGAGGTGGCGGGGGTCTTCGTCTACGCCGGTCGGACGCCCGAGACCGCCTGGCTCGGCGCCCTCGACGTGCTCGACGAGCAGGGCCGCATCAGAGTCGATGCACGTCTTGGCACCGAGGTACCGGGGCTGTTCGCGGCGGGCGACGTGCGCGCCGGCAGCCCGATGCGCGCCGCGTCGGCGCTCGGCGACGGCATCACCGCGGCGCACGCGGCGCTCGAATACCTCGGCGGCGCCGGTCGGCGCTAACCCGGACTCAGCGCCAGTCGTCGATCGAGGTGGTTCCTTCGTAACGCGAGCCGAAGATGCGCCAAGTGCCGGCGGTTTCGCCGCCGATCACGACCGCGGTGATCCGGTTTCGGTCGAATTTGTGGACGAGCCGGAGCGGGTCGTCCTCAAGGGCGCGCCAGTTCGTGGCCCACGGTTCCACGCCGGCTGCGGCGGGCGCACGAAGGTGGCGCTGCGCCTCGCGGTTGTTCCAGAAGTCCCTCGCTTCCATTACGGAGACCTCGTCAACCCAGTCCAGCAGCTTCTGCTTGTCGGCAAACGCCCGGTCGCGCTCGACGAACTCGTGCGCCGGGATCGGGTCGAGGACGAGCATCGGCGGGAAGTGCGGGTCCATGCCGATCAGCATCCGCGCGATGTTCTCCCGCCAGCGCTCCTGGCGGACTGTGTTCATGAACTGCGCCGTCAACCCGCCGACAAAGACCGAGACCGTGCTCTCCTCGGCCTTCCAGCCGTGCTCGACGTGGAAGGGCTCCCAGGGACTGCGTTCCTCGTTCTCCGGCACGACCGGGCTAGCGGTCATCAGCGGGTTGCCTTGCGAGCCGACGTACTGGGAGCCAAGCGCCGCCCCGCCCATCAGATTGCGCGAAAGCAGCCCCCAAGCGTAGGCGATCGTCAGGTTCGCGTGGTTGAAGGGCCCCATCGCGCCAATGCCGGCGTTCATCTGGAGCTCGTGGCGGATCGGCCCATTCACGACAGCAATGTCCCCGAACGAAGTCGTCGAGCCGCCGCGGGCCGAGTACCCGGAGGCGGCAAGCGCGAGGATCACTGGGAAGTACTCCGGGCGCGCACCGGACATCACCGCGTTCACCCCGACTTGCTCGACGGTGAAGGTCCAGCGGTTCGGGAGCGGCGACTTGCCGCCGATGCTCACGATCTCATCGCGCCGCCTGGAGGTGCCGGCGAGCATGGCCTCGATGCGCGCCCGCGTCGGGACGACGAAAGGCAGCCCGTCGGTCCAGCCGTTCTCGACGAAGGTCTCGTAGACCTCGTCCTCGGGGACATCGAAGCTCGGGACACCGAGCGTGGCCGTCTCCGACATCAAGAGCCGACCGCCGCGCGGGCGGCCTCGATCTCGTCGTCGCTCAGGTTCTCGACCAGGCCGTCGACGAGGGCGTCCATGAAGGGGCGCCCGTTCACCGGGTCGCGGCCCTCGATGTAGGCACGCAGCTCGGGGGCGGTCAGGTTGACGACCGGGG
>Ga0123356_10007310_pt1 | contig 11018 bp, 7 predicted proteins | sample TergutEmb28metaG_2_FD_92546 | JGI IMG/M metagenome (GOLD analysis project Ga0123356, IMG submission 92546) | Embiratermes neotenicus P3 segment gut microbial communities from Petit-Saut dam, French Guiana - Emb289 P3 | ecosystem: Host-associated > Arthropoda: Insects > Digestive system > Gut ... | reverse complement strand
GGAGTAAATACAAAAACCTCATCGGCGAACATATCGACCTTCAAAGCATGCACAAACTCCTGTGCGTCACTGTCCTGTTGTGATTCCAGCAACCGCCTGACCCATGCAAATTTTTCTTCGTCTGCGACTCTGCCGACCTTACCCTCTTTATACTTCCAGTGCGCGGCTATTCCATATTCAGCTGTCTGATGCATATCCCATGTACGGATCTGAACTTCAAAAGGTACACCTTCGCTGCCTATAACGTTGGTGTGCAGGCTCTGATACATATTAGGTTTTGGAGTACCTATATAATCATTAAAACATCCGGGGATCGGTCTGTACAACTCGTGGATATGCCCCAGCACATTGTAACAATCGGCAATATCATTGACAATAATACGAAAGGCGTGTAAGTCCAAAACCTCCGATAGACGTTTGTTCTCACTGAACATCTTTCTGTATATACTATAGATGTGCTTTACCCGGCCCGAAACCTGACACGGGATGCCATTTTCGGTCAGGCGTTCTGTCAGCCTTGTTTTTACCCCGTTAAGAAATGTTTCATCCTCGATATGACGACCCTTAAGCTCTTCGGTGATATCGTTGCAAGCGACAGGATCGAGGAATCTGATCGATAAATCCTCCAGCTCCCATTTAAACTTTTGCATACCCAGACGATGAGCTATAGGCGCATAAATTTCCATTGTTTCAAGCGCGATCGCCCTTCGTTTTTCTTCGGCGAGGTATTTGAGTGTCCTTACATTGTGAAGTCTGTCAGCCAGCTTTATGAGGATAACACGAATATCCTGAGCCATTGCAAAGAACATTTTACGCAGATTTTCCATCTGTTCTTCTTCAACGCTTGTATATGCCACCCGCGTCAACTTTGTTACACCCTCAACGATTTCGGCAACATCCTTGCCAAAAAGCTTTTCTATTTCTTCAAAAGTTGCACCGGTGTCTTCAATACAATCATGAAGCAAAGCTGCGCAGATAGAATCCTCGTCCATCCCGATCTCTGCAACGATTTCGGCGGCAGCAAGAGGATGTGTCACAAATTCGTTTCCGTCCTTGCGTAACTGTGTTCCATGCGCTGCTCTCGCAAATTCAAAAGCAGCCCTGAGACGATCGACATTGGCACCGGGCATATATTCCAGTACGATCGCTTCAAGATCATGATATTGTTCAAAAACACTTAACATTTAATTTCCCCGTTAGTACTTTCCGCTTTCTCTAATATCGAACAATTGCAGTTGAACACTGCTTCTGCCTCTGAATTCGTTTATTTGCGGTTCGAATGCAATATCGACCGTCATTCCCTCGTTGACACCCAAATCTTCCGACGGGACGGAAAAGAATATACATTCAAGAACCTTTCCCGATTTTTCCACTTTGATCTTGGAGTGCTTTCCCGCTCCTATAGATATAACGGATGATAAACCGGCATTACATAGACATAGACGCGGAGAAGGAAAATTGTGCCCGAACGGCTCCAGCATTTCCAATGCGTTTATGTTTTCAAGTGTCAGCAACTCGGGTTTTTCAACTTCAAAGTCCAGCTCAAGAGTGGTTCCGGGCATACCGTCTGATTTTCCGGAATAGAAATCATTATAATATTTAATTATACGTTTCCGCAATTCATCTATATTTTCTTCCTTAACAGTAATTCCGGCAGCTTTATCGTGACCGCCGTAGTCAACCAGAATATCTTCACATGTACACAATGCGGAATAAATTCCAAAGGCACCATAGCTGCGGCAGGATCCATGCCCCAATCCGTCCTCATTAATACTTATTATTGCTGTCGGAAGCTGATACCTCTCTGCCATCTTTGAAGCGACTATGCCTGCAACGCCGGGATGCCAGTCACTGCTTGCAAGGACAATAGGTTCATCCGGTTCAGCTTTGGGCAACATAAAAACAGCTTCATTGTATATTTCCTGCTCACACTTGCGGCGCTCGGAGTTGAGATGGCACAGCTTGGCGGCAAGTAATTCCGACTCTTCCAAATTCTCTGTAAGTAAAAGCTCGACGGACAAATCGGACTGTCCCATTCTACCGGCAGCGTTTAACCTTGGTGCGATCATAAATCCAATTGTAGAAGCAGTCACTTTCCCGGGTTCTACATTAACACCATTTATCAGACAACGAAGACCGGGAGAAGGAGCTGTGTTCAGTATTGTCAAACCCCGCCGGATGAGTTCTCTGTTTTCCTCATCTACCGGCATAACATCAGCTACTGTTCCAACCGCAACAAATTCAATGTATTTATTAAAAATATCTTCGGAAAGATAATCATCCTCCAATGCACAAACAAGTTTAAACGCGACCCCGACTCCTGCAAGAGATTTACATGGATAACGGCAATCCGAGCGTTTCGGATCAACTACTGCAAAAGCTTCGGGCAGAACATCTCTGCATTCGTGGTGATCTGTTATAACAAGATCAAGACCGATTTCTTTTGCATATAAAGCTTCATCTATTGCTGTGATTCCGCAGTCGACTGTAACAACAAGCTTTACACCATTTGCTTTGAGCATATCCAGTGCTTTGGTATTAAGTCCGTACCCTTCATCGATGCGCCCCGGAATGTAAATCTCGAAGTCTGCTGCTTTCGACTTTAGCCAAAGAGAAAATACGGCACTTGCGGTCATGCCGTCAACATCATAATCACCGTAGACGGCAATGCGTTCACCGTTTTCGACTGCTTTTTTGATCCTGTGGACTGCCTTATCCATATCTGCCATAAGAAACGGGTCGTTTATATCGATCGGAATACTCCCGGTAACCTTATGTACAGATTCAATATCCGGGAAAAACTCCGGCCGTGAAGCAAGGAAAACAGAGACGAGCGGATTTACATCCAGGTTATAAAACTCAACTGCTTTATCCCGGTCAAAACCCTTAACATCCCAGTTATTATACTTCATAAGATGCATCCGCCTTTCTGCACAACATCAAATTATACCAAACCGCGGAAGTATTCTCAACATTTATTAAAAAGATTTAACGTGGCAAAGATTAAAAGGAATTAACCGGCGAAACAAATAATGTCACAAGTTATAAAGAAATCCATTGCCGGCAAAAACATATTTGACATTTGATGCCTATTGCGATAGAATTTCAACGTAAAAATGATAAAGGAGAGTATAATTATGGCCTTTTGTACAAGTTGCGGATCGCAGACATCAGAAAACGGTGTGTGTCCCGAGTGTTCTCCGGCTTCTGTCGTACCACCGCCGCCACCACCGCCGCCCCCGCAGTTTCAGCAAGCACCGCCACCACCGCCTCCTCCGCAGCAATATCAACAACAACCGCCACAGCAATACCAACAGCAGCAGTTTGTCCGTCAACCACAGGCACAGCAAAACCCGATAGTAGCAGACGGTATCGGAACCATCAAAAAGTTCTTATCTCCCGATCCTACAGCGGCAACCGAATTTGCTGTCAGTTCACAGGCACATTCATGGGTCATTGTTGCAGGTGTAAGTATTCTGATAATGGCACTCGCACTAATGTTGATTCCCGCCGGCTTGATAGGTATGGAATTATCGGGATCAGAGGCGCGAATGGCTGCAGATATGTTTCATGACTATGTAATATCACGCGGCTCATTATTTGGTTATGGATTAGCGATTTTTGCAGCTTCGTTTTTCTTGTGGGCTTGTTTAGGTAAAGGAGTATTTGCGATATCGAAAGTCAACACTCCATTCGTAGCAGTTTTAAATTTAACAGCTGCATCATTCCTGCCATCCGCATTAGCATTTGCAGCAGCAATACTTTTTAGCTTTTTCTATGTACAGGCATCAATGTTTGTGATACTTGTTGGTGCTGTTATTAGCGTAGTATTGTTTTATACAGGTATCACCCGGGCGGCACAATTTCAAAACAGTCCTTTCTGGGTTTTTACCGGTGCATATGCTGTATATCTGTTAGTCATGTATTTTGTTCTCGACCAACTTGGCAAAAATATGTTTGATGGTGCATTAAGTAATTTCTTCTAAATAAACTGCATAAGAAAATCGCTTGTGTAGCAATACACAGGCGATTTTTATGGTGTGCCGGTTATATATCCTGCGTAATATCAGATTTTCTTACCAGCTCTTCACCAACCTTATATATATCCCCTGCGCCGACAGTTAAAATTATGTCGCCCTTCCTTGCGATTTTTGCGACTTCATCTACCAATGCCGGAAACTCGGAGATACACCGCGCTCCCGGGACGGCACCCGCAAGTGCGCTTGATGTAATACCCACATCATTGCTTTCGCGTGCTGCATATATTTCTGTCAGTAAAACTATATCTGCTCTTTTTAATTCCCTTGCAAAGTCTGAAAAAAGAGCTTTTGTTCTTGAAAACGTGTGCGGTTGAAACGCAAGGATCACACGCTGATATGTGTGGAGAGCTTCTACGGCGTCAAGCAAAGCGTGCAGCTCGCACGGATGATGTGCATAATCGTCATAAACATCTGCGCTGTTAAAGCTGCCTTTATACTCAAAGCGCCTGCCGACTCCGGTATAACCGTATAATCCGCTTTCGATCGCTTTGACCGGAATGTCTACAGAGAGGCAGGCAGCTGTTGCAGCGAGCGCATTCTGTAGATTATGCATCCCCGGGATCTGCAGCTTTATTTTACACACGGGAATACCGTCAAACAATATATCCATAGACGGCATTCTTCCCGATACGGATATATTTACACCCCGGACCCGTGTCGGCCTGTTGGAAATACTTGTTTTCTCATTAAATCCAAAAGTAAAAAGCTCTTTTCCGAGAGGTAAAAGTGCTTCCACAGTGTTTTTATCGTCACCATTGCATACGATATGTCCGCGTGAAGGAATAAGTGAAGCAAACTTCCGGAAAGAGTTTTTGACATCTTCAATATCCTTGAAAAAATCAAGATGATCGGCATCTATATTCAGTACGACTGCGACTGTCGGACAGAAGTTGTGAAAAGAATTGTAATACTCGCATGATTCTGCGACGATTATATCACCTTTACCGACACGGCATCCGGATTCCAATAACGGGAGTGTTCCGCCTATCATTATGGTCGGGTCTGTATCGGCAGCCATCAATATATGTGATACCATCGATGTGGTTGTTGTCTTACCGTGAGTTCCCGAAATACAAATAGCGTTTTTATACTTCCGCATTATATAACCCCATGCCTGCGCACGTTCGAAAATCGGGATACCAAGCTCCCGTGCAGTCAGTATTTCGACATTTTCCTCACGAGCGGCAGCTGTGCGGATTATATATTCGGCCCCGGATATATTGCCGGCAGCGTGTCCTATCGAAATCTTTATGCCAAGCTCCTGTAAATTGCTGACAGCCTGATTGATGTTTATATCGGAACCGGTAACCTCGATACCCATCCCGTGCAGTATTTCTGCAAGAGGGGACATTGAAACGCCTCCGATACCAACAAGGTGACACCTGCTTCTGTTCTCTATGAATCGTTTTAGTTCTTCGGAAACCATAAAACCTCTATATTTTAAAGCCGTTATAATTAATATACTGCATTTGCAATAACATTGGTTTTTGATTATACTACCATAAAGAATATTAATCAACATAAATATCATCAAGCGGGTAATTACTTTTATGAAAATAACTGCACCTCCCGAACATATCGTGTTAATACTAAACAAACTCACTTCGGAAGGGTTTGACAGTTTCATCGTGGGCGGAAGTGTAAGAGATTCCGTTATGGATCGTCCCGTAAAGGACTGGGATTTGGCGACATCGGCGACCCCGGTGGATATCGCAAGACTTTTTCCGAAAACAGTTCAAACAGGTGAAAGATTTGGTACGGTCACGATCGTATTACCCGAATGCTCTGTGGAAGTGACCACATTCAGAACAGAGGGTGAATATACCGACGGGCGTCACCCCAACGAAGTCGAGTTTGTAACAAGTCTCGAGGAGGATCTGAGCCGGCGGGATTTTACCATGAACGCCATGGCCGAATCCGTTGACGGTGAGCTGATCGATCCTTTTGGGGGGATCGAAGATATAAATAATAAAATTATCAGATGTGTCGGAGGACCAAACACAAGATTTACCGAAGACGCATTGCGTATGTTCCGGGCGTTCCGATTCAGTGCAGAGCTCGGATTTGGCGTAGAAAAGGAAACATTACAGGCAATATATGCCAATACAACTCTTGTTGACCGTATAAGCAGCGAACGGATTCGTTCGGAACTTGAAAGGGTCCTGATGTCACAAAAACCGGAAGTTGCGGGAGAAATGATCAAAATCGGATTGCTGGGTAAATTTATAGCTGTATCGGGAAAAAGCACCGATGACTTTAAAAAGATTGCAGGCTTGCCTGAAGATCCCGTTTTAAGATGGGGTGTATTCTGCGGGATATTGGTAAATGATCAATACATAAAGTCCGCATCTGAACTGCTGCATAATTTACATCTCGACGGAAAAACGATCAAAACATGTTTACGTGCACTGGAGATCACCGATTTCCCGGTTGGAGACATAAAACTCAAGAGGTTATTATCCAAAAATGATCCGGCTGTCGTACGTTGTGCCGCAGCGATTGGTGATGTGTTTGATGAATCCGGGACCGGAGGACGGCTGGAGCAAACAGACAGGCTGCTTAAGAGCGGGGAGTGCATATCACTCGGCGGACTAGCTGTCTGCGGACGTGACCTGATGGCACAGGGGCATCCTTCCGGCCGCGAATTGGGGGAAACTCTGGACAGACTTCTCGATCATGTGATAAATAATCCCGGCGATAATGTTCGTGAGGTATTACTGGAACTTGCTCCGGAACTTACCGGCGGGCAATAATTGTTTGAAGAAGCTGACAAATTATGATATTATCTCCGGAGAAATTATCGTTTATTAATTGATTACACAAGATAGAAAAGGACATTGTTAGATGACAGTGAACACACCATGGCTCGGTTCATACGGAAATGTGCCAAACAACCTGGACTATCCCGACTGCTCAATGGTAAAGCTTGTATTGGACGCAGCAGAGAAATATCCGGAGAATTATGCATACGATTTTTTCGGGTGTAAACAGGTTTTCCGTGAATTTGCAAAAGAAATCATGTTATGTGCAAAAGGGTTGGTCTCGGCGGGCATCAAAAAAGAAAACAGAGTAACAATTTGCATGCCCAACACTCCACAGGCGGTAATCATGTTTTACGCGTTAAACAAAATCGGTGCTGTCGCAAATATGGTTCACCCTCTGTCCGCTGAGGAAGAACTGGTCGGTTTTATCAGCAGCAGCAAAAGTGTTGCCGTATTCACACTTGACCAATTCGCTTCAAAGCTTGAAGATGTTGTCCGCAGAACGGAAGCAAAGATGTTGATACTGGCGGGAGCAGATGACGGATTAAAAGGAGTTAAAAAGCCTCTCTACAAACTGACAAAAGGACGAAAGATAAAACGGCGGAAATCAGGCGGGATTTTGTTAAGATATGCCGATCTGCTGGAGCGGGGGCGGAAATATACAGGTGAATACGAAGCCGCTGTACACGGCGACGATGTTGCGGCAATATTATACAGCGGAGGAACATCCGGAACAACAAAGGGTATACTCCTGACAAACTTAAATTTTAATGCGTTGGCAATGCAAACGGTTGCCGCCGGAGACTGTGTAGTTCCCGGTTTGAAAATGCTGGCGATTATGCCCGTTTTTCACGGATTTGGTCTCGGAGTTTGTTTGCATACAGCATTTATTTCGGGAGCAACGGCACTCCTTGTACCTCAGTTTTCACTTGAAACGTATGTAAAGCTTCTGAAAAATGAAAAACCTCACTATATAGCGGGTGTTCCGACACTGTTTGAAGCCATGCTCAGACATCCCGACATCCGGAAAATCGACATGTCTCAAATGAAAGGGATATTCTGCGGCGGGGACTCACTTACAATCGAACTGAAGAAAAAAGTTGACACATTATTAAAGGGCTGCGGTTCAACCGAGCAGGTGCGTGAGGGTTATGGACTGACGGAATGTGTGACTGCAAGCTGTCTGACACCACGGAAATTCCATAAGGAAGGCAGTATCGGTATACCATATCCCGATATGTATTATAAAATTGTCCGGAAAGGGACGCAGGAAACAGCAGAGTACGAAGAAGAAGGCGAAATAGTCATATCCGGTCCTACGGTGATGAAAGGGTATGACAATAATGAAGAGGAAACAGCAAAAACTCTTCAAAAACACGCAGATGGGAAAATCTGGCTGCATACAGGTGATCTTGGTGTAATGGATACAGACGGGTTTGTTTACTTTCGTCAGCGAATCAAAAGAATGATCGTTTCTTCGGGCTACAGCATATATCCGACACAGCTTGAAAATGCAATAGATGCACATGAAGATGTTTTGATCAGCTGCGTCATCGGCGTGCCCGACGATTATAAAATGCAGAAAATAAAAGCATTTATTGTTTTACGGGACAATCGGGAAGTTACGGACGAAATAAAAACATCGATATATGATCATTGCAGGAAAAACATAGCAAAATACGCAATGCCGTCAGAATTTGAATACCGCAGCGAATTGCCCCGCACTCTGGTGGGTAAGGTTGCATATTTGGAGTTGGAAAAAGAAGAAATGGAAAAACGATAAATGGACACAAATTTATTTGATGATTTGGAGAAAAAAATACCGCAAGGTAAAGTAAGAACAAGATTTGCACCGAGCCCGACGGGTTATATGCATGTCGGCGGGTTGCGTACTGCATTATACGCATACCTGATAGCAAAAAAAGACGGTGGGACATTTATCTTGCGTATTGAAGACACAGATTCGGCAAGATTTGTTGAAGGTGCTGTGGAAGTGATCATAAAAACACTTAAGGATGCAGGACTATCTTACGATGAAGGACCGGATAACGGCGGACCGGTCGCTCCGTATACGCAGAGTGAACGTAAGGAACTGTATAGACCTTACGCTGAACTTTTATGTGAAAAAGGAGCGGCATACTATTGCTTTTGTGAGGAAAAAGCGAAGCAGGGGGACAGTTATGATCTGAGAACCGACCCGTGCAGGGAAAAAGCTTATGAAGCATCCAAAAGCCATGCCGATGCCGGAGAATCTTTTGTTATCCGTATGAAAGCACCACATGAAGGAGAAACAACGGTAGACGATGTTGTATATGGAAAAGTAATAACTCCAAACAAAACACTCGATGATATGGTATTGCTAAAAAGTGACGGTATGCCGACATATAACTTTGCCAATGTGATAGACGACCATTTAATGGGTATCACCCATGTCGTTCGCGGTGATGAATACATAAGCTCGGCACCGAAGTATAACCTGCTGTATGAAGCGTTCGGTTGGGAGATTCCCGTATATATAACAGTTTCCAATATTATGCGTGATGCACGAAATAAATTTTCAAAACGTCATGGCGATCCGACATATGATGACCTTTTAAACCTGGGTTATCTATCGGAAGCGGTGCTTAACTATGTCGCTTTGCTTGGCTGGAGTCCCGGCGGAGAGAACGAGAAATTTTCATTAAATGATATGCTTGAAGTGTTTGATGTCGGGGGGATATCAAAATCACCCGCAATATTTGACATTGAAAAGCTCAACCACTTCAACAGTGAATATATCCGTGCGATGACCCCCGGGGAATTTTCAAAGATTGCAAGACCGTATATTGAAAAAGTAATTAAAAAGGATAATATACGGATCGATGACGTAGCCGGTATACTGCAGGCACGTTGCGAAAAGCTGGGTGACATACCGGAGAAAATCGGATTTTTTGAGAATCTGCCGGACTATGATACAGAGCTTTTTATCCACAAGAAATCTAAAACCGACAAAGAAATATCACGGGATATGCTAAAAGCGGCTTTGGCGGGGTTTAAATCTCTAAAAGAGTGGTCAAGTGATGCTATCCATGATATGCTTATAGCACTGGCAGAAAATCTTGAGGTCAAAAATGCGACACTTATGTGGCCGGTACGAATTGCGGCAACAGGTAACGCCGTGACACCGGGTGGTGCTGTAGAAATTTGTTCTATACTGGGCCGGGAAGAAACACTCCGCAGGATAGAACTTGGAATAGATAAACTATCGTAAATTCTAAAAGCTGCCGTATTTGCTTGGGATTTGTGCTTTGTAATTTGTCATTTGTAATTTGATGAATGGGGGATAGCCGGTGAGTAATATATCAAAGAATCTGCTTTTAGCCCTTTCACTTGTTTGTGTGATTGCTTTGATTGTATTCTGTATTCAATTGATCGTACTCAACAGGGGTGTAGAACCCAGAGATCAAGGGTCTACGATTTCTTCAGGTTCTCAACAGGGAGATGATGACACAGACCCGGACGTTGATGAACCGGATGCAGACATAAGCTCCGGTACAGGACCCGGAGCCGGTGACACACAACAACCACCACGTCTGCCGCCGCAAGGTACAAGACGGTCGATCATGGTGTCTGACAACAGTAATTTGATCATATATGCAAGAGATGAATTGTTTGATTATGAACGCGGGGATATAGACTGGAGATTTGTTTATACAGGCGACGGGAATGCGATGCTCGAGATATCATTCGAGTTTATAACATTTCAAGGAATAGCATCACATGCGGAAGCATTTTTGAACAACCGCACCGGAGGCAGTGAAGCAACACTTTCCGGAGAGGAGTCCATAAAAGACTCCTTGCTCAGAGGCTACCATGTTTCAGCTCAACGCGGAAGTGAAACGTTTGAAGCATGGCTGTATCCTCTTATCGGAAATGATATTTCGCTGGTTTTTGTTATCAACTACTCAAACGATCAGCAAAGAGACGCTCTATACGAAGTGCTCAGCTCAATGGATATAGAAATTATAGCAAACTGACCGGTTTCAAATATTACTAAAACCCTAAATTTAATCCGCCGTGTCAACAAGCTGACCTGTCTGGTTATTGCTAAAACCCCAGATTTAATCCCCCGGTCAGCTGGGACATAGAGTCGTTCATGCTTGTTTCGGCTTTTCGCATGGCTTCGTTTACAGCGGCAACTATCAGATCCTGAAGCATTTCGACATCCTCCGGGTCG
>Ga0123356_10007309_pt1 | contig 11019 bp, 6 predicted proteins | sample TergutEmb28metaG_2_FD_92546 | JGI IMG/M metagenome (GOLD analysis project Ga0123356, IMG submission 92546) | Embiratermes neotenicus P3 segment gut microbial communities from Petit-Saut dam, French Guiana - Emb289 P3 | ecosystem: Host-associated > Arthropoda: Insects > Digestive system > Gut ... | reverse complement strand
CATGATGCTGCTCATTAATGGCATGAGGGAAAATACCGGATAATTTTTTACCTAGTGGATGTTTGGAAATGCCATAGCGGCGGTAAAGACCAGCCTGAGCTCCCCAGCAAATATGCAGACAGGAAAAAACATTTTTTTCTGAATAATCAATTATTTTGGTAATTTCGTCCCAATAATCGACTTCTTCAAAAGGCAATGTCTCTACTGGTGCATCTGTGATAATTAGCCCGTCAAAGCGGACTTTCATGCAAACGATCTCTTCGGCGCTGATATAAAATTTTTCCAGGTGTCCAGGCGGCGCATTTTTTGACTTATGGCTGCTCATGTTTAAAAAAGTAATATCAACCTGGAGGGGGCTGTTACCCAGAAGCCTTAAAAGCTGTATTTCTGTATCAATTGTAGTAGGCATAAGATTGATTATTCCTACTCTTAATGGCCTTATATCCTGGGATTCAGCCCGATCCTCGGTCATAACAAAGACCTGTTCTTCAGAGAGAGCATTATAGGCAGGTAATTCTTTGGGTATTTTAATAGGCATGTACTATTCTTAGCATACTTTGATAAAAATATCCACATATTTTAACTAGCCTGTATCTTATTTGTCACAATTTGTCTCGTTTTTGTACTTCTTTTTATTGATTTTGCTTAAAAACTACGATTTTCCTTGCAGTTTTTACAGAATTAGGTTAAATTTATACGAGTATAGGCTGTTTATAACTCAAGGAATAGCCATGTTTAAGGAGAGATATAGGGTCTTGATGAAAACTATATTTGTTGTTGATGATAGTGATACTAATCTGTCCATGGCAGAAGCGGTACTGGATGACCATTACCGTGTTATGACTATGCCTTCTGCTGCAAAAATGTTTGCGTTTTTGGAAAAAGTTATACCCGATTTAATCCTTTTAGATATAGAAATGCCTGTTATGGACGGGTTTGAGACATTAGATCATCTTAAAAATGACGGTAAGTATCAGGATATTCCGGTTATGTTCCTTACAGGACGCAACGATTCCGAGGTAGAAGCCCGCGGGTTAGAAATGGGCGCTGTCGATTTTATAACAAAACCGTTTTCCGCACCCGTATTGTTAAACAGAATAAGAACACACCTTAACATTGACGAAATTATCCGTGAAAGGACAGCGCAGCTTCATCGACTTCAGAACAGTATTGTCGCTGTTCTTGCAGACATGGTTGAAAACCGCGACAAGGGAACAGGCGGTCATATTGAGCGCACTTCGGTTTATATCAGAATCCTAATAGAAGAAATGAAAGAACGTTGTGTTTACTCTGATGAAATTAACGGATGGGATGTTGATAAAATGATTTCTTCTGCCAGAATGCACGACCTTGGAAAGATATCCATTACTGACGTTATAGTTAATAAACCAGGAAAACTTACAGACGAAGAATACGATGTAATGAAGAGTCATGCTGAAGAAGGCGAGCGTATAATTGACGAAATTATATCGCGTACAGGAGAGGGAGACTTTTTACGTAACGCTAAATTGTTTGCAGGCACTCATCATGAAAGATGGGACGGTAAGGGTTATCCGCGCGGGCTTAAGGGAGTCGAGATTCCGCTACAGGGCCGTATAATGGCGATTGTAGATGTCTACGACGCTCTTGTTTCTGAACGTCCGTACAAAAAAGCTTTTACAGAAGATGAAGCAATAGATATAATCATGCAAAATTCCGGAACTCATTTTGATCCAAAAATTGTCGAACTTTTTTATGAGGTAAAAGACCATATTAAATCGGTAAAGGACGGTTTTTAGTGCGTTCACTGCTAAAAAAATTCCTTTCTGTTGTGACTCATGCTCAGGTTTTGGTAGTGATCTTTGCTTTTGGACTGATGGTTTTTCTTAGTTATAATTACATGAGCGAAATAGAACGAAAGCATCTATTGGGTAATGTAAATAACGCAATTACAAATGTACAGACATATATAGAATCCGGACTTATGGAGCCGGAAACAACTCTGGGAGTTATCGCAGAAAATGTAAAAAACATGATTTCTCATGGCGCTACATCGGAAGATGTGCAGCATTACTTTGAATATACAACCAATTATATAACAACAGATGAAAGACTCATGTCTTATACCGTTAGTATTTTTGGGTACTTTCATGTATTTAACAATTTAATGCTTGCAGGCATAAACTGGATAATGCCGGATGATTTTATACCGGAGTCAAGACCCTGGTACATAGCGGCAATAGAAGCAAAAGGAAAAGTCGCAGCAACGGATGTTTATCCGAGTGTTGCGCTCGATTACAATGTAATGACTTTTTCCCGTGCTATTTATGATGATAATAACAGGCTTATCGGCGTTGTCTGTCTGGACGCCAAGCTGGACAGAATATGGCAATATGCCATTGATACACATGTAACCGAAGACAGTTACGGAATACTTTTTGACAGCCAATTCGATGTACTGGCTCATCCTAATCCGGTATACATCGGACGAAATATGAGGCTTATGAATGACGGCGAGGCAATTAGGCAGGTATTATTATCTGGCGGTGAAATTTCCGAAAGAAAAGCAACAGACTACCACGGTAATGACTCTGTTGCATTCATTAGAAAGCTTGAAAACGGCTGGTATCTTGCTGTAATGGCATATTCAAAAAGTTATTACAAGAGTGTTCAGGAAATAGGTTTTATCCTTGTTGTTCTTGGCGTTGTTTTGGCTGCCGTCCTATGTACGATTTTGCTGAGTATGCTTTATGCAAAGAAAAGGACAGAAGAAAGAACTCAAATAATGCTAGATGCGACACCTCTTTGTGCAAATTTCTGGGATAAAGATTTTCAAATAAAAGATTGTAATAACGAAGCATTAAAATTATTCGGATTATCAAGCAAAAAAGAATATATGTCTTTATTCTCGGAGCTTTCACCTGAATATCAGGCAGATGGAAGACTTTCATCCGAAAAATCAATGGAAAATTTAAAAAAGGCGTTTAATGACGGTTATTGCCGTTTTGAATGGATGCACCGTAAAATAAACGGAGAACTTATCCCATGCGAAGTTACACTAGTGCGTGTTATTTCCAGAAAAGAAACTATTGTATGCGGATACACGCGCGATCTTCGTGAAATAAAAACAATGATGGCAAAAATGCGTGAGGCAGATGAATGTACCCAGGTTTTATTTGACGCAACGCCTCTTAGCAGTTTCATGGTTGATAAACATGCCAGAATTATTGAATGTAATCAGGAAATAGTAAGAATGTTCGGATTATCCGGAAAACAGGAATTTTTGGACGAACTTTTTGACTTTTTCCCTGAATATCAGCCTTCCGGAGAAGTATCAAGAGAACGGATAAGCAAATATTTTGATGAAGCATTCGAAGAAGGTTACTGCCGTTTTGAATGGATGCACCAGAAACGGGACGGTGAACAGATACCTACAGAAGTTTCATTGGTGCGTGTTAAATTCAGAGGTGAATATGCTGTTGCCGGATTTATCAGGGATTTAAGAGAACTTAAATTAATGATCGCAGAAATGCGAAGAGCAGAAATTGCCGAAGAAAGCAGCAAAGCAAAAAGCGATTTCCTTGCAAAGATGAGTCACGAGATACGAACGCCAATGAACGCAATTCTTGGTATTACAGAGATTCAGCTTCAGGATGCAACAATACCGCTTGCGACAAGAGAAGCGCTGGAAAGAATTTACAATTCAGGCGATCTTCTGCTTGGTATTATAAATGATATTCTTGACCTTTCCAAAATAGAAGCAGGAAAACTGGAATTATCAATCTCCAATTATGATATATCAAGCCTTATTCATGACACTGTTAAATTAAACATTATGCGTTACGAAAGCAAACCGATAGATTTTAAATTGATAGTAAACGATAATGTTCCTGCAAACCTTATCGGAGACGAGCTAAGGATTAAACAAATCCTTAACAATTTGCTTTCAAACGCATTCAAATATACCCTGGAAGGATTAATCGAACTTACTCTTTCTGCGCAAAAGGTAAATGATAGTTCTGATGTTAATCTGGTATTTAAAGTCAGCGATACAGGACAGGGAATGACAGCGGATCAGGTTAAAAAACTTGGTGAAAAGTTCAGCCGCTTTAACATGGAAGCCAATCGTAAGACTGAAGGTACAGGTCTTGGAATGAATATCACCAGAAACCTGGTTCAGCTTATGAAAGGTGACATTCAGGTAGAAAGTACTCCAGGTATGGGTTCTACTTTTACTGTGCGGCTGCCGCAGAGTTGTAATAATTACGAACCGATTGGTAAAGATCTTGCCGACAACCTAATGAAACTTAATTTAAAAAATACAATTAAAATGAGGAATGCGCAGATTTCGCAGGACTTTATGCCGTACGGTCGTGTTCTGATTGTAGACGATGTAGAAACAAACCTTTATGTGGCGCGCGGTCTTTTGGCGCCTTATGGAATTTCAATTGATTCTGCTACAAGCGGTTTTGAAACATTGGACAAAATCAGAGACGGTGCAATTTACGATATTATTTTTATGGACCATATGATGCCCAGAATGGACGGTATTGAGGCTACAAAACTTATTCGCGGTCTTGGGTATACAATGCCAATTGTAGCATTAACTGCAAATGCGCTTGCAGGCCAGGCTGAGATGTTTATTAATAACGGTTTTGACGATTTCATTTCCAAACCGATTGATATCCGCCAGTTAAATTCCATTCTAAACAAGCTAATCCGGGATAAGCAGACGCCTGAAGTTTTGGAAGAAGCGCGTAAGCAAAAGAACAGTTTATATGCTGCTGGCGGTCATAATATTGTGATTGATTCCCAATTGGCTGAATTCTTTGTGCGCGATGCCAGAAAAACTGTGAGTATTTTAAATGCAATAAGCGATAATAACTGGCGCAGAGGCGATGATATTCCAACATTTATCATCAATGTTCATGCGATGAAAAGCGCCCTTGCCAATGTCGGAGAGACGGATTTGGCAAACAAAGCGTCGGAACTGGAACAGGCCGGACGTGAAGAAAACCTGCATTTAATTATATCTTCGCTGCCTGCATTCCTGGATGATTTAAACAAGGTTATAGACAGATTAAAGCCAATGGAAGATGAAACGGCAGAGGATCAGGATGTAGACGATAGCGCTGACCATGTGTATCTTCAGGAAAAACTGCAGGAAATCCAGGCAGCTTGCTCCTCTTACGATAAAAAGGCGGCAAAAGAGGCTCTGGCTGTATTAAAGCAAAAGACCTGGTCTAAGGCAACCCGGGATAAGCTCAGCGTAATAACCAAGCATCTGCTCCACAGCGAGTTTGATGAAGCCGCCAAAATCGCCGCAGGCGATAATTAAATCCATACCTTACGGCTCGAGCCCGCGAAGTCGGGCTCCTAACGCCAAAATCGCCGCAGGCGATAATTAAATCCATAAAATCTGCGATAATCTGTGGTTTTTGTGTAAAGTCTCTTGACATTTTTTTCAAAAAACGATATGTTATTGATAATATAGTTTTTCATTTAAAAAAGGGCTCCAAGGAGACCCTTTTTTTTATTTTGCCGTTTATTTTAAAGTAAATGGCATGGTTAGGCGGGAGAATGCAGTATACAGCGAAAAGTGCAGAAAACAAAGAATTAACTTCTGTACGCGAGTCGCTGGAAACGGTTCTTAAAGGACTTGGTTTTTGCCTGGTTGAACTAACAATTTCCAGGCACAGGGGCAGCGTACAGATAAAGACAGTTATTTACAATGGAAAGCCCATTGGTACAGATGACTGTTCAAAGGTTCACCGGGCAATCATGCCGCGGCTGGAACTTAACTTTGAAGGACAAGATATCTATTTAGAGGTATCTTCCCCCGGGATAGAAAAGTCAATTAAGGAAACGGGTGAGTTTTTGTATTATGTAGGAAGAGGAGTACGGTGTTACCGTACGGATATTTCTGACTGGACGGCAGGTATTTTGGAATCTGCCGATGAAAAAGGAATTGTATTAAAGACAAAAGAAGAGGTTAAAGCGCTTAGTTTTGACATAATAGCAAAAGCAAAGCTTGACCCTTCACAGGAGGTATAAATTGGGCACAGATATGTCGCAGGCAATTCGTCAGTTGAACCAGGATCGCGGTATTCCTGAAGAGCTGATACTGCGGACCATTGAAGATACGCTAATTGCCGCATATAAGCATCGTTTTGGCAACGCAGATAACGCAGTTGTGCGGTTTGATGAAGAAAATTTAGAAGTCTCTATTTTCGCACAAAAGAAAATTGTAGAACAGGACGGAGTATACGATCCTGTAACTGAAATTGATTTGGACGAAGCCAGAGAATTAAATCCTGACGCCGAAGTAGGCGACGAAATATTGGTGGAAATTGATCCTAAACAGTTTGACCGCATTGCTGTTCAGAGCGCAAAACAGAAAGCTCACCAGACTATCAGGGATATACAAAAAGACAGTCTTCATTCAGAATTTAAAGATAAAGAAGGCGAGATAATAATTGGTTACTATCAGCGTGAGCGCAATGGCACAATTTATGTAGACATCGGCAAAATGGAAGGTATTCTGCCAAAAAAATATCAGTCACCAAGGGAAATATACCATGTTAATGACAGAATCAAGGCGCTTATTGCGGAAGTAAAAAAAGATTCATCCGGGCTTCAGATTGTTCTTTCCAGAACACACACAGAATTTGTTCGTGCAATTTTTGAACTTGAGGTGCCGGAAATATACGACAAGACAGTAGAAATACATAAAATTGTACGCGAACCGGGTTTCAGAACAAAACTTGCCGTTTATTCAAACCGCGAAGATGTTGATCCTGTCGGTGCATGCGTAGGGCTCAAAGGCGTGCGAATTCAGGCTGTTATCAAGGAACTTGAAGGCGAAAAGATCGATATACTTAAATACGATCCCGATCCAAGGCGCTTTATTAAAAATGCGCTGTCTCCTGCAGAAGTACGCGATGTAATTATTCTTGACGAAGGCAAACATCAGGCGCTGGCAGTAGTAAGCGATACAATGTTATCACTTGCGATTGGAAAACAGGGGCTTAATGTCCGGCTTGCAAACAGGCTAGTTGACTGGAATATCGATGTTAAAACAGAATCACAGTTTGCCGAAATGGATATCGCTGCGGAATCACGCCGCGCAGTATCTGAACTATTCGGAGACAGCGAATCTTACGATAACGAGATTTCACGTATCAGCGAACTGCCGAATGTTGACAGCCGCATTGCTCAAGTGTTGCTTGATAACGGAATTGACTTAATCGAAGACTTTATTGCTTTAAGTCAGGAAGAGCTGGAATCCAAAGGGTTATCTGCTGCAGAACTTGACGGATTGCGTAAAGTAATCGAAGATTATGTTGAAATTGTAGAAGAAGATGACGATGAATATGAAGATGAGCAGGAAGAAAAGTCAGATGAAGAAACAAGCGAAGAAAATACAGAAGCAGAAGAATATGAATGTCCTGAATGCGGAGCTAAAATTACAGTGGACATGACAACATGTCCAAGCTGCGGTATCGGCTTAAGTTTTGAATACGAAGAGGAGGAGTAAGATAGGATTTATGGCAGAAGATACTGACAAAACTAAAAAACCAAAAGCCCAGTTAATTAAACATTCTCAAGGTGAGCAGGAGACCCCTGCAGGAAAAAATTCTGCGGAGCAGGGTGAACGCCGCAAAGTTAAAGTTGTGATGAAAAAACCGACGGCTGTTGTTCCCAAAAAAGCTTCACCAAAAGTTGTTGTCAGTGCTCCTAAATCAACTCCAGTAAAGAAACCGGATATCTCAAGGGAGAAAAAATCCAGTCAGGAAACCGGTGAATCAACGCGTGTGAACTCGTTTCAGATTGCGCAGCGCCCTGCAGCCGCCGCAGGCAGAGTAGGCGGTAAGCTTGTTGGCGCAAGCCATAGTCATTCTCAAAGGCAGGGACGTTCTCAGCCGCCCAGGGGTAATAAACCTGGCAATGATTCTGCTCACAATAAAGGCGGTTTTGGACCGCGTCAGGGACATGGCGGTCCGGGGCATGGCGGTCCGGGACAGGGACAGCGAACCGGATTTGCGCCTAAACCTGGCGGAGGTAAACCGGGATTCGGCGGCGGTTTTAACCGGCCAGGACCCGGCGGCAGAAGCGGCGGCATGGGAGCTGCTCCATCAGGTCCTATCCCGGAAGGAAAAGGTCCTGCCAAACGTAAATTTATAGCTAAAAAACCTGTATACAACAGAAAAGAAAAAGAACTGGAAATGGAGGAAAAACTTCTCCAGACAAAGAAAAAAATAACGCATATTGCAAATCCTGTGCCTAAATCAATCGACATAATGGAAGTTATTTCGGTCTCTGAATTGGCGCGTAAAATGAACTTAAAAGCGTCCGACCTTATCCAAAAATTAATGAGCATGGGTCAAATGGTTACAATTAACCAGCAGATCGATGCAGATACAGCAACGCTTTTAGCCGCTGAATTCGGCGCAGATGTAAAAATTGTAAGTCTCTATGACGAAACAGTAATAGAAACCGCTTCGGACGATGATGCGATATTGCTGCCGCGACCTCCGGTTGTTACAGTTATGGGACATGTCGATCACGGCAAAACCAAATTGCTTGATGCTATCAGAAAAGCGGACGTAGTATCCGGCGAATTCGGCGGTATTACTCAGCATATCGGCGCGTACATGATCGAAACTCCGCATGGCGCATTAACATTGCTTGATACTCCCGGTCACGAAGCTTTTACCCGCATGAGGGCAAGAGGCGCTCAGGTAACAGACATAGTTATTCTTGTTGTCGCTGCAGATGACGGAGTCATGCCGCAGACAATCGAAGCGATTAATCATGCCAAAGATGCAAAGGTTCCGATTATTGTCGCTGTTAATAAAATTGACAAACCGGAAGCAAACCCTGACAAGGTAAAAAGCCAGCTCTCAGATCTTGGACTTATGCCGGAAGACTGGGGCGGACAGACAATGTTCGTGGAATTATCAGCTTTACAAAAAACCGGTATAGACAAGCTTATCGATGCAATTCTGCTTGAATCTGAACTTTTGGATTTAAAAGCCAACTTCCAGCGCAGCGCCGAAGGTAAAATATTGGAATCCAAAGTAGATCACGGACGCGGTATTGTTGCGACTGTAATGATAGAAAGAGGAACCCTTGCCATCGGTGATGCGTTTGTTGCAGGCATTTGGCCGGGCAAAGTGCGCGCGATATTTAATGACAAGGGTGAAAAAATAAACAAAGCAACTCCTTCCATGCCGGTAGAAGTACTCGGTTTTGAAGGCATTCCGAATGCAGGTGATCCGCTTCAGATAGTATCTGACGAAAAAGTTGCACGCGAATATTCATCAAAGCGTCAGGAACTAAAACGCTTTGAAGATGCAAAGATACTGCGAAAAGTTACCATGGATAATCTCCATGACATGATTACAGACGGCGCAATTCAGGAATTAAAAGTAATAATCAAGGCTGACGTTCAGGGTTCTGCAGAAGCATTAAAATCCAGCCTGGAAAAACTAAGCACAAAAGAAATACGTCTGCATGTAATTCAGGCGCTTCCGGGACCTGTAAACGAAGGCGATGTTGACCTTGCAATAGCTTCAAATGCGATAATTATCAGCTTTAACGTACGTCCGCTTCCAAAGGCAAAAATACTTGCCGATCAGGAAAAGGTAGATATCAGAAAATACAACGTAATTTACAAAGCAGTGGAAGAAATAAGACAGGCCATGGAAGGCATGTTAAAACCGGACACAAAAGAAGAAGTTGTAGGCTCTGTAGAAGTGCGCGATACATTCAAGGTACCGAAAATCGGCACAATCGCCGGCTGCTATGTACAAAGCGGATCGGTCAAGCGAAGCTGTATTGTTAATCTTATCCGGGAGCAGGTTGTTATACATTCAGGAAAAATTGCTTCACTTAAGCGATTTAAAGATGACGCCCGCGAAGTAGCTGCAGGTTATGAATGCGGTATTGGTCTTGATGGTTTTGACGATATCCATGTTGGCGATATGCTGGAAATCATCGAAATTGTGGAAATCGCGCGTAAATTGAGCTCTTGATAAACAGGATTATATATGCCGCAATTCAGAACCGAACGGGTTGGTCAGACAATCCAGGAGAAAATTGGTTCTCTTATCCTCGAAGGTAAAATTAAAGACTCAAGGGTTAACTCTTTTCTTTCTATTACCAAAGTTGATGTATCAAAAGATTTGTCTTATGCCGATGTATATGTTTCTGATATTCGCGGTAAGATTTCCGAAAGGGAAGTAGAAGGGCTGCAAAGCGCCGCAGGTTTTATACAATCACAGTTAGGCGCCGTAATGCACATCAGAAAAATCCCGCGCCTGCGCTTCCATGCGGATAAAAGCATAGGTGAAGCCTTTGATCTAATTAAAAAAATTGAAGGACTTGTTACAGAACAGGATAAAAAATTGTCCGCGAATTAACGCGGATTTTCACGGATTATTAAACGAATAAAAAAAATCCGCGTAAATCAGTTTAATCCGTGTAAATCAGCGGTTTATGGTTTAGAGGTTATATGGGATTAATCCTATTAAATAAACAGCCTGGTATCACCTCTTTTGATGCGCTGCGGGACATAAAGCGCGCGTTAGGGACAGGTAAGGTTGGGCACACAGGCACTCTGGATAAATTCGCACAGGGACTTCTTATTGTTCTTACCGGTAATGCACTGCGTCTTAGCCAGTGGTTTACAGGCTGCGATAAAAAATATACAGGCAGGATTAAATTCGGCATAGAGACAGATACACTGGATCCGGAAGGAAATGTTATAGGTGAAGCTGCGCTTCCTTCCCGTGAACAGGTTGAAAATGTATTGTGTAAATTTACCGGCGAAATTAAACAGGCGCCTCCGCTTTATTCGGCTATTCATGTAAACGGACAGCGCGCTTCAAATCTGGCCCGCGCAGGTAAAACGCCGGAAATGAAAGAACGTCCGGTAACAGTTCACGAGCTTAAACTTTTATCCTGGGAACCTCCATTTGCAGATATTTTTGTACATTGTTCAAGCGGAACATATATACGTTCTCTATCGCGTGATAT
>Ga0123356_10007308_pt1 | contig 11019 bp, 13 predicted proteins | sample TergutEmb28metaG_2_FD_92546 | JGI IMG/M metagenome (GOLD analysis project Ga0123356, IMG submission 92546) | Embiratermes neotenicus P3 segment gut microbial communities from Petit-Saut dam, French Guiana - Emb289 P3 | ecosystem: Host-associated > Arthropoda: Insects > Digestive system > Gut ... | reverse complement strand
GAGTTTCTGAAAATCCGAATATTCAATTTATGTGGAGGTGTTACAGATTCCTGCTCAAAACCGGCTAAGTAAAGGCAATTGCTGATATCACGGCGCAGGGCTGTGGGCCGCTTGAACCAGTTCCTCCGATGCATGCAAAACACAACCCGACCTGCTCAGCTTCCAGCCCCGTCGCATTGTACTCGTTGAGGAATAATGTACTCACTAAAGAATAACGACACACAATGAGAACCCTATTGCGGCAAATCGCAGCGTCGCTTTTGTAGCCGCATGTACAGCGCTGACACCGAAAGCAGGAGGGCGAGTGCTCAAAGCGTACGGCACACTTACGGCACACACGGTTCGCGGCGATCTCTAGCGTCGGCGTCGCTCTTTGCCTCCGCATCCCTCAGCTCCTGTGCGATTTTGTCCGCATCGCCGATTATGACCTTGTACTGGAAACCCGAGAACTCTATCAAATGCGGATCGAGAATATCGATTGGCGGGCACGAACATTCTCATTGCCGAGTACGGTCGAGATTACCAAGCTCAGCTCTGATTTCTTTTATGCTCAAGAACGTCTCTCCCAACATCTTCTCAGCCTCCCGCATCCTCTGTGTCCCGATGTAAACAGAGGGCGAGAAGGACATTTCTCTCTTAAAAACATGGCAGAATCGCCAACGAGACATGTTAACGGCCCGCGCCAACTCGGCGATCGAAATACGCTTATGTGAGTTTGTATGTATCAATTCGAGGGCAGCGCTAACTCGGTGATCCACTCTTGTCTCCTATCGTGCTTTTTTCGAACTGCGCCCTCACGTGCCTGCTCAAAAGGGCTGGATTTTCTCGTGCTCTCGTCCTCGACTCCAGGCGCCATCGAATCCGGGTGCGAGCGCGTCCCGCATCTGCAACCGAGCACGCATGAGTCTCGTCTTCACGTTTGATTCTGAGAGTCCGAGAGCCTTGGCCGTCTCGATGATGCTGAGGTGCTGGACATCGCGCAGAATCAACACGGTGCGATACTTTTCTGGAAGAGAGTCCATTGCTCCGTGGAGAGCGTCTCGAAGTTCTTTCTGCTCCAGAGCCTCCGATGGGATCTCGCGCCAGTCTGCAAAATCCTTTGGAATGTAGTCCCCTTCATCGTTCTGGTGTCCCTCATCGATGGACTCGTATAAATGGCGGCGATCTTTTCGGAGCTTCATTTTGGCTTCGTTAATGCAGATCTGGATCATCCACGTGCTGAACTTTGCCTCCCGGCGGAAGCGTGCAATATTCTTGAACGCCTTCAGGACGGCCTCCTGAGCCACCTCCTCGGCATCGGCGTCATTCTTAACGAGAGCGCGGGCCGTTATGAATAGAGCGCGCTCGTAGGGACGAACCAGTTCGTAAAAGGCATCCATTTCACCGCGCTGGATCCGGCCAATCAGAAGTCCTTCCTTCGAGTTGATCGAGGGTTTCGCCACCGTCGAAGGAAAACGCGTTTCATTTTGTTCGTTCTGCTTCAGGGCGGGCATCATTGCTCGACCTCCTTCACTTGCTGGTTCACGAAGGGCGAGCAGTTAACCTGGGAGATTTGGCGTCGGGAAAACTCCCGTAGTAAGGCCACACCTTGCACGTCAACAAACCGGACACCTCGGAGATCAAGGCTGATGGCTTTTTTTTGCGCCAGAGCGTCATCGGCAAGCCTTCGCAGTTCTTCGACCCAAGGACCCGCAAGATTGCCTTCCAGGTGGAACTGGATTGTTTGAACTGAATCACTAGCCACCGAAATCCTGAGCACTTGTTTTGTTCCTCCTGCCGACGCAGTGAGTGATGCAACAGTGGTACCAAGTGATCGGTAGAGAACCAGAAAGGCATGCCATTGATATGGAATGGCTTACGGGCTTAGAAACAGTTATGTCGTGTAGGGGTACCACGAGTATTCGTGGGTTCTTGGAGTTTCGGTATCGTGGGCACGATATTTCGTGCCCGAATTGCTACGCACTATCGGGGGAATTGGGTCCCGCCTGCGAAAGATCCACCTTGGCGCTTGAACGATTGATTCCAAGCTTCTTCATGCGGCTGCGCAGCGTGTTCGGATGGAGATCGAGAATCTTGGCAGCGCCATGATCGCCTTCGATTACCCAAGCTGTCTGTTCGAGGATATTGCGGATGTAACGCTTTTCGACTTGTTGCAGCGTGCCGCGCGGCCCCTCAACTGAGCGAGCGTTAGTCAAGGACACGAGTTCTTCTGCCGGAGCGGCATTGCCAGCCGGCAGCAGGTCGCTGCCCAATTTCAAGACTGTCCCTTTTGACAACACCACCGCCCGTTCGATCACGTTTTGCAATTCGCGAATGTTCCCCGGCCAATCGTAACGGGAGAGAAGCTCCATTGTGTCTTGAGCTACTCCGCTAACCTCCTTGCCAAACTGTCTGGCGAAGCGTTCTACGAAGAAGGTGGTGAGAAGAGGAATATCGGACCGACGCTCCCGCAGCGGGGGCACTGAGATGGGAAGAACATTCAAGCGATAGTAAAGATCTGCGCGGAAACGGCCTTCCTGCACCGCTTGCTCCAGATCACGATTACTGGCCGCGATGATGCGGACATTCACTCGAATTGTGCGGCTGCTGCCCAAGGGCTCGAACTCATGCTCCTGCAACACCCGTAGGAGCTTTACCTGCGTATCCAGCGGAAGCTCGCTGACTTCGTCAAGAAAGAGGGTTCCGCCATCAGCCAGCTCAAATCTCCCGGTTCTTCGTTCGAGGGCCCCGGTAAACGCGCCTTTCATGTGCCCGAAAAGTTCACTCTCCACGAGCCCCGTTGGGATGGCCCCGCAGTTCACCTTTACCAGAGGTCGATGCTTGCGTGAACCGTGGCTGTGGATCGCGCGCGCGATTAGCTCTTTGCCACACCCGGTTTCCCCAAGAATCAGAACGGTGGAGTCTGTCGGAGCCACTGTTGCAACTCGATCAAGAGCCTCCACGATGGCTTTACTATTTCCAACGATTTCTTCGAAGTTGTGTTCCTTTGTGATCTCCTCTTGCAGGTAAACATTCTCAGCTTCCAGCTTCTTCTGCAAAGCACGAACCTGCTCTAGGGCGATTTGTAATTCGGCTTCGGCACGTTGACGTTTCAACTCAGCTGCCGCCCTGGCCGCGAAGACCTTGACTAGGTCTATGGCGCGAGGATCCCAGTCCATCGGCTTATCATCCAGAATCGCTATGTGGCCGATCACGCGACTGACAAGGTCAAGCATCGGAACGCCCAAATAGCTCTGGGCTTCCAGGTCCACTAAGCCTGTATCGCGGGGGAACAACCTTTGAAGTCCTTCCCGATAGTGGCAAACCTCTCCTTGCAGCACCTTCATGCAAGGCGTTTCTGCAATATCGAACTCGAAATTCTTTCCGAAATGGTCTCCATTCCAGAAAGCGAGGACTTTGGCGTGTTTCTGATCATTACAGTCCGTTACGAAAGCGGAACGAACTCGGAGAGCCGAAGCCAGGTGACGCACGAGCGATGGAAAGAACTCACTACCCGTTGCAGAGGCCGTTCCGACGACAATGGATCGAAAGGTCTCTTCGGCAAGGTGCCGCTCTGTAATGTCGTGGACTAAGCCAATTACGCCTATAATTCGTCCTTCCGCATCCCGATGAGGAGCAAAGGTGCAGGACTCCCAGACGTCGTGGCCGTCCGCCGAATGCTTCGGGACGAGAACATCCGCCACTCGAACGACTTGCCCCTCAAGAGCACTCTTCAACGCAACCTCGATACCGCTCGGCCCAAGCCTGGGAAATACCTCGGTGGCGATGCGACCAAGGACCTGATCCGACTTCATACCCGTCAGCCGTTCCATGAAAGAGTTGAAGAGTTGGTAACGCAGCTCGGAGTCGTAGAGGATGATGCCCTCAGCTGCGCCTTCGATGATTTCTTGATTGACTTGGAGCGCCTCGCGTAGCGTGTCTTCATCTTTCTTGTGCTGGGTCACGTCGCGGGAGACGGCCAGCAATCGCTCCGGGACGCCGCTGGCACCGTGGATAGGGCTGACGACAACATCCCACCATCTTGGCTGGCGCGAGACTCGCGGTTCGAAGTACCCGACAAACCGACCGATGCCCCCCTCCCTTGCAGTCCTTACGGCGTTGTGAGCCGCAACCCTATCCTCACCCTCCCAAAAGTCGATCCAGGAGCTGTTCAAGAACGGGTCGATGTCGCAGATTTGAAGGACCTGCATCCCTCCCTCATTCATGAACAAGAGGCGCCCTTCCAGATCGAGGACTTTAACGCAGTCTCGGCTGCAGGCAATCAGCCGACTCTTGAATTCCTCCGCAGAGCGAAGGGATTCAGCAGCTTCTCCTTGTCGGCTCGCCAAACGAGCGAGCTCCTCCTTACCCTGGCGCAGCTCGGACTCAAGCGCCTCCAGACGTTTCCTTTCGTTGTTGGATATGGGAGCAGTCACCCCAGCATTCCCCTTGTACAATCGCGCCCTAAGCGCATATGACGCGCCCACATTGTCCTTACCATACCACAGGGAACCCAGGTCAGAACCGCGCACACAGATCAGAGGCCTTACTTCTGGCGCGGTTCCAGTGAAAGGGTGATTCTTGGGCATGCACATGATCCGGGAGGCGAACCCGTTAACGATTCGCGAACCGATAATAGGAGCCTTATGTGCCTGCCGAGCTGCTCATGTGGCAGTGGGATTCAGAACCGGCGAGAAGGTTTCAAGACTTATCAAGTACGAGAAACGATGATCTGTGTCACCTTTCCAGCGCTGTGGGATCCTGTCGGCCGGTGGTGTTCGTGTCACAGAAGCCGAGTGTTATAGAGGTCGACTGCTAGCAGCTAGCAGGTCCGCAAAGGTCGCGAATTACTTGGAAGGCGGTCCTACAGCTGAGCTACGACTCCAGATTGAACCCACCAGAGGGATTCGTTGAAAGCGTTGTATCAGCGGCCTCTGTCTGAAACCGTGTGAACTGCCTCATTGTCACTTCTTGCGGGGTTTGGAATCACATCCCTAGATCATGAATGGCATCGGGAGAAACCTAACGGTTGAGACGCAGATCCTCGCGATCAAGGCGCTGCCCTCCCCAATGCTGGGCGCCTGAGGCACCTCGACTGGGCAGCCATCAAGGAGTAATCCGAAGTGTGGCGAATTTCTAGGACGCTCGCTCGTCGAGCGGTGCGGCAATCCTCGTGAGTGAAGACCACAAAACGCGAATTCTTATTCTCGGCGGCGGATTTGCTGGGTTGCATGCGGCCATGCATTTGGATGCTACGCTTGCCCGCGACCCGAATGTCGAGATTACGCTGATTAACCGCGACAACTTCTTCTTGTTTACTCCCATGCTGCACGAGGTGGCTGCGAGCGACTTGGATCTCACCAACATCGTCAATCCAGTCCGACGGTTGCTTCGGCGAGTAGCTTTCTTTGCCGGCGAGGTGGCATCCATTAGCCTAGAAGGCAAGCAAGTCAGGGTTTCTCACGGCTTCGATCATCATCATCACGATCTCGCTTACGACCACCTGGTAATCGGCCTGGGTTCCGTTACTAACTTTTTCAACCTTCCCGGTCTCGCCGATCGTGCGCTGACCATGAAGTCGCTGGGAGATGCGATTTGCGTCAGGAATCGTCTAATCTCCTTGCTCGAAGAGGCAGATACCGAATGCTGCGCTGACAAACGTGGGCCGCTATTGACTTTCGTGGTCGCTGGAGGCGGCTTTGCAGGTGTCGAGACGATTGCCGCCATCAATGATTTCGTGCGGCACGCCGTCCGCTTCTATGCGAATCTGCGAGAGGACATGCTGCGTGTTGTATTGGTTCACCCAGGCGCACTCATTCTGCCCGAACTTGGCGAACAGCTTGGCGAGTATGCACAGAAGCAGCTCGCGAAGCGGAGGGTTGAGATTCGAGTGAACACGCGAGTCTCCGGACTTACCGAAAACGGTGTCCAATTGAGCACGGGCGAGATCATCGAGACCAAGGCTCTCATCTGGACAGCGGGTACTTCTCCAAATCCCGTGCTGCTGAGCCTGCCGTGCGGGAAAGAGCACGGCCGACTTAAGGTAAATGAAAACCTCGAGGTGCCAAACTGGCCGGGCGTATGGGCGCTGGGCGATTGTGCTTTGATCCCGGACGCCCAAACTGGCAACTATCATCCGCCGACTGCCCAGCACGCTTTGCGGGAGGGCAAAACACTCGCCCACAACCTAGGAGCCGCCTTGCGAGGCGGACCGATGAAGCCGTTCTCGTTTTCAACCATTGGGCAATTGGCCGCGATTGGTCAACGTACCGGTGTGGCTCGCATCTTCGGCATTAATTTTTCGGGCTTCATCGCGTGGTGGTTGTGGCGCACGATTTATCTTAGTAAACTGCCTCGCTTTGAAAAGAAGCTGCGGGTCGCACTCGATTGGACCTTAGACCTGGTGTTCGGCAAGGACCTCGTGCAGTTTCAGACCTTTCGCGCCCCAACAGTTTCGATGAAACAAGACATCACCGATAAGCAGTCCGCCACCGCTTCAGGAAGCAGCCCTCGAGCGACCTGAGGAAAAGCGTTGTGAATCTCGCACAGCAGATGGGGCTGAACCGGGACACGATACTGGGGTCGGCGTGTCTGGGGGAGGGACTCGCCCCTCCAACCCCTAAACACGGGTGGAATGGCCCCTGTAACCTTTAAGACCGTGGAGAATCACACTGACGCGGTTTGTGTATGCGTGGAAACTTCATGACGTCTCGCATCGACAAAAGCAAATTCAAACGCACGACCCGGCGCGAACTGCTAAAACTGACACCCGTGATCGCCTTGGGGGCATTCGCCCTTCCTAAGCTACAGGAGCCCCTGCTTAAGGCCGGGCTTGGGTTCAGCGATTGGGCCTCGAAGCTTGTGTTTCGCTCAGGCCATCTGGCCACAACCTTCACGGATTCAGAACTTACTCCTTTTGGCAAGTTTCCCATCAATGACTATGACGTTGACGATCCGGGCGTCGATTTCGATCGCTGGACGCTTACCGTCACAGGGGAAGTTCAAAAGCCGGGTGATTACACTCTGGCACAGATTCGGGCTCTACCCCGTTTCCGGCAGAACACGCGCCACGTCTGTGTCGAAGGCTGGGATGTCATCGCCCGCTTTGGTGGCGCACGCCTTTCGGATTTTCTGAAAACAATCGGTGCCGATCTGACCGCCCGGTTCATTTATGTCGAGTGCGCCGATGACTACTACGAATCGCTCGACATGGCGACAGCCCTCCATCCTCAAACCCTTCTTTGCTACGAGATGTACGACCAGCCGCTGACGCGCGAGCACGGCGCCCCCTTGCGATTGAGCATTCCAACGAAAGTTGGCTACAAGCAGGCTAAATATCTGACCGATCTGAAAATCACAAACATTCTCGATCGCGCCGGCTACTGGGAAGATCAGGGATACTCGAAGTTTTACGGACTCTAAAGAGGCAAATGCAAATGGCAACGCATGCGGTCGCAATCGAAGACACAAAGTCGGGTGAAGTAAGCGAAGCTGTGTACGAGCATCCATTCATCATCCGGTTTTGTCACTGGGTGAACGCGGTCTCTGTTTTCGTAATGGCGGGAAGTGGCCTGCAAATCTTTCGCGCCTTTCCAAGTTTTGGGGCAAAGATTCCTGAAAAAATTCTGATCAACTGGCCCAAGTCGCTGGCCATCGGCGGGTGGCTTGGGGGCGCGCTTCAATGGCACCTCACTTTCGTGTGGATCTACCTCGGCACCGGCCTCTTGTATCTCGGATACCAGGTTTTCAGTGGCAACTACAAACAGGTTCTTTTCGTTCCCGGTGACATTTCCGGGGTTTGGCCGATGGTTCGGCACTATTTTTTCTTTGGCCCGAAGCCGCCCTTGCGGGAGGCCTATAACCCTCTGCAGAAGCACGCCTACACTTCGGTGATCATTCTGGGAGTACTGTCAGTTGCGACCGGTTTTGCCATGTGGAAGCCGATTCAATTTTCCTGGCTGGCATGGATGATGGGCGGTTTCCATTATGCGCGGCTGTGGCACTTCCTGATCATGTGGGCCATGCTTGCTTTCGTATTCGGGCATAAGATCATGGTAGTGCTTCATGGCTGGAATAACTTCGTTTCCATGCTGACGGGATGGAAGAAGGATCCGGAATACATTGCCAAGTAGCGATTGCTCGAAAGTGATTCTAATTCGTGCAGTGAGGACGAATGGCAGCAGGGTTGGGTTCGCGGGAAAATCCAGCGCAGCAAGATTACGAACAGCGGCTGATCCAGCGGATCCGGGATGGCGAGCAAGAGGCTTTCTACCTGTTGATCCGCCCTTATGAGCGTAGGGTCTATGCTGCCGCGTTCGCCATTCTGCGCAACGACGCCGACGCCGAGGATTGCGCTCAGGAGGCCGTGTTGAAAGCCTTTAAGCACATCCGGCAGTTCCGGGCAGAGGCAAGGTTCAGCACATGGCTCATTCAAATCGCCGTCAACGAGGCACGTATGCGAAGGAGAAAAGAACGCGCCGATCTGGTTGAGCCCGTCGACAAAGAAAAGAACGAGGAAGGAAGCTACACGCTACGCGACTTCGCCGACTGGCGTGAGATTCCCTCCGAAGTTCTGGAACGAAAAGAGGTCCGGGAAAAGCTGGCGGAGGCGCTGGCGTCGCTCGGCCAGATATACCGGGAAGTTTTTGTGCTGCGCGACATGGAGGAGCTGAGCATCGACGAAACAGCTAATGCCCTTGGAATCTCGACTGCCTCGGTCAAGACCCGATTGCTCCGAGCACGCCTGATGCTGCGGGATCTGCTTGCGCCGGGACTCGGCGGAGCATGGAGCAGCCGGTTATCGTTTGCGAAGGGGACAAGGTCATGGTAGTCGGTTGCGAAGATGTGTGGCGAGAGGTCTCAAATTACCTCGACACCGAGGTCGCGCCAGAGCTGCGGACTGCCATCGACGAGCATGTGCGCGGGTGCACGCGCTGCACCGCCGTGGTGGATGGCACACGCAATGTGATTCAGATCTGTGGCGACGAACGCATGGTCGAGGTGCCGCTCGGATTCACTCGGCGTTTGCTTCAGAGGCTCGAGGGCAATGTTTCGGGAACTAGGAGGAGTTTCTTCGGCTGGCTGGTTGCGGCGGCGGCGTCGATTCTCGTCGCAGGCGGATTCGAGGCCGCCCGATCATCGGTCTTTAGCCGCTCCGGCTTGCGTTCAGAGCAGGCCCGTGCCTCCGCTTATGTCCCTCCTGACATGATGGTTGTTGTGGCAGAAGCCGGAAAAACATTCCACGTGGCGGGATGTCCGTTTATCCACGCTAAAGCCCGTCTGCGGACCATCTCCGCCCCGGAAGCGGAGCAGCAGGGATACGCGCCTTGCGTTCGGTGTGTAAAAAAGTATTTGGATCCCGTCGCGCAGTCCGATTACCCTGTCGATGACCTCGCGGGTGCAGAAGACCCGCTTCGAAAGTCGGAATAGTACCGGTTTCCGAGCCGTGCGCTCCTCGCTATTTTGACTGTCTGATTGGTGTGTCGCGAGTTCTCTAATCTTTCTCTATCTTAGAATTTGCTCCAGCATTTTCCTTCAGATAGTGATCGAGAAAGGCGATGCCGTACTCATTCGAGAACTGTCAAAGCATTCGCTTCCTGACCAGCAACAAAGGATTCGGCCCTACTTGAACTTGCATCCTCATTTCTAGCGACCTGAGGAGCATTGGGTAGCCACGGTTGCACGATGACCTACGGCTACCCGAAACTCGAAGTGCGGCGGAAGAGCTAGTTCTGCTTCATGCTGTCATCGTGCTGCATGTTGTCATCCTTTTTCGTGTCATCTTTCTTCATCTTGTCTTTCTTCTTGCTCGCCTTTTTGTCATTCTTCATCTGATCGTTTTTCATCTGATCATTCTTCATGTTGTCGTCGTGCTTCGTCTGGTCCTGCTTCATTTGATCTTGCGACTGGTCCTGCTTCATGTTGTCGCCAGACTGAGCGAAAGTGGCGAGCGGGGCTGCCAAAACACATATCAGCATCAACTGGCAAAGCATTTTCCTCATGATTGGTCTCCTTTTTTCATTTTGTGGAATGTGAAGAACGCACTTAAGCGTGTGTCAGTGGGATGCCTCAGTGCGAAGAAAGTGACACGCCGGACAGTTGTTCCGAGTCATCAGGACGGATTCCTTATCAATGTGCTCGGAGGCTGGGTTTCGGAAAACGGCTTTGGTCTCGCCATGACAGATAACAGCTAAGTTCTACGCAAACGCCGGTCTGATGGTTTGATGCCTGCCGGCAAGGGCAAAGCCAAGGGATCATTCATGACCCGAACTACATTTTTGTTGCCTGGCAGTTCCCTCGCGGCTTACCCCCAGCCGCCCTCTCCAGAAATCGTCCAGCTGCAATTGCTCCCACAAAACGCCGCTCAACCGCTCAACCAACACGCGCCCCACTGCCGGGGCCGCAATACTTGGAGCTCGTACAAACGGACATGCACAGCCTCTTGCGCCAACTCCGGGGCTTCCCGGTCCTCGGGAAACAGCATCACCTGATGCCATCGGCCACCCGGCTCGTCGAACACTTCGATGCACCGGCACCAGGCTGCTTTCTGGCTGTCGTTGATTTCTCCCAGCCCCTCCTCGCGGCACTCTCCGAATCGGATCTTCGACCTGTTCTCGGGTTCAAGGGTGGGGTTTTGCGGACTCCTTCTATCAGCCGTTCACGTTGGGGTGGCATTTTAAACGAGCTGACAATCATGGCGGCTTACGCCTTTTTGCGCCGACTGGGAGGTTTGCGAAGTACGACAAAGAGAATGTTGACGACACGCGCCACACGTGCTACACGTACTATACGTGATTGGAGTCTCTAGATGGCTGTTCGGGGCAAAGAACACAAGCAGAACGTCACCATAAGCCTCAGCCGTCAACTACTCAAGAAGGCCAAAATTCTCGCTGCCCGCCGGGAGACTTCGATCAGCGGCCTGCTTGCTCAACAAATCGAATCCCTGGTGGGAGAGGAAGAGGCATACGAACGGGCCGAAAGGCAAGCGTTGGCGCTTCTCGACAAAGGCTTCCACCTCGGTGGGGTGATTCGAGCGACGCG
>Ga0123356_10007307_pt1 | contig 11021 bp, 6 predicted proteins | sample TergutEmb28metaG_2_FD_92546 | JGI IMG/M metagenome (GOLD analysis project Ga0123356, IMG submission 92546) | Embiratermes neotenicus P3 segment gut microbial communities from Petit-Saut dam, French Guiana - Emb289 P3 | ecosystem: Host-associated > Arthropoda: Insects > Digestive system > Gut ... | reverse complement strand
ATCTTCTTCACATACAAAGAGAACATCAAGGCACAAAAAAGAAAAACCAGGAGGCCACTGGCACCAAATAACCACATATTGGAGGTCAGCAGATCGTGATTATAGGCACTCACTCCAAAAATGGTAGCTGCGGTACGAAAGACGACCGTTATTATCCCCACCGACAACCCATTATGGTCAAGTGTCCAATGAGCTAGAGCCGAAACTGCTCCTTCATATACCGTGACACCAAAAAACAGACTTGTGGCGATTATTTTTATGCCCCAGATCAGACCGTATCCAACAAACCATGATAGGACACAGATAAGTGCTCTCCTAGTAACTGTTCGAGGCAGGATATCATCCTGATACCAGTATGAAATAAGGATGATCAACGGCATGCCAAGAGCGACCATTGGTGTTGTGAAAAAATCAAAATACGCCACAAGCATTCCAAGCAGGAAGAACAATTCGATCGTCCATTTCCTTGCTCGAAAAACTCTACACAGCCAGAAAACACCCAATATGCCGATGCACATGATATAAAAAACTGCAACAAATTGAAGGCTCATTGGAACGATGTAGACTGCACATAAGAGAAGACTAAGGACAAAACAAACAGCGTAACGAATGCCAAGAAGTTGTGCAATGCAAAGTGCACATACCGATAAAAGAATCGTTATTAAGATGTAGTTCAGAACTCGAAGCTGATTGTAGGTCAGGAAGCTTCCAAAGATTCGGATCATGGTACGGTACCCATGCCAGTATCGTCCATAAGAGAAGTTAAGATTGTTCTCAGGTATTTGATCAAGCACTATCTGTCTTAACGCGATTACTTGGTTGGTTGTTCCCTTGCGAGCTTCTTCCGGACCAAGTAGCATTGTTGGATTAAACGCGCGCTCTGCAATCGTATCCACTGAATCATCCATTGATAATTGAAGCATAATGGAGTCAGTGAGATTATCTAATCGCGAAAGATTGGTATTCCCTAATACTGGTGGGTTAAACGCACTCCCTCCAAGTTCGAGTTGGTTAATCGCTATCTTTAGATTCTCGTTGTATCGCGGAGCCGGAAAGAAAAAAGTAACATAGGAGATCGATACCGCAAGTACGAGCATCACAAGGAATAGTATAGCAAGATTGCGCGCGCAGCTTTCACTAATGAACTTTTGGGAATGATTATCAGAATAATTATCATTCACGGGATTGCCTCAATAGTGCTCGAGAAATCAGTTCGTACATTTCATCAACTGAATATGAATAGGGACGATATATCCTACCGTATGCAAACAAACTGTTTTCGTCAGAGCTCTGCTCTATCACTAAAAACATCGGAGTTGTCAATAATGCTACCCCAACAGCTATTAACGAAAGAATAAGTGATAGATAGAGTGGGTATACCGACCAATCATCAACTACTCTGAACTGTGCATAATAGGTCAACTCATCAAAGCTTACTTCCAAATCATTCGTTACTGCAGTTACTGTCTTGCCAACTTTTATCTCTTCATCAATAACAATAGCATTGCTGTATAGATCAACGATCTTGATATGACCTTTCGACTCACTCATGCGTATGGGAATCATTCTCCCATTCTCGAATTCTGGTGTGAGAATAAAATCAATCTGAAACAGTGGGTTTTCTGACGAATCACTCATTTCAAAGGTGATAGGATCGGTGAGATCACGTGTCTCTGACACAAATTGCATGGTCACTGTTACCGGAACTGTACTACCATCAGCGTTGATGAAAGAGAAGAAAGCTGCAAGACCGTAATCATGAGCGTGAATCATCAGTGGCCACGCCCTTATCGTATTGTTGGGATACACCAGTTGATGACGGATTATTCTGCCTTGGGAGTCCATCAAGGTTGTCTCAGGCGCCATCGTACGAATGATACCATCTTCAGAGAAACCCAAGTTCAGGTCGGTCACAAGCATTTGATATCGGTTTTCTGGAAATCGATACAACAAACCCGCGTTCTCAATCAATGTGTTGTCTACACTGAATGGTGTTTCCTTATTGAGCGGTACGCGAACACTTATATCAGCCCTCGTGAGCTGCCCAATTCCCACGACAAGAAAGCTGAATACAAGGATCCAATGAAAAATCGGACTTGCAAATAGAGCCCATCTCGCTCGGCTTCCAATAACTCGATCATCGGTGGTGTATAAGGAAAACCCTTCTTCTTCTAAAACATGTGCAACTTTATCCATGGAGGGCAGGGACCCATCCTCAGTCTGAGCGCTTGTCACAAGTCGAACTCCGCGCTTCTGCAGAGTTTCTGACGTCAAGTCATCGAGTTTACCCACAATCTTGCGTCTTTTGAATGCAAGCAGTGTCCTTTTTATTGCACAGGAAATCGTACAAAGGAACAGAAACAGCAAGGGAATGAGGAACCACGGTGCTGAATACGGTCTGTCGAGCGCCACCTTTTGAAGTATCGGCTGTATCGCAACAATGCGTTCATACATTCCGTTGATGTTTCCGAATTCCCCATCATTTTGAGCAAGGAGTGTGGCAAGAATAGCGTAGATCGTAAGATATAGCAGCAGACCTGCAGCCAAACGCGGAGCCCTCAACCATTTATATATACGCTTGATAATCACAAATCATACTCATCCACTGAGAAATCGTTACAAATAGTATACAGCAGTAGGCGGGCTTTTTAGCCCGCCTACTAGTTGCAAATCTCCTGTCCTCACAGCATAAAATGCTGATTGGACGTCAGCTCCTATGGGATATAGTTCGTAAATATCTGAGCGCCGTGCGAATTACATGTTCCATTACAACCGTAAGCTGTTGCATTATTACTTGTCCATTGGGTCGTATTGCTCGCACGAGAAGCATTTGCAGGCATGTTACTCAGAATTACATTGGTCGCGTTCCCTGTGACTGCCGTACCACGTGGATCGAGATACGGAGTATTCAGATCTTGAACGTTGACCAACAAACGCGGACGCTTCCAGCCATGAGGAATTGCCGTGTGGCACTGAACGCATGTCATGTTCCTCTTGCTTGAAGAGCTGTCGTTCCTATATACATAGTTAACATGAATGTAGGCAGTACCGTTTGTCAATGCATTGCCCATAAAGTGGCACTTCGCGCAGATGTAGGAGTTCGCGCCTGTTGTATTGAACATCGTAGCAACAGAGACGTATCTCCAGTCACGACCGGTCCATCCATCGTCAAGCATGTAGCGAGCTTGACCACCATGCGGACCCATCGCAGCATCTGTACTTGAACCGCTATGACAGTCCGTACACTTCAGTAGACTGTCCCAGCTAAGACCAGTGATAGGCAGGTCATTTGCCGTACGTCCTGTTGAAAGATCAAGGACGCCTGGTACGTCGGTGTTCTCACGAAGGAAACGATAGTTACCGGTGAGAGCTGGCAATGGCCAGTTAGAAGCTGATGGTACACCTTGCTCGTTATAAAGCGTGATTCCTTCATCGGGATTCGCTGTATAAGCAGCTTGCATACCAAACTTCACGGTTCCATCTGGTTGCGCCACAACACGGTGACCTGATGGGTTGTTCGGGTTGAACTCACGTGATAGGTCAGTCGCTGTGTAGGCTCCTGGGAACGTTCCTGTTGTCGCACCATTCATACCAATTTGTTGATTCAATCCAGAGAGATTCGCTCCTTGACCAGCATGGCACTTGAAGCAAACCATCCACTCACCTTCAGCATAGTCTGCTGTTGGTGTGCCATCCATGACCTTCTTGACGAGATTACTGGATTGTGGCAATTGAACTGGACCACCATTCGGTTGCCACCAAGCATCGCCTGTTGTCTCCTGCGACCAACCACCGACAGTAGTACCAGATGTGAACTCAGGTGCTGGTCCAGGCCAAACGACACCAATCGCACCCGCAAATGGATTGTCATTGGTTGATTCATGAACTGAGTGACAATCATTGCAAGTGATGTGCCTGTTCGTCTTCAGAAGTGCAAGGTTGTTCGTCTCGAGAGGATCATGCAACTCGGGGTCTTTCTCAACATGCTTTGACGTTGAGACAGCAGAATAGCTTCCCGGAGTCTGGATATCGGGAGCATCCCAATCATTATCGGCAACATGGCAGTCATAGCATGCTGAAGATGGACCCACCTCATGCTCAGGTTCAGTTGCTGGCTTATCATGGCACACCACACAAGCATGCGCATCATCTTCAGCGAGCAAGCCGACAACCGCTGGGCCAAAGCCCAAATGTGTTACTGCTACGTTCGCGAACTGACTGGGGTGACAACGAGCACATTCTCCTTTGCTGGACGTTGAACCAGCAAATGAGTAGTGATTATCTGCATGGCAGTTCACACATGCTTTACCACTAGGAGGTACGGAACCGGCGTGGCACGTAGAGCAATCAGAATGGATCGCGGTCATGGCAACACCATGACATCCGGCACCTGCACAAGCATTTCCGGCATTGTGTTGGACACCAAAGACTTCATTCCAATCATGCTTTACATTTGCAGCGCCGATAGCACCGGCGTAGTCTGCGCTATGGCAGACCGCGCAGTATGCATCAAGCTCACTACCGTCACCAGGACCGAGGTTATCATGGCAACCTCCGCCTGAGCAACCAACACCCTTACCATGAGGGCTCAGTGACTCGTCATATCCGCCGCCCAAAAGACTGCCTGCGCCATGGCATCCATCACAGTTTGAGAAACTATGGCTAGACGCTACGTGGCAGTCAAGACAGGTCACACTTCCGGGAACCTCTGCAGCAGGATTTGCTGCAACCGTGAACGCACCACTGACGCTCGCATTTCCGTTTGGACCAGAAACGCTGATGGTTACGTTATGTACCCTTCCCGTAGAAAGAAGGATACCGTTCGCAAATACCTTGTCGACATCGATGACTTCAGGAAGTACGACACCATCAACGGTGACGACTGCATCGGTCACAACACCAGCTTTGATCCAAACACCGATCTCTGGCGCAGCATCGGTTATTGTCGAGCCGTTCGCAGGATACAGATCGCCAAGAGCGAACTCTGCTTCCTCACCGCCACCTTCGACCGAGAAAGTCCACACATAAGACCAAGTGAGACCTCTGGCATCGGCAGCTCTTGCGGTAGCAGTGTAGACACCTGGTACCAGAGTAGCATCAGCAGCAAGAACACCGGATGCAAAACTACCCGCATCAAGTGCTCCAAGAGCGACTGGACCGTCATCGTTCTGTAACGCAATCGAACACATAGTGATGTTTCTAAAGTCGGCAGCTTTCGTGCCAGCCTTTACGGAAATTGTAGCTAAACCGGCGCCTACATTTGCTTCGACGCCAGGACTCATGTCCGAAAAGTCAAGCGCACCTGCAGCAGTTACCGATAACATAAGGACAACAGCAACCGCACAGATAAGCAAGGCGATTCGTCTAGCTACAACACCCCCTTCACGAATTCTCATAAACTCCTCCTTCAACGTGTCTTTTAAGACAGCTCTCGTCTCCCGCATTCCATTTGACAACAGACAAAAGAGCATACAAAAACACCCGTTTACCATTAAAGTAAATTATGAAGTTTTTGTCAAGATTCTATGGTGAAATTGAGCGCTAAAAATCTCCGATGGTGTGGCAAGTATAGCAGCTTGACGCACCCATCGGCGAGCCTTGCTCGGTATGACATTTGAAGCATCCGGATACCCCATGTTCCCTACCATAAAGAGCATGCTCAGACGGTACGGTGTTGAGCTGGGTAAACGACTCAGGATGAGGCATCCTGATCCCATGACAGCTATCACAAGGAGCCGGGTCGTGACAACGATAGCATCCCAAGGTTGGATTCTCCGCTATCTGCGCATCAGCGAAGTTCATATGGTCACCAGATGTGCGTAATCGTTCCCACCCACCGACATGACACTGAGCACAATCGTTTGATGCTTGTTGCGTATCATGACACCGAAGACACCAATCCATGACCTCACCTGAAGCCATAAGGCCGTCTGCAGCTGAATTGAGTCCATGGCAATGCTGGCAATCAATACCCGCATCAACAGGTTCACTATGCGACATCCGTATTGAGCGGCCCGCACGACTCTTCGAGGTTATGGCGCCAGGATCAAGTATGCTCTCATGACACGTCACGCAGGAACTTGAGGCAACGATCGTGCGTTGTGACGAACTCTGTTCAGTCGCGAATATCCCGGAGAAGACGTGGATCATGCGGGGTAACACATTGACCGTAACTGACGCGAGAGCTCTCCCCTGTTCATGGCATTTTATACACGGAATCGTGGCGTGCTCTCCCTGCATGATCGGTGCAACGAGCGTCTCCTGCGCATGACAGGTGGTGCAATACCCACTGAATTGAGTGCCGATACCGATCAACAGGAAGCCTGCGCCTACCATAAGTGTCGTACCGATCACTGCCCGTGCAAATCGAAGGAGGCTGCGCTGAGTCCTGACGCTTTTTGGTGCTTGAACTGCCTTTTCTTCTCGCGCAACGCTCTCTGATCGCGCGTTTGCTAGATGATCTCGCATCTGCAGATGCGCATTTGCGATACTATCGGGATTTATTGGCCCTTCATGTTCTTTTTGCATGATTCGAGCCAGATCCTCATCACGCATCTCATCAACAGGGATCTGAGCTATAACCTCATCGTTCTCATCGAAGAACGTGTAAACCAGTCGTGCACGCTGGTCTTTGGTCAAGAGCAAATATGCGAGTGCGATCGATATCATGATAATGAGTAGTACGATGATGATGACCGCCACCACTAAAAAAAGCGAAAGGCCGGTATAGTTTTGAGGATTCTGGACGATATCGAGCACATAGCGTATGCGATCAGGTACTTCTGCCAACGAGATGGTGTTGAGACTTCGCAGGTCAGCTATGATATCTCTGATGATACTCATCAGGGCTTACTCCCTACCGTTCCACCCGGATTTGCGGCCCCACCGGGGTGAATATGAGCTGCATGACAAGTTTCACAGTCACGCGAAAAATGGCAACGCGCGCACAACTCCTGCCCAAGCTGTACTGTCAATGAACTGTGTTGCGCGAGAAACCCTTCCGGATGGGGCATTTCCATCCCATGGCAGTTTAGGCAGAATCTCTCATCGGTATGGCAGCTCGTGCAGTAGGCATCCGGGTCCGTCGCATAGCTACTGTGCTGGGAGACGATGCGGCTTCCATGTGGCACCCCGCTCCCATGGCATCTCGCACAGCTTGTGTTATCGTGGCACGTGCTGCAGGTGCTTTGATCACCAAGCCCGTGGTTTTGTTCCCATTGGGCTCCATGCACGGTCGAGAATGTCGAGCTTCCCGTCGTTGTCCGCAAGCGCCGCTGTTCATTGTGACAGAGTGTACATCCTTGGTCCTGAGCCATGGAACTTTCCTGATGACAACGCAAACAGTCGTTCATTGAAAACCCACGAGCGAGCCGATCCCTTTGTGCGTGACCAGAAAACGCGTGACAGTCGCTACAGTGGCTATTTCCTACGCACATCGCATGATTGAAGTTCAGGCCATTTGCTGCTACCACGGTATTGCGCTGCATTTGATCGTGGCACACCAGACAGGCATCATCAGGTACGCTCTGTTCTCGCACTGATGAGAACTTCATCACCATTGTCGTGAGTACCTGTGAGCGGAACGCATGCTGTTGCGTGAGCGATGCTCCTCCGTGGCATTCGAGACAATCGATGGAGGCGTGGGTCGCATCAGCATGCGTACGTGTCTCCTCAACGTGGCACACAGTGCAAGCAGGGACCCAGACAAAAGCTACCAGACGCGGGAGCAGGAGTATCGCCCACAGCACTAGCAGGATAGCCGCGATAGCGATGACCAGCCAAGGAAAACGTCGGGAAAGGCTCCGCGATCTTCTGGTTCTTTTAGGAGACATCGCCTTCTCTCACGCTCAGATCCTGCTCGATGGTGTCTTGCTCAATGACTCGAATCTCTTCATCATCCCCGGCAAAACGACCGGCATCCTCCAATGCATCTTCTGCAGCTTCACGTGCTTCTTGTTCATCTCTATACTTCCTATAGCGTTTGATAGCTGCCCAGATTGCCACCAAGAGCAAGAGCAAGAGAAGTGGCCAGCAACACGAACGGAGTAGATCGTTCAGGGTTCTGCCCATGTTTGCAAAAGGACTTGTCGACGATCCGGGGATCGTGAATATCTGATAGCGACCCCAGTTCGGTTCAGTCACGACAAACGCATTCTCGGTCTTGCTATAGGCGATATCGTTCGGATAGAACAGCTGTCCATCCTTCTCGCCATATACCCCATACTTGCCAAGGAAAGCACCGTCGCTTGGGTTAAAGATCGCAATGGTGAAATCGAGGTTATCCGCAATCAGCAAACGTCCTGCCGCATCGATTGTGATACCTGACGGCATTTGCATGGTCGCACTCGCTCGCTCAGCTATGTCCTCTTGCGACATCTCCCGACCGACAGATATCCCGGCATTACCAGGAACTCCCAGCTCAACGATCCAAATCCGATCTCCTTCCTTGTCGAATTTGGACAGCCGGTTATTAAAGGTATCGACAACGAAGAGGTTGTACTGATCATCCATGGCAAGCCCTTGGACCGAATCAAATTGATCGATCCCCTGCCCTTTGGGTCCACCGACGACCCCGATCAGGGTTCCGTCTGTCTCATAGGCAGCAAAACCGCCACGTCCACCCACCACGATCATGTCCGTTCCTGCAACGATCGCAGAAGGCGACTCTATCGCGATAGTGAACTTCAAATCACCATCAGGGGTGATCGCTACCACATGGTTATAGGTCTCTTCGGCTACATAGAGGGTACCGTCAGGTCCTACTTCAATATCGGTGGGGTAGTAGAACGGTTGTCCATCCCCGTAGGTGTACAAAAGCCGTTTATACTGGCCGTTCATATCGAACTCAATGATGCGGTCGAAAGCTGCGTCAGCGACCCAGAAGGTGTTTCCTCCTGGATTCATGCTCACCGACGCAGGTCGTATCGTATCCCAGCCCGCAGGTCCATAGGGGATCCCATATACCGAGCGGATCCAGGTGATCCCTCCCTCGTTGATCGAGCCAGAACCTTTTGGTCGATACAAGAACATGAGATAGGCACACGATAGGAGCAGGATAAGGATAAGGATGATCAGCTCGATGGTGAGCAGAATACGTCCGCGTCGATGAGGAGCTTCTTCCTCCAACACCTGAACTGAATCGATGTCGTCGAGATCAGGTACCTTCTCAGAAATCTGTTGCGGTGTTTCTTGTGCGCTTATGTCATCGAGATCTGTGTGTTGACCACTCATTGTGTCGATCCTTCTGCTTTCTCCAAACCATCGAGTGCTTCCTGGCTGTCCGGTAAGTATTGTAGCGCAGACTCGAAATCACTTTTTGCACCTTCGAAGTCACCCATCGCGAGCTTCAAGTTCCCTCGATCGATCAATATGCCTCCACTATAGGGATTTCCTGCCAAATACTTGTCCATCAGGTCGAGAACCTCTTGCTTTTGATCTTGAATCAGATAGATATGTATCATACCCAGCAATGCGTTGTAATAGTTCTCCGGTGGACCTGACGAGAGCGCCCAGTTCTTCTCTCCCCCTCGTTCAAGTTCAGCTACAAATGCTGCATTGGTCTTCGCTTCCACATCTCGAAACACCTGAAGTGCCTCGTCATAGCGCTCCTCAGCGATCAGGAGGCGTCCTTCTGCATAGAGGATCGAATACTCATACCCGTGGTCAAGAGTAGCTGCTTGTGCCGCCATAAGCTCCTGTCGAGCTTCGGTGAGCCTATCTGCGTTGATATAGGCAAGGATAAGACCTGCCCACGTGTCTGCATTGTGACGCTCGCCTGCACGTTGCTCCTGAGATAGTACGGTCGCTGTCTCCATAGTCTGTGGTCCAGCATTAAGCGGCACGACCCCGTTGATGATCATTGTGATGAACGTGAGAAGACCACCAATGGCAAGCACGAGCATTGCAAGACCGAGTCTTTGTACTACCACGTCGTCCCACATCGAGCCTGATCGACTCGCTACAGTCTGGTTTTTGATCCTTTTTTTCTTCTTTGCCATCAATACCTAACCAGTAGGATGAACAGACGACAACAAGCCTTCGTGCGGCCTGATTGCATACTCCCTATTGTACCGTTTCTTCTTTGCCGATTCTCGTGTTTTGAAGAACTCAGGCACAAATGGATTGAGAAAAACTCCCCCCGAGAAATCCGGGGGGAGTTGGTAGAGCGGAAAACGATAGGGCTGAATCGTCAGCTGACCTGATTAACGATACGTCCAGATCAGACGCGACGCATCCATCCCTGCCGGCTCAAGAATATTGATGGCTGTCATCCCATAGTCGGGAGCCAGGTTATCATCAACAATGTTCTGACCCATGATGACCGCTTGATTGTCAGTCTGATGGTGTCCTGCCCAGAGCTGTTTGTAGCTCGCGACTGCAGGATCCCAAGGATCATAGATGTTGTTGAGTCCATCGATAGATGCACCATCGATCGGTGCATGGCACTTGAGGCATACACCATCGCGAATGATTCCACCAAACGAGTTGGAAGCGCGATCTCCGATTGCATCCTCAACGATCATGAATTGCGGATCGAAGAGTGTCGTAACTGAGGCGGTTCCGCCTGTTACACTGGCAACATTGCCCTGATACATCCAAAGATTGGTCCCGTCAACAAGCTTGATGTTGGGTGCTGCGTACCATGATTGGCCTTCCCACGCGGGAACCTCCCACTCGTACGCATTGAGATCAGCATTACCGTGCGGCCATGCAGTCGTCATGGTTTTCACACCGACCATATCGTGGCATTGGTCACAACCGAAGGAATTAGCGCGCTTCTCGGTGATCTCAAGTTTCGCATCGAACGCTCTAAAGCCACCAGCTGGGTTGCCAGGATGGCAAGGACCGCAGTACTCGCCGGTGGTTTTCATGATTCCGGTACCGGCACCAGGTGTTGAGCGGTGACCGGTAATCGAGACGAGGTCTGCTCCGGTGACGCCTGCGCCTACTCTGTTGTTGTCACGCGATGCTGCAAAACCCCACTGGTTGACAGCAAACATTGAGTTTGAATGACAACCGGT
>Ga0123356_10007306_pt1 | contig 11025 bp, 11 predicted proteins | sample TergutEmb28metaG_2_FD_92546 | JGI IMG/M metagenome (GOLD analysis project Ga0123356, IMG submission 92546) | Embiratermes neotenicus P3 segment gut microbial communities from Petit-Saut dam, French Guiana - Emb289 P3 | ecosystem: Host-associated > Arthropoda: Insects > Digestive system > Gut ... | reverse complement strand
CCGCCTACGCAAAGCGGAATGGAAATTTCAGCGGCGACTTTGCTGACAACATCAAGAAGCGTTGCCCTGCTTTTAACGGAAGCCCCAATGTCAAGAAAAGCAAGCTCGTCAGCGCCGCCGTCATTGTACCTGCGGGCAAGTTCTGCTGGATCGCCTACATTTTTAATGCCTTCAAATTTTACTCCCTTTACCACCTTGCCATCGTCTACATCGAGACAGGGTATAATCCGTTTTTTATTCATTTTATTTCCTTGTTAAACCAAAACACCAGGCGGACCGAAGCCCGGCAATGATCCCTTGGTTGATGGGATTGTATTCCTGGCGCGGGTGTCGCATTCGCAGGCAGAACGAAGGGCGCGTGACGCTGCTTTAAAAAGCGCTTCGATTTTATGATGATCGCTTCTGCCCCTCAGGATTTCCAGATGCAGATTACAACCTGCCGCGCTTACAAAAGCCTGCCAGAAATCTTCGATAACATCGGTCTGGAAATCACAGGGTGTTCCCTCCGGCGCATTCGGCACAGAAATTAGAGGCGCGCCCGAAAGCTGTCCGTCAAAGTATAAAAACGGCCTGCCGCTCATATCAACGGCTGCCCTTGCAAGGCATTCATCCATCGGGAAAAGGCAGCTTCCGTTTCGTTTTATTCCCCTCTTGTCGCCAAGAGCTCTTGCTAAACATTGCCCCAGTACAATTCCAGTATCTTCTACAAGGTGATGCTGATCAACCTGCAGGTCGCCTTTTGCGCGTATTTCAATATCAAACAAACCGTGACGTGCAAATGTGTTCAGCATGTGAGACATAAACCCAACAGGATAATCGAGCCTGGCGTCTCCGCTGCCGTCAAGGTTCAGCTTGATAAAAATTTCTGTTTCGCTGGTTTTTCTGTTAATTTCTGCAATTCTGTTCATTTCAACTACCTCTTTGATTACGGAACCACCTTCCGCAAATCGTACTCTACTATATCAAGCGCTCCAAGATTTTTTAGTTTTGGAATAATATCGGGAACTTCGGATTTCTTGACTGCTATCTTTACCGCATAACCTGCATCTCCGTAAAGAGGAGCCACTGTAGGGCTGCGCATCGCAGGAAGGCTTGCCAATGATTCAAACTGCTCTTTGGGGATATTCATTTCCAGCATTACGCGCTCACGGCCGTCAAGGACAGCGCGGAACAGCATGGCAAGCTCTTCAATGCGCTGTCGTTTTCCTTTATCTGCAAGGGCGGAACGTGACACGACAAAACGCGTCGAAGACTCAAGTAATGTCCCCACGATTTTCAAGCCGTTATCGCGGAGCGTCTGGCCGGAAGATGTGTTATCAATAATCATGTCGGCATCATCCGGCGGAAAAACTTCGGTTGCGCCGTATGTCCGCAGTATCCGGTACTGATAACCGGAAGCTTTAAGCCACTCCTCTGCAAGATTAACATATTCAGTTGCGGCTACAAGTTTCTTTGAACGAAGTTTTGCCTCGCTGTAATCCTGGGGAACGGCTGCAACAACTTTTACCCTGTCAAATCCAAGGTCAAGTATCTCTTCCACATCTGCGCCGCTTTCCCGTATCCAGTCGATACCAGTAAAACCCGCGTCATGGCTGCCAAGTTCCAGAAGCTCTCCTACATTTTGAGGCTTCATAATTTTTGCTTCGAGCCAGCCGGCTCCTATCGCGGGACGGTATGTCCTGTCCGCAAGAGCAAGCGGAAAACCCGCTTCTGCAAAAAGGCGGCTGATATTTTCATAGATTCTTCCCTTGGGAATGAGTACGCTGAGCTTATCCATGGGTTTAATATAGCATTTATTTTAATGAAAGATAACTACACAAAAAAAAGGCTGCCAAAGAGTTACTTCTTAGACAGCCTTGTCAATCAGACAAAATAGTTTTTAGAAGCTGTACTTTGCTCCAATAATGAGGCCAAGTGTAGCGTTTCCATCAGAGAATAATCCAAGGATGGGGACTTTGCCATAAACCAACAAGTTTTCCATCACATGGTAACCACCTTCAATAATTAATGTCATGCCTTCAAATTTAAAACCATTATCATACAAGGGTAAACCAATCTTCAGTCCGGCATAGAGCGGGTAAGCTTCGTAGGAACCAAAGGCAATTATTCTTTCGAAGAACTGGACTCCACCACCCAAATTATTGACGATAACAAGACCGCCTCCAACACCGGCAGGAAGGTTTACACCAACAGTGAGATTAAGCTGAGAAAAATCAAAAGCGCTTGCTCCTTCAACGATCAGGTTAAAGGGAAGTTCAAGCATGGCATAGACATCTCCAAAATCCATGGCATAAGTGTACTTCACGCCAAGACAAAAGTAGGTACTGAACTTATAACTCCAATCAAATGGAAAGTAGCTTAAAATGTTTTTAGTAGAAAGCATCCCATCATCAGCAACCGGTAAAAAAGTCACGTTTTCAGCAAAGAAAGTCAATGTGGATTCATAAGACATATCCAGACTGAAACCCGCAAATAAATTGATGTCAAGACCCAGCCAGAATTCTGGACTTACCCAGAAAGGAATACCCAGTTCTGCATAAACATCCAACCCCGGAATCAAATCAATGCTTTCATAACTGGCATACGGTCTAAGGAACATGGTATCTCCAATGTCATTAAAGTCCAAAATACCTAACTCGCCGCCTGCGGAAAGACCGGGAACCTGCGCCATAACTACTCCACCTGCCAAGAATATGACAAGAAACAGAATTGCAATCCTTTTCATAAATTCCTCCTTAAGAAATTTTATTATTTCCCCATTATAATGGTTTATTACACATTATGTGTCAAATTTTAACTAAAACCTGTACTTTATCCCCAACTGAATAACGCCACTGTTAAATACACTTAAATTATCAATAGTACCAATTTTCTCTACTCCGTCAGCGGTAGTTGATCCTTTCCAATCACGTACTTCTGTCTGATTCCAGGACACAACATCAATCAGGATACCTGTAAACAGACTCCACTGATTGGAAAACGCATACTCCGCTTTTGCGCCTGCCCTTAAACCAATTTCAAAAAAAGAGTAACCAGCATCAATATTCGGCCACCCAGTTGAAAGGGCAGGAGTAGCTTTATCTTCCGACTTGCCTCCAAATGAAACTCTTGCCAGCAACGGCAGTGAAAGCGACCATTTTTCTGTCTCCAACATTCTCAGTGCAATCCCGGCATAAATACCTAAGGAATTGGTATTATAAGAGATTTCTTGTTTTGGAGGACCATTATCTACTTCATTATAGGTACTTATGCTAAAACTAAGACCTGCCAGAACATCAAAGCTTGAAAGACTAAATACTACTCCAACTGTTGGTTGCAGACCCAATAAGTTAATGTCTCCGAAAGACGTGAAGAAATCGTTACCAATCATACTGACACCGCCTTCAACTGCCAACTGCGCAAACGCACCTCCGGCAACAAATGCCATTAGAATCAATAGTAACAATACTTTCTTTGTCATTTTTCTCTCCTTATCAGTGTGTTAATTACACACAAATTAACTTGCGTCATTTTCCAATGTTTTTTTGTCTTTGTCAAGATTGTGTCTTTAGAAAAAAATTACAAATCCTCTTTAAAAGTAATCTTTCTGTTTTCCTGCTCTCCGGAGATTGTTGCGACAGGGCCGCAGAATCTTCCCCAGACTTCGGCGTCGTCGGTAAACTCCTCGTTTTTAAGCGCGGCAGCTTGCGTGTGGGCATGCAAAATTTCCGGAAATAAAAAAGCCTGCGGCGTCTGCGCAAGACCAACATTCAATCGCTTAAGATGTCTCTTAATAAAAATACCTTCGCATTCTTTAGGAGTGTCTGTTAACGGAATCAGCGGAATGACAGCGCCGTGTTTTTTTACCGCTTCAATAATGCTTTCTATCAAAGAAACGCTCACCCACGGCCTCGCACCGTCGTGAATCAACACATACCTGGGATTGTACTCCGACAGCAGAGAAAGTGCGTTAAAAACCGAAGCTTGCCGGGTACTCCCTCCATTTACGAATATGATTTTCGGCTTTATAGACGTTAAGTACTCCGGAGGCAGCGCTGCACGGGCTTCGGTTTCAGTGTTTTCAGGGATTGCTATAACAATTGTTTCGATTAAGGAAACTGCAGCAAAGGTTCTAACAGTGTTTCCAAGGACGGTGCCGTAAGGGGTATTTTCAAGTTTGCAAAACTCTTTCTTTATTCCGCCCATGCGCGATGATGCGCCTGCGGCGCAAATAACAGCCGCGGCGGATACATGCGCCATTACTTTTCAATTTCCAGCCGCGAAAAAATCATGCTTTCCACTTCACCTTTGGATTTACGCAGGGAAATCGAAGCTTCGTCTACAAGCAGTTTCAGGGCAGAATCGTAAAGTTTCCGCTCCAGAATCGGCAGTTCTTTAACTTTACTGCGGTGGTACAGGGAACGGACAATACTCGCTATATCCCTGATACTCCCCTTTTTTAAAAGATCAAGGTTCATCTGGTAGCGCATCTTCCAGTCCGAGGGAATTGGTTCATAATCTTCTTTGATCAAATCCAGCGCTTTATTGGCTTCATCCCTGGAAACCGTGGAGCGGATACCAAGTCCTATAGCCTTGTCAACCGGCACCATAATGGTCATGTCGGTTACTTCCAGATAAATGACATAATAGGGGATTTTTGAGTCTTTAAATTTTTTCTGAATTATCGATTTTATTAATCCTACGCCCTGACTGGGGTAAACCACTTTCTGGTCAACCTGGAACGTTTTAGACTTAGCCATTGGCTGGAATACTACCATAAAACAAAGAAACAGTCGAGCCTTTATCTGATGTACAACCATTATTTAATGTATAAAAACTGCAATTTTTAACTGTATATTAACAGAAATAACATTGACAACACGATTTTTCTACCATAAAATTATGTTTTAATAATCAAATATTTATTAGGAGGTAAACAATGTTTACGAAATTCAGGGTTATTGGAATAATCCTCGTGGTTCTCCTTGCATTCTCATTTTTAGGCTGCAAGAAGGATGACGACAGTGTAACACTGAGGGTATTATACTACCTTGACGCATCAGCGCCAAATTCTGTTGCCGATGCCAATATGTGGTTTGACACATTTATCCGGAACAACCCCGGTGTCAAAATTGAAAGGGAAAATCTTTTTGACGAACCCTATCATGACAAGCTCAGAGCTTATGCAGCAGCAGGTGAACTCCCTGATGTTATGTTCGTCTGGCCGTCTGGAAGATCAGACTATCTTCATGAGGAAAGGCTTTTAAAGGATCTGACACACTTCATCAACAGGGACAATATCAGACACCTTTATATCCCCATGACAATGGATCCCTCGCAGCAGAACTCAGGCTACATGGCAATGCTTCCCCAGGGTATAACAACAACTCATGCATTCTTTACAAACATGGAAGTATTAAATGCAGCCGGGCTTCAGCCTGCCAGAACCTATGCTGAACTTGTAAGACAGGTACCGGTACTCAGAGCCGCAGGTTATCAGACTGTATTGATACCCGCACAGAGTGAATGGGTAATGCAGAGCTGTCTGTTCTCAATGGTCGCCGGCCGTTTCTGCGGACCAGACTGGCATACAAGAATCTTAAACGGACAGGCAAGATTCACCGATGCAAACTTTGTCGCAGCTCTTGACTTTATCAGGCGCTTATACGCAGACGGTGTAATTGACCGCTCGGCAGTTGGCGTTGACTACGGTGACGGCCCCGGTATGTTCGCAAGAAATGAAGGCGCGTATTATATTGACGGTGACTGGAGAGGCGGTGCATTCGTTACAGATTCAAGTACCGGACAGGCTCTTATAGCCCCAGCAAGACAGAACAACATAAGAGTCGGTGTATTCCCGGACATTGAAGGAGCACCCCTCAACAGTTCAAGCTCTGTAATTCTTGGCACAGGCTATGCAATGAGAGCAGACATCCCCATCAACTCAGAAAAAGAAAGACTTGCATGGGAACTTATAAAATATCTGCTCGGACGTGATGTTTCACAGAGAAGGACAGAAACCGGCGGAACTCCGACTCCATCCAGAACAGATCTTAACTTTGCAGCAATGGACCTTGAGCCGATGCAGAGAGCGATTGGAAACCTGGGTAATGAATTCCAGACAGCCACAGTAGTAATTGACGGTGTGTTCGCATCTGAAGTATATGAACCTATCAACACAGGTCTTATTCAGATCGCATTAGGACAGGCGACAGCTGCGCAGGTTGCACAGAATGTTCAAACCGCGTTTGAAACATGGAGTAGATCCCGCCGTTAGGCAAAATTAGTATAGAAGGCAGGGCAGGATGGCTAGTAAATTATCCAAATTATCCGAAGAACGAACGTCCTATGCGTTGCTTGTTCTGCCTGCCTTGCTTCTATTCCTCTTTGTAATGGCATTCCCTGTGATATTTTCCGTGCTCTTGAGTTTTTCTACATATCGCAGGGGATTGATTTTAGATATGGCCAACCATGGTTGGGGCGGATTGAGCGCTTACAGAACAATTTTAAGCGATCCGCTTTTCTATGTGGCTTTACGTAATAATATTTACATTGTTCTTGTATCTCTATTCGGGCAGATACCTCTGGGATTCTTCCTTGCGTATATACTTTCGCGCGGGTTAATCAAGGGAACAGACTTTTTCCAATCCATGATATATCTTCCCAATGTAATCGCTGCAGTAATTATCGGTATTTTGTTCAGAAGATTTTTTCTGGGTTCCCAGAGTGTTTTACTGGAGATCCAGCAGAGATTTTTTAATCCCGAAGCCGTGTATATACCAAGCGCCAGTGACTTAATTCCTGTCCTAATAGTAATACTCTGGATGTATACGGGTATTTATATGCTAATATTCCTCGCGAATCTTCAAAAAATTGATGTTTCAATAATTGAAGCTTCAAAAATTGACGGCGCAAGCGAAGGGCAAACCCTCAGGTATATAATTCTGCCGGCTCTTTCCGGCGTAATAGTTACCTGTGCAATCCTCGCAATATCCGGCTCATTAAGATCATTTGATTTGATATGGATAATGACAGAAGGAAGACCGGCGGATACTACGAGCGTACTGTCAATATACATGTATAAAAAGGCTTTCCGTCAGGCGCCTGATTACCCTGTCGCAAACGCAATTTCTACAGTAATGGTGATAATCTGTTTTATACTAATCGGGTTAACCCGGTTTGTAGAAAAACGTTTTTCATCGGGGGATTAGCATGGGCGATATACGTAAAACAAACCCGATAGCGCTGACAGTAATGTACTTTACAGTAATTCTGTTCACCATACTTGCAGTGTATCCAATTTTCTGGGTAATAATGAGTTCATTTAAAACGACCCAGGAGTACATGTTTACCAGCAAACTGGCGCTTCCTCAAAACTGGTTTTTCAGAAACTATCTTATAACATGGCGGGATGCCGGTTTTTCCACTCTTATAATGAACAGTATTTTTTATACATCAATAACAACCGCTTCAATTATAGTATTAAGCTTTATGGCGGGCTTTGCCTTTGCCAAACTTCCAAATAAAACAACGCCTGTCATACATGGCAGCTTTATTATAGGTATTCTCATAACACTTCAGTGTATAATGGTTCCTCTCTTTTTATTGATAAGAACGGTGAACTTATACAACACAAGACTTGGGGTCCTTATCCCTTATATCGGCATCGGGCTTCCGATAGGAGTTTATCTCGCCACGGAGTATATAAAAGGTATTCCAAACGAAGTGATAGAATCCGCCCGTATAGACGGCGCAAAATATATGGGTATTTTCTGGAGGATTATCCTGCCGATGGCAGCTCCAGTAGCCACCACAGTGGCAATACTCCAGGTTACAGGAACATGGAATGAGTTCATGCTGATCAATATTCTGGTTGCTTCAGACAGACTAAAAACAGTTCCCTTGGGGATTAACATGTTTGCAGGCGCTCTGGCAACAGACTACGGCAAACAATTTACTGCGCTTGTGATCGGCATGACGCCAATGATCATTTTTTATGTTATTTTCAGGAAACAGATAACCAAAGGTGTGTCCGCAGGAGCGGTAAAAGGCTAGTTGTATTTAGTAAATACCATGCGGCCTCTACACATAACGGAGTATTTCTAATGGAACTGTCAATTATACCAAAACCTGTTTCTATCAGGTATAAAGAGGGATTTTTTCAATCGCAGGAATTTCCGTCCATATACGGAGATGAAGAATTTCAAGACGAAATAGACACGCTTTCGCAGCAGCTCCTGGATGATCTTGGAAAAATGGGTATTGATATCCCGCTTGAAGAGACAGAAAAAACCATTCAGTGCCGCAGGGGAAAAACAGAAAATGATGAAGGTTACAGACTGGATATTACGGAAGATGGAATTGTAATAGAAGCCGAGTCTCCGGCAGGGATGTATCACGGGCTACAGACTTTCCGTCAGCTTTATCTCTCTGAATACAGGAATGGGCGTCTATCCCTGCCATGCGCAGAAATTATCGATTATCCGCGTTTTTCCTGGCGCGGATTTATGCTTGACAGCTCGCGGTATTTTTACTCTGTGCCATTTATCAAACATCTCATTGACGCACTTTCTCTCCATCATATAAACCGCTTTCACTGGCACTTGACAGATGATCAGGGCTGGAGACTTCCTGTTAAAGAATACCCCCTGCTTACGGAAATTGGTTCACGCAAGATAGAAACAAGACTGCAGCGGCTTTCCTATTCAGGCGGTTTTTACACAGAAGAGAACATCCGCGAAGTGGTAAATTATGCAGCTGCCCGTCATATAGAAATAATTCCCGAAGTTGATCTTCCCGGGCACACAAGCGCGGTTCTGGCTTCATATCCCGGCCTTGGCTGCACAGGCGGACCGTATCGTGTTGAGGATCGCTTCGGTATCATGGAAGAAGTTCTTTGCGCAGGAAATGATGATATTTTTGATATGATCTCCGCTGTTTTTAACACGCTGGCAGAACTTTTCCCTTCCAAATGGGTTCATATCGGCGGAGATGAAGTAATGACAAACCGCTGGGAATCCTGCCCAAAATGCCAGGAAAGACTCGAAGAACTTGGTCTGTCCGAAACCGGGGAACTGCAAAGCTGGATAACATACAGAATGGTGCAAATGCTTTCCCGTCTTGGCAAGACCGCCATCGGCTGGGACGAAATCTTAGAGGATTCGCAGGAATTCAAACTTCCGAAAGAGGCAATTGTCATGTCGTGGCGCGGAGCCGCGGGCGGGATAAAAGCCTGCAATCTGGGGCATCAGGTAATAATGTCACCTAACACAGAAGGCTGCTACCTTGATTACAAGCACATTAATACACCTGAAGAACCAGGCCAGCTGTTTGAAGGAGCGGCTTCTGTATATAAATCCTATTCCATGGATCCGCATCCAGCACAGGGCCTTCTAAGGAAAATACTGTTCCAGCAAAATGAAAATGAAACAATCAATGAGGATTCATCTCTAATTCTGGGAGGCCAGTGCAATCTCTGGTCGGAACTGATATATGCCGGAAAAATTGCCGAGTATATGATCTTCCCGCGTCTTTGCGCGATTGCAGAAGCAACATGGACTCCGAAAGAAAACAAGGACTTCGAAGACTTTTCACAGCGGCTGCAGGAACACCGGAACAGGCTGGATATACTGGGAATAAATCAATACCGCGGTCCGTTACGTTAAAAAGAACTCTGACACTTTAGCTATATTTTCTTCCGGAGTATCCAGTATGTTCCATGAAAGCGCCAAACCCTGAATGCCAGTCCCGGCGTATGCGTTAACTGTTTCTTCAATGTAACTGGGATAAACGTCCGCAATGCCTTCTGCCCTGTTAATCTCGATGCCAGCGTAAACAGGACAAGTCGATGATGTCATGCTCTTAAGATCCATAACAGAAAAATCAAGATCAAAGGGATTTTTTAGCAGATCAAAATTAAAGACATTTTTTAAGCTGCCTGCTTCCTTTAATAAAACTTCTGTTTCTAGAGGCAGACCCGCAGGAGCGTTCGTTGCGCGGTACATCATGGGTTTGATAAAATCACAGAGGCCGGAAAGTCTATGCAAATCCTGACCCACAAACGGCGAAAGAAACGGAGCAAATACATCCAGGCCTATTCCAAGACCCTTTTCCCTGAAAAACCCGCATATCCTGGAAAGGCTTTTAAAAATAACATTACCTTTATGAATAAAAAATCCATTGATAACCTTATCATTGAATAAGTATTCGCCATTGCCCTTATAATGAGTTATATCAAGAGGCGTATTACAGAGTTTTTCTTTAAGTAAACTTATATCGATTTTTTCGTCTTCAAAAGTTTTTAAACATTCCGGGCAGAAACATGAATAGACATTTCCGGGACTTTGTCCATTGGCAAAAGAAGGGTATCTGATTTTATCCAGAAATATGCCGTTAAACGGTATGGAAGCAAACTCTGATTCAAATATGTCAATAATCTTCTCTATGTTTTGGTAGTTATTCGGGCAGCAAAAAGAGAAATCTTCATCAGGGTTTTCCCCGCCGCTTATGACCCTCTGCCCCTTATAGTCCACAAGAGGTGCAAGATCTCTTATGGATCCGGTTTCAGAAAACACAGGAAACCATAAATAAAACTCAATATTCTGTTTATTGCAAAAAGCAGCCGTTTTTTTATAGAGTTCGTAATCCAGCGACCAACCCATGAGCAGCTTGTTGACAGGTACTTGCGTAAGGAATTTTTTGAGTTTTTGTTCTACAAGATCATATGGAACTGAGTTTCCATTAAAACCGCCGGAAAAGATCTGAACCGTTACTTTCATGTTGTGTAAAATTTTTTCACTATGCACTACTTGGCGCCCATAATAACTGTTACCTGACATTCGCTGCCTTCAGGCTGAACAGGAATCCGTGCTGTAGAATCTATACAACTGACAGGCCGGCCGTTTAAACTGCACTCTTTCACTCCCTTGCTGACTCCATTGGGGTTTTCCACTTTAAAATTATAAACTGCGTTACGCCAAACACGGCGGACACTGAAAGACGGCCACTCCGGCGGAATACATGGGTCTGCAATAAGGCAGTCAAAAT
>Ga0123356_10007305_pt1 | contig 11025 bp, 8 predicted proteins | sample TergutEmb28metaG_2_FD_92546 | JGI IMG/M metagenome (GOLD analysis project Ga0123356, IMG submission 92546) | Embiratermes neotenicus P3 segment gut microbial communities from Petit-Saut dam, French Guiana - Emb289 P3 | ecosystem: Host-associated > Arthropoda: Insects > Digestive system > Gut ... | reverse complement strand
GCAATCGGATTCGCGGGCATTGTGCCAGATGCAATTCTTTCACGGGCGATGTATTCAAGTAACATTACGCCGGTTTCATTGCCTGAAAACAGCGCGTAATCATCACCATCGGGAACAGCGATTCCCACGCGGTCGCAGTCGGGGTCGGTAGCTAAAAGCAAATCGGGCTTGACTTCTTTGCAGAGCTTTAAGCCGAGTTCTAAAGCTTCTCTGAATTCGGGATTGGGATACGAACAGGTAGGGAAGTTGCCGTCGGGGTTTTCCTGCTCGGGTACGACTATAACATCGGTGATTCCTATGTCGCCGAGGATTCTGCGGACGGGCTTATTTCCTGCGCCGTTGAGCGGCGTGAAGACTACTTTTAAGCCGGCATTCCGGCTGACCTCAGGGTGAATAGCCTGTTTTTTAACTTCCTCGTAGTAGGCTTCTGCCACGCTGTCGTCGATGTAGCTAATCAATCCCTGTTTGAGCGCAGTGTCAAAATCTAATGACTTTATATCGTTGAAAATATCGAGAGTCGCACATCTCGCAAGCACGGCGTCGGCGACTTCCTCGCCGATTTGACAACCGTCCGCACCGTAGGCTTTGTAGCCGTTGAATTTTGCGGGGTTGTGGCTGGCGGTGACGTTAATACCCGCGTCGCACTTCAAGTATCTCACCGCAAAGCTAAGCATAGGCGTCGGCATAAGCTCACGGTAAATATGCACCTTTATGCCGTTGCCCGCTAAAACTTCCGCGGCTGTCCGCGAAAAATAATCGGATTTTATGCGGCTGTCGTAAGCAATAGCGACGCTTGGGTTTTGCGCTTGCTCTTTTACATAGTCGGCTAAGCCTTGCGTGGCTTTTCTGACTGTGTAATAATTCATGCGGTTTGACCCTGCGCCGATTACGCCGCGCAGCCCTGCCGTCCCGAATTCAAGCTCGCGGTAAAACCTGTCGAGAATAGCGTCATCGTCACCGGCAATGCTTTGCAGTTCGGTCACTAAATCCGGGTCGGACTTGGCGTTTTCCGCCCATAGTTTATAATTTGCATTTAATGCTTCTTTGTTCATGTTATCCTCCCTAACTATAAATTGTTTATATTATGATACCAAAAATTACCTGATATGTCAATTCCCGCGCCAGTATTTTTTATCAAGACTGCGATACTGAATTGCGCGGGATATATGCCGCTTTTCTATTACATCACTGCTGTCTAAGTCGGCAACCGTCCGCGAAACCTTTAGAATCCTGTCGTAAGCGCGTGCTGATAAGCCTAATTTCTCGAAAGCGTTCTTGAGCGTTACAGCCGCGTCGGGCGCTAAAACGCAGATTTCCTGTAAGTTTCCGGCGGGGATGTCGGCGTTGGATTTTATTTCACTGCCGGCGTAACGCTTAGCCTGAATTAACCGTGCTTTTTCGACCCGTTTCAAAACCTCTATGCTCGGCTCGCCTCTGTCTTTGTCCGAAAGCTCGTTATAGCTGACGGGGGCGGCTTCGATTTGAATGTCTATGCGGTCGAGTACGGGCTGGCTGATTTTCCCCAAATACGATTGCACCTGACGCTCGTTGCAAGAGCATTTCTTGGTCGGATGCCCGAAGTTGCCGCAGGGGCAGGGGTTCATGGCGGCGATGAGCATAATTTTGCAAGGATAGGCGGCTTTTCCGCCGGCGCGTGTTATATGTATTTCGCCGTTTTCTAAGGGCTGACGCAGGGTTTCAAGCGTTCTGCGGTCGAATTCCGGAAGCTCGTCCAAGAAAAGCACGCCGTTATGAGCTAATGAAATTTCTCCGGGCTTGGGGATTGAACCGCCGCCTATAAGCCCGACTGCAGACGCTGTGTGCGTGACATTTCGAAAAGGGCGGGTGGTGACAAGCGGATTTTTTACATCAAGTACCCCCGCGACTGAATGAATCTGGGTGGTTTCAAGGCTTTCTTCAAAGCTCATTCGCGGTAATATTGAGGGTAGGCGTTTGGAGAGCATGCTTTTGCCTGTACCGGGAGTGCCGATTATAAGCACGTTATGGAAGCCAGCCGCCGCGACTTCAAGGGCGTTTTTGACGTTTTCCTGCCCTTTTACGTCAGCGAAGTCTAAAAGCTCGGAGGTACTACGAGCATCGGGAATGAAAGGCTTCTGCGGGGTTATACTGCTGCTGTCCATCAGGTGCAGGGCAAGCTCGCGGATATTATTCACGCCGTAGACCTCGGTACCTTCGGCGACACTGGCTTCACGGGCGTTGGCGGCAGGGAGGAAGACTTTTTTTATGCCGTTTTCGCGGGCGGCAATCGTAAGCGTCAGCGCGCCGTTAATCGGGATTACATCGCCGCCGAGCGAAACTTCCCCGAAGAAAGCACAGTCGCTGACGTCTGTTTTTATGATTTCCTGTGCGGCTAAAATCGCCGTCAGAATCGTCAGGTCGTAGAGCGAGCCGGTTTTTTTGATTGACGCGGGGGCGAGGTTGATTATTGTATTGAGCGGTTTTATAGCTATATTGCTGTTTTTGAGGGCTGAGCGGATTCTCATTCGGCTTTCCAGAACCGAGGTGTCAGCTAAGCCGACTATATCAAAGGCAGGGACAGTTCCGCTTGATGTGCTTATTTCGGCGGTGACGGGAAAGGCGTTCATGCCGTAAAGCCCTAAGCCGTTAATTTTTGCAAACAAAGAAACACCTCATTTCATATTAATTTTACAATTTTTTACATTTTTTGTCAAGTAGGGGGCGCAGTCCTCTGCGCTCCGAAAATACAAAAAGAACGGGACGCTGAGGACAGCGTCCCCTACATTAGTAATATTACACAAAAAGGCAGTTCAAACTTTGTGCAAAAAACCGCCCTTGTGCAATGTGTAAATCCATGCTATCATTTCAATAGGTTATAAATTTAACAAAATATGGAGGAACTTTATATGAACTACGGCTTTTTCGATGAAAAAAACAAAGAATACGTCATTACCAAACCCGACACCCCCGCACCTTGGGCGAATTACTTAGGCTCGCCGCTTTACGGCGCGATTATTTCCAACAACGCGGCAGGCTACAGCTTCGTTAAGAGCGGCGCTAACGGGCGCTTGTCCCGCTTCCGCTTTAACAGCGGCTCGAACGACCTGCCCGGACGTTACGTCTACATCAAGGACAATGACAGTAGTGACTACTGGAGCGCATCATGGGCGCCTGTTTGTAAGCCGCTTGACAGCTTCAAAGCCGAGTGCCGCCACGGTACAGCGTATACCGTAATCACCTCCGAATATACGGGAATAAAGTCGGAAGTTCAGTACTTCGTTCCGCACGGCGCAGAATACGAAATTTGGCGCGTGAAAATCACCAACGACAGCGGCAAGCCGCGCAAGCTGTCCGTTACGGGCGCAATGGAATTCACAAACGAGCCGAATTATGAGCAAGACCAGGTGAATTTGCAATACACGAAATTCATTTCGCGTACATATTTTAAGGATACTTTCATTAAGCAGGTATTCAACGAGAACTTCAAAGACCCGAGAAAAGAGCGGTTCTTCGGGCTTGCGGGTGCAAAAGTAAGCAAATACTGCGGCGACCGCGACGCTTTCATCGGCAAATACCGCAATTACGGCAACCCGATTGGAATTGAAGAGAGCCTTAACGGTAACCTCAACTACTGCGGAAACTCCTGCGGCGTTCTTCAGACAGAATTAGCTCTCGGTGCGGGTGAAAGCGCGGAATTCTGCTTCCTGCTTGCACAAAAAAGCGAGAAAGAAGCGGCAGAGTTAATCGCTTTATATTCCGATATTAAAAACGCAGACGCAGAGCTTGAAAAACTCAAGACCTACTGGCACGCAAAGCTCGGCAACCTCAGCGTAAAAACCCCCGACGACAAATTCAACAATATGCTCAACGTTTGGAACGCGTATCAGTGCTTCATTACGTTCATCTGGTCACGCGCCGCGAGCTTCGATTACTGCGGGCTTCGCAACGGCTTCGGTTATCGCGATACTGTTCAGGATATTCAAGGTATAATTCACCTTGCGCCCGAAATGGCGCTTGAGCAGATTAAATTTATGCTTTCGGCGCAGGTGACAAACGGCGCGGGACTGCCTCTTGTAAAGTACACCCATAACCCGCCGCACGAGGATAAACCCGGCGATGCTTCTTACGACACCGAAACAAAGCACGATTCTTACCGCGCCGATGACGCGCTGTGGCTATTCCCGACGGTGTATAAATATATCGTTGAAACAGGGAATTTAGCCTTTCTTGACGAAATCGTTCCTTACGCCGACAAACATGAACAAGGAGAAGCGGGTACAGTTTACGGACACTTAAAGCGCGCTGTTGACTTCTCGATGAACAACCTTGGCGGTCATGGTATGCCTGCGGGGCTTCATGCTGACTGGAACGACTGTCTGCGCCTCGGAAAACAGGGCGAAAGTATCTTCGTGGCGTTTCAGCTTGTGTACGCCATTAAGCTCTTAAAAGAATTCGCAGAGTATAAAAACGACAAAAAATACGCAGAGTATTTAGATGAAATCGGCAGTAAGCTGTCGCTTACCCTCGATAAATGCTGGGACGGCGACCGCTGGATACGCGGTTATCGCGAGAACGGCGACATTATCGGCAAGAACGGCGACCCCGAAGCGTCAATGTGGCTCAATCCGCAGTCGTGGGGGATTATTTCCGGCTTCTCGTCAGAAGAGCAGGCGAAAGCGTCAATGGACAGCGTTTATCGTGAGCTTAGCACACCTTACGGCATACAGGTAATGAACCCGCCTTACGCGAATCATGCTTTCGACGGCGCGCTGATGGTTTGCTTTAATGGCTATGTAAAAGAAAACGGCGGTATATTCTCGCAACCTCAGGGATGGGCGATTTTGGCTGAATCACTGCTCGGACGCGGAAACCGCGCTTTCGAGTACTGGCGTAATTCATCCCCTGCCTACATGAACGACGACGCAGACAAGAGAATCCTTGAGCCATATGCGCACGGGCAGTTCACCGAGGGCAAGGGTAGTCCCTTTGCGGGGCGCTCGCATGTTCACTGGCTGACAGGCACAGCGTCTACTGTTATGGTCGGCTCGGTCGAGGGGATTCTTGGTCTGCGCCCCGAAATTAATGGCATTGTAATCAATCCGTCGATTCCGTCGGAGTGGAAAGAGTTTGAAATGAAGAAGACTTTCCGTGGCAAAGAGCTGAATATAAAAATAAACAATTCAAGCAATGCGGAAAGCGGAGTAAAATCCGTAACCGTAAACGGCACGAAAATCGACGGATTGCTGATTGAGGAGAAGATTCTGAAAGAGAAGAATGAGATAATTATTGAGATGTAATTGTGGTATAGGAAAAGCGCGCCGTGAGGCGCGCTTTTTAATTAAGATGTATAGTAAATATTCCTTCCAACAATGTCAATTTTATAATTTCTGGGGAAAGCGTGTTCTGTCGGGCTGTAATAATAATCGGGTCTGTTTAAATGTGCATTTCCGCTTACTTGGCGGCTTATCATTGTTGCAACTTCATATCCGTTTAAATGAACATCAAGCTCGCCCTGTGAATATATAGTCGGTACAAATTCCGCGCCGAGAAACGTCCAAAATTCTATTACTGAGAAAGCAATGGCGGGCATAACATTCCCCTCAAAAGGAATAACCGCAACATTTTCGCCGTATTCCCCGGGTTGATAAACGCTTTCTTCGTAGTTTGCCCGAAAAAGTATCTGCACGGGAACAGTTGTTTCGTTATAATATACCGTCCACGGGATATATTCATTTTCAAGGTAAATATTCTTGCCGGAGTAATCTGCGCGGTAATAATAACCGTCCAACTGTCTGTTAAATTCACGGAAATCGAAATATACTATACCGTCATGTTCAATCATAGAATTGTGAGCATGGGCGCCGTATACGTCAAGATTTATAGGGAAGCCGTATTTTTCAGAGTGCAAACGTAAAAAAGGCAACCCATTGTCATCATATAATGCTTCACCGCCGAGAAGCTCCCCAACCTCTAATACCGGAACATATAAGTTTGGTTGCTCCTGCAACAGCCAATCCTGACCCTGCGTAAGAACATACACATCAGTTTCTTCGCCGTTGACAAACAACGTCCACTCGCTGCGCGGGCGCAGTGGGGTTTGATTGCCGTCATTGCCGTTTTCACCGGTGGCGAGTGGTGGGGCGGCGGGCGTGGTTGTGGTGGTTGTAGTAGTCGTTGTCGTGGTTGGCTCGTCTGTGACTTTCAGCACCTCGGGAGCATCGCAAGACGTGAATAAAATCACCGCCGCAAGCAATAAAGATATTATCCTTTTCATGTCGTCCTCCGTTAAATCCTATCTATAACCCCCGCCACAAGCCTGAGAATATTCAGCGCGTCGTCTACGTCCAATTCATCGGGCTTTCCACCGTTAACCACATATCTCTGTATTGAATCAAGCGTAGTCAATCCTGCGACAGCCCTGAGTACTTCTATTGCGTCATCTGTACTAACTTCACCCGTTCCGGTAATATCGCCGGTTTTTTGAATAATAACCAGATAATCGCCGGTTGCGGAGAAGTTAACTTCAGCACTGCCGTCAGCGGCTATTTTGCCACCCGAAACGAACTCAAGATTGCCGAAAGCGGCGTTATATGAAGTTAGAATAATATTCTGTCCCGCGTGTGAGGAGCTTATGGTTATTGTGACAGTTCCGCCGATATTTACAGCATCGCCGGAACCGAGTTTAATTTTCCGTACTGTCAAGTTTGCCGCTTTCGCGTCAACCGCCGCTTGCGGGATATTGTAGCCGGTTATTGCGCTTGACGGAAGCCGGTTTTGAAGCCCTATTTCCAATGAGCCGGCTGAAAGCGCTTCGGGAACATCTCTGCCGTTAAGCGAAACCGTTCCGCCCGCGCCGAAATCTAAGACAAGATTTACGTTCATGCCTTGAATCAGCTTTAAAGTGTCTGACGGAATTTCGGTATAAGTACCCATAGCTATTTTGATGTCAGAACCGTCGTTTTTAACTGCCGTGTCGGTTATTAATTTCTTATTGACGTCGGTGTCAAGCGGGTTCATCAAACCGTCTGAATTTACTGTGATTGTGAAATCCTTTGTAAAGTCAGCAGTTGCGGACGCGCCGCCTACTACCGTCGCTCTGACAACAACTGTTCCCGCCGCCGTCGTGTTTAATCTGTTGCCGTTTGTTATTGTTGCGCCTGTTCCCCCCGCGTCCTGAACGCTCCATGTTATTTGATTTGCGGTGGTGTAGGTAGCGGCAGGGTCAGAGGGGACGAGCGTTCCCGCGAGCGTCAGCGGGGTTCTTGTCGCTTTAATGCTCGGCACACCCGTTATATCAGCCACGGCTACAAACGGGGCAGGGGCTACTGTAATATTAAAAGTTTGCGTGTAGTTATTGCCTGTACTTAGACCGCCTGTAATCGTTGCTCTGATTGTTGCCGTTCCTTCTGCCGCGGCGTTGAATATGTTGCCGCTTGTAATTGTCGCGCCGGTCGTTCCTGCGTTCATAACGCTCCATACGATTGTTTTGTTGGTAGCAATAGCGGGAGTAACTGTTGCTGTGAGGGTGAGCGGTGTTCTCGCTGTTGCGGCAGTCGGAACATCCGTTATTCCTGTTACGGGTGTGAAAAAGGGCGCAGTAATTATAATATTAAAGCTTTCTGTAAAATTGCCTGAAGCCGTGCCGTTTGGAATTGTCGCTGTTACTGTTACTGTTCCGGGCATTGTTGTGCTGAGTATGCTGTCTTTGATTGTTGCGCCGGTTGTTCCCGCGTTCAAAACGCTCCATTCAATAGCTTTATTCGTAGCGTTAGACGGGAGAACCGTTCCGGTAAGAATCAGCGGAGTCCCCGCTGTTGCAGAGGACGGTACGCCGATTATGCTTCTCACCGGAGTGCGGCAGAAAGGACAGGCGCAGGGTGTGCCGTTTATGGCGTGACCGTTAATTGTTCCGCCTGTATGGCTGACAGTGCCGCCGATGGTTGAGCTGACTGTCACTGTCCCGTTTGTTACCGAGAGGTTGTTCGGAATGTTTAAAGCAGATAAAGTCCCCCCGTTTACAGTGGTTGTGCCGCTGTATGTATTCGAGCCGGACAAAAGTAATATGCCTGTTCCGCTTTTAGTCAGAGAACCGAAGCCGAAAATCCTCCCTGAAATGGCAACAGTGTTGCCGCTTGCATTGATGATTTCGTGCGCCGCTCCTAAAACAATGCTGTCGGTAAGGTTAATGCCGTTTGCCGTTATTGTGATGACGCGCGGTGTTATGCTTTCTAAATATAATCTCAGCTCCGCTTCGTTCGCGGCATCAACCCCGCTTGCACAGGCTTTAACCGCCGTCAGCGGGAATAAAGCGAGCAGAGCGGTTAAAGCAAACACGAATGTTATCAAAACCGGGATTAAACGCTTACGGGTTGAAGTTTTTACGGTTGCCATATCCTTTTTCCTCCTGTTTTTTAACCTACGCGTTCATAGGTTTTTCCCGCTTCTATTTCAACGTCTTTAATCTCAAACAGTTCCGAAAGCGTCACGAATTGAAAACCCTGTTCCAAAAGCGCGTCTAAAAGAGCGCCGATTCCTTCGGCTGTAGCGTCGTTACTGTTGCCGTCGTGCAGAAGGATTATACTGCCGTCCTGAACCTTGGGGACTACTAAGTTATAGATGCTTTCAGGAGTAGCACTACCCTCCCAGTCGTTGCCTAATATGCCGTTCATTAAGGGATAGCCGAGTTCTTTCACGACCTCTCTCATGTTTGCGGTTGTGTCGAGGTTGGGGGCGCGGAAGAAGCGCGGGCGGGCATCTTCTCCGAGGACTTCAACTATTTTATCGCTTGTTTGGGTGAGGCTTTCTATGATTTTTTCCTCTTCCATTCTTCCCATAGATGCCCAGCCCCATGAGTGATTGGCATACTCACAGCCAAGTTCGTATGCCCGCTTCATAATTTCGGCGGTTTCATTGTTTATATTTCCGCCGATGACAAAATAAGTCGCGACGATACCGCGCTCTTCGAGAGCGTCAAGAATAGTGACAGAGTTTCCGGTATTTGGGCCGTCGTCAAAAGTAAGTGCGATTACGGGCTTGTCGGGGTCAATTATACGTCCGGTATTTTCCACTGGTTCGTCCTCCTCGTCTGACGGTTCTTCGTCCTCTAACGGGACGCTGGGGACAGCATCCCCTACGTCGGGTTCGGGTTCGGGTTCTGTGGTTTCGCCACTGCATGCCGCGAGAGCAAAAAGCAGTGACAGCAGAGTTAGGATTATTAATAGTTTTTTCATGGTTTTCTCCTTTATTGAGGGACGCCACGCAGGGCGTCCCCTACATATATTTTACCTTTGAAACTTCAAAGAAGCCTCTGGCTTCGGGTTCTTCGTCGGGGACGCCGACGGCGATAATGCAAAATGGTATTTTCGCTTCGTCAATACCGAAAAGCTTACGGAGCAGAATTTGCCTTTCCTCCCGCGGGTAAATCCCGCACCAGCAGGTTCCGAGTCCTATGTTAACCGCTTCCGTGAGAATATTCATAGTAGCCGCACTGCAATCCTGCGGGAAATAACCCTCCGATTTTTCCAGTGCGGGAACGGCAACCACGATAATCGCGGCGGGGGCTTCGGCGCACATTCCGGCGTTGGGGCTTTCCCTTGCGACCTCGTCAAGCAGTTCGCGGTCGGTGACAGCGACAAACTCAAAGGCGCGGGCGTTGCGGGCGGTGGGCGCGTGCATTGCCGCTTCCAAGAGCGCGTCAAGCTGTTCTCTTGTGACAGGAGTAGGCTTGAACTTTCGTATACTTCGTCGGTTTTTGATGATGTCGTTCATAGTATTCTCCTTATGAATTAAGTACCTTTTAGTAAATTCTAACATTAAACCGTGCAGTTGTCAATGAAAATTATGGTATTATGTAAATTGATATTTTTTGGGAATGATAGTATAATTAAAAGGACAATTATATTTATGGAGGATATTACTATGGCAGCAGCGGCAAAAATACCTGTGGAAGACATCATTGCGGAAATCAAGCAGAAAACGGCAAATTTCGACGGGGGCAGCTATCAGGGCTTTTTAGCGCTTCAGGTGAACTTAACCGACATCGACAAAGTTTTTTACGTGGAAGTTAAAGAAGGGAAACTTACAATCGAGCCTTTCGAGTATAACGACCGTCAGGCGAAAATGTCAATGACATCGGCGAATTTCCAGAAAATGATTAACGGTAAATTAAGCGGAACAACCGCGTTCTTGACCGGTAAGCTCAAAATCGACGGCAGTATCGAAAAGTGCAAGGAATTAACAGCACTGCTCGGCGGGAAGTCGGACTAAAAATGTAGGGGCGGATTTTTAAATCCGCCCCATAATTTTAGAAATCGTCTACAACCGTAAAATCAAAACTTTTACTGCGTTCTTCCGTTCTGAACGCCAAGTCATTAGAAATTGTCACTGTGTAGCTTCCACCCTCGGCTTTCCTCGCGTAGAGCATAATGCTCTCATCGTCAACGGTGTAAATTACTTCGTCTGCACCTGTAAATTCAAAGGTGAAATTCTCTGCGTCCGCGTGCATTTTCATTACAACGCCGTCTATGGTTTTCTCGAGATACAGTTTCTTTGTTTCTTCGCAGTACCACCCAACGGTATTGTCGCTCAGACGCCAGATGGTTTCAACGTAATTGTAAACCCCCGCGCCTGTCAGGAATAAAGCCATGCACGCCGCCGCCGCAATTATAAATCTCTTTCGTAAGAGTATACGCTTTGGTTTTTCATGCATTTCTGCGGAAAGAACATTTTCGAGAATGGAATCACTTGCCGTGATACTGTTCAACTCGCTGTTGATTTTAGAATTAATTTTATTCATTGAAAGTCAACTCCTTTTAAAGTTTGTTTAAGTAAGGCTTTCGCCCGCCTGAGCCTGTAATCAACTGTAGTCTGCGGGATTTTCAGAAGCTTTGCGATTTCCGCTGTTTTTAACTCTCTGTAATAATAAAGCAAAATCACCTCTCTGTATTTTACAGGCAGCTTGCTTATTTCGGCAGATACGGAAATGTTAGTTTCCCGTTGTCCGAATTCATCGGAGCTGTCGGGAATCAGCTCGGAAAGCTCTGTTGC
>Ga0123356_10007304_pt1 | contig 11025 bp, 5 predicted proteins | sample TergutEmb28metaG_2_FD_92546 | JGI IMG/M metagenome (GOLD analysis project Ga0123356, IMG submission 92546) | Embiratermes neotenicus P3 segment gut microbial communities from Petit-Saut dam, French Guiana - Emb289 P3 | ecosystem: Host-associated > Arthropoda: Insects > Digestive system > Gut ... | reverse complement strand
TACGTCACCTACAACAACCAGGGTTCCGCGCTGCAGAGCAGCTTCGACTACAGCGCCTGCTCGCTCGGCGCGACCGGAGGGAAGCTCGGGTGCGCTGGCTCGGGCACCTCGGCCAAGAACGGCGCGGGTGGTGAGTTCCTCGCCTTCGGCAACAACGGCACCGGGATCCTCGACCACACGGTCGACGGAAAAACCGGGCAGTTCCGGCCGTTCGCAGCCAGCGACCTGTACAACTTCGGCCCGCTCAACTACTACCTGAACCCGAACGAACGCTGGACCGCGGGCGCCTTCGTGAACTACGACGTCAATGAACATGTGAACGTGTACACCCAGATCATGTTCATGCGTAACAACGTCCAGGCGCAGATCGCCGCGTCGGGCGACTTCGGCTATTCCTCGTTCACTCCGTGCGCCAATCCGCTGTTCACCGGGCAGGAGAGGTCGGTGATCTGCAGCCAGGCCAACCTGGCCGCGCAGGGTAATCCGTACGAGACGTTCCAGGGCGTGAACTACCCCGGCGTCAACATGTACATCCTGCGGCGCAACGTGGAAGGCGGCAATCGCATTCTCGACGCGACCACCAACTCCAACCGCCAGGTGATCGGCGTCAAGGGCGACTTCGGTGACAACGTCTGGACGTACGACGTCTACGGCCAGCACAGCAGCGTGAACCAGGCGGACGCCAACCTGAACTACACCGGCCTCTACCAGATGCAGCAGGCCCTGAACGTGCTGCCGGTGGGCACGAACGGCGCGGCGGTGTGCGGTGGTCCCACCAGCAACGCCGGCGGCTTTCTGGTGCCGAGCAGCAGCGGATTCTTCGTCAATCCGAAATGCGTGCCGTGGAACATCTGGAATGCGCACGGCGTCAATCAGAACCAGCTGGCATTCCTCGATGTGCCGCTCACCGATCAGGGCGTGGTCACGGAGTACGTCGCAAACGCCTCGGTCACCGGCGATCTCGGCAAGTACGGCGTGAAGCTGCCGACCGCCGATCAGGGCCTGCAGGCGAACTTCGGTACGGAGTACCGTGAGGACACGACGCAGTTCGTGCCCGACTACATCACCCAGCAGGGCCTCGGCGGCGGCGTCGGTGGTCCGACTCCGCCCATCTCGGGCGGGTTCCATGTCTGGGAAGTCTTCACCGAAATGCGCCTGCCGCTCGCTACGCACCAGTTCCTTGCCGACGATTTTTCGGTGGAAGCCGGCTACCGTTATTCCAAGTACAGCGAAGGTTTCAGCACCGACACTTACAAGGTCGGCCTGGACTGGGCGCCCATTCATGACGTGCGCCTGCGCGGCAGCTACCAGCGTGCCGTGCGCGCACCGAACATCGGTGAGCTGTACACACCGCAGTCGGTGGGACTCGACGGCTCGATAGATCCTTGCGCTGGTCCGACTCCCACGGCGACACAGGCACAGTGCGCGCTCACGGGTGTGAGGCCGGGGCAGTACGGCCACATCATCGCCAACTCGGCCAACCAGTACAACGGCCTGCTCGGCGGCAACCCGAACCTCAAGCCCGAGACCGCCGATACGTACACGTTCGGTGTGGTGCTGCAGCCGTCGTTCGTGCCGAACCTGACCTTGTCGGCCGACTACTACAACATCTCCATCAAGAACGTCATCGGCCTCATCGGCGCCAACACCATTATCAACGACTGCATCGCGACCGGTCAGTCGCAGTTCTGCGACCTCATCCACCGGGCCGGCAACGGCTCGTTGTGGCTCTCGCAGCAGGGCTTCGTGACGGATACGACCGTGAACCAGGGCGAGCTGCGCACCAAGGGTGTCGACGTCAAGGGCAGCTACCGCTATGCGATAAACCAGTTCGGCTCACTGCTGTTCTCACTCGAGGGCACGTACCTGCAGAGCCTGCAGACCACACCGGTACCGGGCTTCGGCTCGTACGACTGCGTGGGTTTCTTCGGCTCCACCTGCGGCGGGGCCAACCCGCACTGGCGCCACGTGTTCAACCTAACCTGGTCCACGCCGTGGGACGGCCTCGACCTGAACCTGCGCTGGCGCTACATCGGCGCTGGCAAGTCCGAGCAGCTCAGCAGCAGCACGTTCCTTGCCGGATCGCCGTACCTGCCGTTGTCGCATATCCCGGCATACAACTACATAGACCTGACCGGCACATTCAACCTCTACAAGGGCGTCAGGCTGATGCTGGGCGTGAACAACATCGCCGACAAGAACCCGCCGCTGGTCGTGGGCGGAGACTGCTCCACCAGCAGCCCGGCCGGCGCGAACTGCAACGGCAACACCTTCCCCGGTGTGTACGACGCGTTGGGACGATATCTGTTCGCGACCCTGACAGCGCAGTTCTGACCCTCGAGGTCTTTGACCTCACGACGGCGGGCCAAGTAAGGCCCGCCGTTTTTTTTACCCCGTCACTGAATCCGGTGCGTGCGGTGGGTGCGCTTCGCGGGAGTCTCCATCAGGAACGAGCCGAGGCTGCCGCGGCGTATGGTGACGAGATCGCCGCCGGCGAGCAGCGGGTCTCCTGAGTCTGAGTCATCGAGCTCCCACACCGCGCCATCATCCAGAGTCACGGTCGGGTGTCCGCCGCGGCTCTTGCCCAGCGTGGAGACCCGTGCCTGCATCGATTGCACGCCCAGCACCGGGGCGGCCGGGTGTTCCACGGCATACAGTCCAAAAGTGTCTCTCGGCGCTGCGGCTGGCGGCGCCGTCGCGGCCGGCGCGGCGGCTGCTGCGGTACTAGCCGGGCTCGTGGGCGCAGGCCGGGCTGCCGCGGCCGGAGCAGCGGCGGCGGGCGCGGGGGCTGCGGCAGCCGGGCTCGTCGGCGCGGGCCGAGCTGCTGATGGTGTCGGCGCAGTGGCGGCGGGTGCGGTCGGCCCAGCGGCAGGTACGGTCGGCGCAGCGGCGGGTACGGTCGGCGCCGGGACCGGCGGAGGCGCCGGCTGCCTGGTGCGCCCGGCGAGCCGGTCGTAACAGGCCAGCCGCTCGCTGTCGGAAGTCAGAGCGGCACACGAGTGCACATCGTCCTGCGAGGCGGTCGCGGCCGGCTGGGCAGCCGAGGCCGCGAGGGCACACACGAGGCCGAACACGCCCCATGACGGGGCGATACGCGTCCTCACACCGGCTCCGGCGTGCTGCCGTAATAAGTGCCCACCACCTCGGTGGCGGCACGGATCAGGTCACGCTCGGCCGCACTCATGAATGGGTTCCAGATGTCGAAAATCAGTATGGCACGCGGCACGTCCGATTCGTTCCACGCCTCGTGCTCGATGGTGTCGTCGAACACCCATGCCTTGCCCGGAACCCATTCGCGGGTCTCGCTGCCCACGCGAAATCCGCAGCCCGGAGGCACGATGAGCGGCAGGTGCACGATCAGGCGCGTATTGGTGACGCCGGTGTGGGACGGAATGCGCGTGTGTGCATCGAGAATCGAAAAGTAGGCCGTCGGACCGCGATATCGCACGTCGCACTGTGGTGCCCCCTTCAGAACTTCCGCAGTGCGCGGGCAGCGTGCCAGGTGCGCCGGCTGCGGCACCCCCTGGTTGCAGAGGAAATACGCGCTCCAGCGGCGTGACTTGTTCAGCTCCTGCCATTGATTGAGTGGCACGCCGTCGGGATAAGCGATGTAGGGCTCCAGGCCCTCACGGTCCGAGACCAGCACGCTCATGAGCTCCTCACGGATGCTCTCAGTCGCCGCCTCGATCGCATCCAGCCAGGGAAACTCGGCGCGATCGAAGAACTCGATGGCGGGAATCTCCGGGAAGTACATGAAGGTCGGCTGGGGTTCGAAGCGCCGCCGCCGGCCCGTCAGCAGCTCGAGGCAGCGATCCACGCGGCGATACTGTCCCGCGCCGTGGCGGTCGCGGATGGGCGCCAGGCGTTCTTCGATCGCGGCGCCGAGTGCGCTGTCGTCCGCGGCGATCACCGTGCGCGCATGCTCGATGAGCGGCGCCACTGCCTCCGGGGGACCGGCCCCCGCCGGCAGCGTGGCGAGCGCATTGCGGTAAGCTCGTGCGGCGTTGCGTGCATCGCCAGTGCGCTCCAAGAGGCTGCCCTTTTGCAACAGCGCGGCCAGGTGCCGCGGCTCGAGGGCGAGCGCGCGCTCGATGGCCTCGAGCTCCTCGGGCAGGCGGTTGAGCGCAGCGAGGCTCGAGGCGAGGTTCGACCACAGGATGGGGTGCTTCGGATCGGCCTGCGTCGCCCGCTGGAATAGCTCACACGCCCGGCCGGCATCACCACGCTGCATCATCCGCGAGCCGAGCTCGTTCAGTACGGCAGGATGAGCGGGCGCAAGCTGCGCCACCCGCGCCAACAGCTGGTCGGCCTCGCCGGCGCGGCCCGCCGCGCCCGCAGCCTTGGAGGCCTGGATCAGGCGCAGCACCGTGGCATTGTCCGGCGCCCGGCCGGCGGCAGTGGCGTTGACGTCGCTCAAAAGCTTCCCCTATCGTCGTGTAGTGTGGCGTCGATTCTAGCGCGGCGCAGCGGACCTGGAGAGACGCGTTGACCCCGGCGAACGATGTGGATTTCGAGCTGCTGCGCCTGGCAGCGTTGTTGGAGAGCGATGCGGCGGCAGCCGCGCGCGGGGCCGCGCAAATCGTACGCCGCCACCCGGATCATGCGCCGGCGGCGCTGCTGCTCGGGCGGGCGCACCGCGGCTGCGGGGACGCGCAGGCGGCGGTCGCGGAGTTCACAGCTCTCGCCACGACCCAGCCGCAGTCCGCGGTCATCCGCCTGGAGCTGGCGCGCGCACTGCGCGATGCGGGACGCGCGCCGGAGGCGCGCCGCGCCCTCGAGCAGGCATTGGCGCTGCAGCCCGAGCTTGCCCCGGCCTGGCGCGAGCTGTCGCTGCTGCACGCGGCCGCCGGCGACACCGTCGCATGCGATCTGGCGTATGCGCGCTTCAGCGAGCTGTCGGATGAGGACGCGCCGCTGGGCGAGGCCGCCGCGGCGCTGGCCAACGAGCGCCTCAGCGCCGCCGAGAGCCTGCTGCAGCGTGCGCTCGCTCGCTCGCCCGAAGATGTCGCAGCGCTGCGGATGCTGGCGGAAGTCATGGCGGCGCGCGAGAACTACGCGGAGGCCGCGCGGCTGCTCGGGGAGTGCCTGCGCCGGGCGCCCGGCTATGCGCGCGCGCGGCTGGATCTGGTGCAGCTGTGGTGCCGCCAGCAGAGGGGCGAGCCGATGCTGGCGCCGCTCGAGCGGTTGCTGGCCGCGGAGCCGGCCAATCTGCGCTATCGCACGCTGCAGGCCGTGGCCTGCAACCTCGTGGGCGAGGGTCCGCGTGCGCTGCAGATTCTGCGTGATCTGGCCGGGGAGTTCCCCGCCGACGAGCACGTGTGGCTGCAGTATGGTCACACGCTGCGGGCCGCCGGTGAGCAGGCCGGTGCGATCGATGCGTACCGCAGGTGTGTGGCGCTGCGGCCCGCCTGCGGTGCAGCGTGGTTTGCCCTCGCGAATCTGAAGACCCTGCGCTTCACGGCCGCCGATGTAGAGACCATGGAGGGAGAGCTGGCACGAACGCAGCTGCGCCACGAGGATCGGGTACACCTCGAATTCGCGCTCGGCAAGGCGCGCGAGGACGGCGGCGACTTCGGCGCGGCGTTTGCGCACTACGCGCGCGGCAACGACCTGAGGCGCACGGTGGTCCGCTACGATCGGGAGTACACCACGCGCTTCGCCGAGCGCACCCGGACACTGTACACACGCGAGTTCTTTGCTGCGCGCACCGGCTGGGGCCGTCCCTCGGCAGAACCGATTTTCATCGTCGGGCTGCCGCGCGCCGGCTCGACGCTGCTCGAGCAGATCCTTGCCAGCCATTCGCAGATCGAGGGCACACGGGAGCTGACCGACATGCTGGTGCTGGCGGTGGAGCTCGGTGCGCGGGTGGCGGAGGTCCCCGGTGGGACGCCCGACTACCCGCAGTCGGTGGCCCGCCTGACACGGGCGCAGGTTAGTGCACTCGCCGATCGCTACCTCGCACAGACCCGCGCGTATCGCCGGCTCGGACGGCCATATTTCATCGACAAGATGGGTAGCAACTTTCTGAACGTGGGACTCATCCACCTGATGCTGCCCAATGCGCGCATCATCGATGCCCGCCGTGCCGCACTCAGCTGCTGCTTCGCCAACTACCGGCAGCATTTCCAGGGGGTGTCGTTCACCAACAGCTTCGAGGATCTCGCGCGCTACTACCGCGACTACGTGGACGTCATGGCGCATTTCGACCACGTGCTGCCCGGTCGCATCCACCGCGTCAGCTACGAAAGACTGGTCGCTGATTTCGAGGTGGAGGTGGCCCGCCTGCTCGACTACTGCGGCGTGCCGTTCGAGCAACAGTGTCTGCGCTTTCATGAGACGCAACGCGCCGTGCAGACAGTCAGCTCCGAGCAGGTGCGGCAGCCACTGTATACCGAGGGCCTCGAGCTGTGGCGCAACTTCGAGCCGTGGCTCGGTCCGCTGCGCCAGGCGCTCGGCGATCTGGCCGCGCCGCAGCCGGCCTCCGTCGCGAGCGTGGCGTTGACGTCGCTCGTGGGCGTACCCTGAGGTCGGTTGCTTTGCGAGGCTTGGAGAACGCGGTGACTGCGGCACATGAGGTGGATTTCACGCTGATTCGCGTCGCCTCGCTCCTGGAAAGCGATCCGCGCGCCGCCGCGCGGGAGGCCGCTCGGATCGTACACGCGCACCCGGGCCACGCAGCCGCGGCGCTGCTCCTCGGCACCGCGCACCGCGCCTCTGGTGAGACGCAGGCGGCCGTGGCCGAGTTCACCGCGCTCGCGGAGGCGCAACCCGAGTCTGCCGTTATCCGTCTCGAGCTGGGGCGCGCGCTGCGCGCCACCGGCAACGACGCTGCAGCGCGCCTGGCGCTTGAGCGCGCGGTCGAGCTGGCCCCAGGTCTCGGCGAAGCCTGGCGCGAGCTCTCGCTGCTGCACGCCGCGTGTGGCGCGAGTGCCGCGTGCGATGCGGCCTACGCGCGCTACCGCAGCCTCGCGGCCGAGGACACCCGCCTGCAGGAGGCCGTGCATGCCCTCGCCAACGCCAGGCTCGGCGCAGCGGAGAGTCTGCTGAAGCGCGTGCTGCAGCACTCGCCCGAGAACGTGGATGCGCTGCGCCTGCTCGCGCAGGTCGCCTCTGCAGGTGAGGACTATCCGGAGGCGGAGCGGTTGCTCAGGGAATGCCTGCGGCTCGCGCCGGGCTACCGCGCAGCGCGCCGGGATCTGGTCGAGCTCCTCCATCGGCAGTACAGGGGAGAGCCGATGCTGCCGCTGCTCGAGCGGCTGCTGACCTCTGAACCCGGCAATCCCTGGTACCGCACACTGCAGGCGGCCGCATACAACCTGCTCGGCCAGGGTGAGCGCGCACTGCCGATCCTGCTCACACTGGTGCGTGAGTTGCCGGACAACGAGCAGGCGTGGCTGCAGTACGGTCACACGCTGCGCGTGACCGGCAAGCAAGCCGAGGCCATCGAAGCGTACCGCAGGTGCACCGCTCTCAATCCCGGACTCGGTGAGGCCTGGTTCGCCCTGGGAGACCTGAAAACCCTGCGGTTCACAGTGGATGATGTGGCGGCGATGCGGATGCAGCTGGCGCGCGAGGACCTGCCCCACGAGGACCGGGTGTACTTCGAGTTCACCCTCGGCAGGGCGCTGGAGGACGCGGGTGATTTCGCCACCTCGTTCGCGCACTACGCCCGCGGCAACGAGTTGCGGCGCTCAGTGGTGCGGCACGACCGGGAGCACCTCGCGCGCTTCGCACAGCGGGCGCGTGAGCAGTACACAGCCGAGTTCTTCGCCGCGCGCAGCGGCTGGGGTTGTCCGTCCCGGGAGCCGATCTTCATCGTTGGTTTGCCGCGCGCCGGATCGACGCTGCTCGAGCAGATTCTCGCCAGTCACTCTCAGGTCGAAGGCACGCGCGAGCTGACGAACATACTCGCGTTTGCCACCGAGCTCGGGGCGCGGAGAAGTCACGACCCGGCCAGGCTCCGCGCCTACCCGCAGTCGGTCGCACAGCTCTCGCGCGCGGACCTCGCCGCGCTCGGCGAGCGTTACCTCGAAGAGACGCGGGTGCAGCGGCGGCTCGGACGGCCGCGGTTCATCGACAAGCTGGGCAGCAATTTCCTGCATCTCGGGCTCATCCACCTCATGCTGCCGAATGCGCGCATCATCGATGCGCGGCGCTCGGCGCTGGCGTGTTGCTTCGCCAACTTCAAGCAGCACTGGGCGAGCGGCTTTTCGGTCACCAACAGCCTCGAGGACCTTGGCCACTGCTACCGCGAGTACGTCGCTCTCATGGCGCACTTCGACGCCGTGCTTCCCGGGCGGATCCACCGTGTCTGCTACGAGGATCTCGTGTCCGATCTCGAGGGCGAGGTGCGCCGGCTCCTCGACTACCTCGGGTTGCCGTTCGAGGAGCAATGCCTGCGTTTTCACGAGACCCGCCGCGCGGTGCAGACCATCAGCTCCGAGCAGGTGCGCCAGCCACTCTACGCCGAGGCTGTCGAGCAATGGCGCAATTTCGAGCCCTGGCTGGGTCCGCTCAAGGAGGCATTGCGCGAGCCGACGCCAGCCTCGCCCCCGGCCGCAGCTCGCTCAGGGTGATCAGCCCGCACCCGTGTCAGGTTTGCCGTTGCCGGCGGGATCCGCCAGCGCACGCAGCGGCCCCAGGTACCTCTCGTAGTTGCGCCAGCGCCCGATCGATCGGGCACTGATCGCCTGGCGGACCTGCCAGCGGCTTGCGGTTATGACCACCCGCTCCGTGCGGTGAAAGTCCAGACACCGCGGATCCCACGGCAGCCCGATGAAATCCAGCATTTGCCGCGTCCAGTACTCCTGATCCTCGATCAGCGCCTCATACGGCACTTCCAGCAGTGTCTCGGGCGGCAGCACCGCGCGCCAGTGAGCGGCGACTCGCCGGTATTCGCGGTAGTAGTGAGCGAGGCTCTCCAGGTCGTTGGCGTAAGCGTGCAGGCCGAAGAAATTCTGAAAGTAGATCGACAGGCCGGTATCGAGCGGATCGCGCAGCATGTGGATGAACCGGGCGCGCGGCAGGGCGGTGTGGATCAGGCCGGCGTAGAGGAAATTGGCGGGCATCTTGTCGACCACGCGCCGCGGCGCCGCCGGGCCGGCCACCGTCCGCAGCTGCTCGAGGTACTCGCGTGCCGCGCCGGCAAGAACACTCGCGCCGGCATCGCCGGCGGCACGGGTGAACGCCGGGTACACCCTGTCCCAGAACCGCACCTCCCCGGCACCGTAAACTTCCGGGTGCGAGGCGAGGATCTGCTCGGCCAGTGAGGTTCCCGAGCGCGGCATGCCGATGACGAACACCGCAAGGTCCGCGGCGCAGGCGCCGTCGTGCGAGCGGCGCGGGAACGCGTCGTCGAAGTGGCCGATGATGTCCCCGACGTGCCGGGCGAGCTGCGTGCCGTCGTAGGCGGGCTCGTGGCGTCGGCTGAGCTCGTTAGCGCGTCGGTACGCGCCGAACGCGTCGTCGTACTGACGCAGGTCGTCATGGTATTTGCCGAGTGCGTAGCGCAGACCGATCTCATGGGCGAGCGGCAAGGGCCTTGCCAGCAGCGCTTCGGCAGCCTGGAACCAGGCGCTGTCGTCAGCCGTCATCCGGCGATGGGCGGCGATGCTGCACAGCACCGGGGCGAAACTGGCGTCGATCGCCAGTGCCTGCTGGAACAGCTCCTGCGCCCGCGCAAAATCGCCGCGGTCCACGTGCAGATCACCGAGCAGAGACAGCGCGGCAACGTCGTCGGGGTGCGCCGCGAGCACCGCGCGGCTGCTCGCCTCCGCCTCGGTCGCACGCCCCAGCAGGCGCAGTACCGTCGCGAGGCCGAGCTGGGCACGCGCGTGATCTGGCCGCAGCTCCAGCGCGCGGCGGAAACTGGCCATCGCCTCCGCGAGGCGTCCGAGCCCGTGCAGTGAGTTGCCGAGTTGACAGTGACCGTCGGCAGACTGCTGATCGAGCGCGAGGGCGGCGCGCTGCAGCGACAGCGCTTCCTCGTGCTCACCCAGGTCGGTCAGCACACTGGCGAGACTCTGCAGTGCCTCCACGAAGCGCGGATTCAGCTGCACCGCCCGGCGCAAGCTCGCGACGGCTTCTTCCCGCCGTCCGAGTGCCGCGAGCGAGAGTCCGAGGTTGTTGTGCGCAATGGAGAGACGTGGGTCAAGCGCGATGGCCCGCTGTGCGCAGGCAATCGCCTCGTCCAGCCGCCCGAGCCGCCGCTGCGCATTGCCGAGGTTGCAGTGTATCTCCGGGTCATCGGGCTTGATCTCGAGCGCCTGCCCGTAGCATGCGACCGCCTGCGCGTATTCGCCCAGCTCCTGGTATGCATTCCCCAGATTGTTGCGCGCCTCGAGCCGGCGCGGGTCGCTCTCGAGCGCCTGGCGGTACAGCGGCAGCGCCTCGCTCGCCCGTCCGAGCGCGCACAGGGCATTGGCAGCAGCGATGAGCGCCGGGACGTCGTGCGGCTCGATCTCGAGCAGCCGCCGCAGGCTGACCAGTGCCTCCTCGAGCTGCCCGCGCTCGTGCAACACCGCGGCCAGATTGCGGTGGGCCTCGGCGTCATCCGGCAACAGTTCTGCCGCACGGCGCAGCGCCGGCAGCGCCTCCTTTCCCTGACCCGCGAGCGCGACGCCGAAGATCTTCCACAGCGTCCCGGAGTCAGGCTGCCGTTGCAACAGGGTACTCGAGTGCTGTTCGGCTTCACTGAGCCGCCCCTGACCGATCATGGCGGCCAGCGTTTCGAGCTGCGAGTGCTGCGCCGTGGGCGTCGCGGCAGGTGCAGCCGCGAGCGCTCCGCAGCAGTGCTTGTATCGCTTGCCGCTACGGCAGGGGCACGGATCGTTGCGGCCCGGTCGGGTGCTCGTGCGTGTCACGGGTGGGCTGTCGATGGCGAGCGCGTCGTGCGCAGCCGCACGCTCACGCGCTCGGCCTGCCCCATCACCCGCAGCAGGTTGCCGCCGGCGACCTTGGCCAGCTCCGCATCGCTCCAGCCGCGGCGCGCGAGCTCCTCGAGCAACGCCGGAAACCTGTCGACAC
>Ga0123356_10007303_pt1 | contig 11026 bp, 6 predicted proteins | sample TergutEmb28metaG_2_FD_92546 | JGI IMG/M metagenome (GOLD analysis project Ga0123356, IMG submission 92546) | Embiratermes neotenicus P3 segment gut microbial communities from Petit-Saut dam, French Guiana - Emb289 P3 | ecosystem: Host-associated > Arthropoda: Insects > Digestive system > Gut ... | reverse complement strand
TGACAATATCGCCAGATGGATGGATTTCTTCAAAGAACGTAGCTTCTCTGATGATGTACCGGACTACATGCACAAAGCCTTAGAGCTGACACTTGAGCAGGACTTAAGTTATGAGGAGAGGCAGATGATAGACAGACGCTTAATGGCTGAAGCCGACCGACTGGGTCAACTTGACTATGCGATGAAAGAGGGTATTAAGCAGGGTGTGGAGCAAGGAGAGTCTAAGAAAGCCCATGCTGTCGCTAGAACTGCACTCGCTAAAGGACTAGATGCCGATACTGTCGCTTCAATCACAGGTCTAGACATTACCACCATTGAGAAACTGGCAGCTGAGGTTCAATAGAGGCAGTATCTTTGCAGAAAGTGCGCATCTACTGGACACTCTCGACACTTGAGCGGAAGGTCCACTTCACACCAAAAGTTTGGGTTTCAGGCACGCAGAGGAGGTATTATCCACAAAAAGCACCAACTTGCTACAAAAAACCATCTCGCGGCTTTGAAAGCTAGTAATCTATCATGTAATATTAGCTGAGCACCAGTGGTGTACGAGATTTTGATTATCCATGGGGGGATAGTAATGCAATTAGCCGAGTATCATGGCGGCTACCTTCCGTGGGTTCAAAGCGCAAGGAGGGGAAAGTGAAATCAACAATAAGTAAAGAAGGCAGCTGGCGTGTTACGTGGTCGGGCAATGGGGCTGGCGCACGGCTTGCTGGTAGATCTGGTGCGCAATTCGCCAGTCAGCCGAGCATGCAGTTAGCCAGTTGGTCACACCCGCATCGCTCAGTGCGGTTGCTGGCAGGCTTTTATGCGCTACTCGCAATCACTCTTGCCGTGTCGCTGTGTTTGCCATCGCCGAGAGTTGCCTATGCAGAATCGTTTTCTGATGTGTTTACCAAGGTTGCTGACCCCAACACTAGTAATCATGTCAACTACTTTGGCTCAACTACATTAGACAATGGGCGCATCTGGACAGACAAGTCAGTGAACACTGACGCTGCGACAATCTACGATTCGGGAGGAAACGCAGCGGTCACCATCACCGCGTCATCACCAGAGAGCTTTCTGGTAACGCTGTCGGCGCTTTCGCAGAGCTACACCGTTGACATTTTAGCTGAGCCGGTTGACGTGGTATTCATTATCGATATCTCCGGCTCGATGACCGAGTCACTTGGCGACAGCACTCGTGTCGAGGTTATGATCACTGCGCTAAACTTTGCCATAAAAACGCTGATGGAGGCGCATCCTGACAACAGGGTTGCCATCGTGGGTTACGGTGCTATTCCAAGCTACAAGGCAACTCCACAACCGAAAATCGTGGACATTTTGCCGCTCGATCACTATGCCATTCCAAGCAATGGTGAGTTTCTTTTCGTGGGAGCAAATGGCACCGACACCACTATCGAGGTCAATTCTGCACTTGGCGTTTCGACTCCAGCCACGGCTGTTGAAGGCGGCACGCCAACCCAGCGGGGAATCCATCGGGGAGCGCGAGTTCTGTTGGACAACCCAGATACCACCTACGATTTCGAGATATCACCAGGTTACACGGTAACGGTTCCGCGCAAGCCGGTTATGGTGCTGCTGACTGACGGCGAGCCGACCATGGGCTGGCAAGACTACCAGTTCCTGAGCACCGACAGCAGCGACGACACCCTATATGACACAGGCAATCGTATTAACGGTGATATGGGCCACGACCTGCTGGCGGTTGCTACGATTACCTATTTCAAACAGCTGGTAACTGAACACTACTACGGAACTAATTATGGGGAGAATTTCGCGTGGGTCTACACCATAGGGGTTGGCGAGCCCAGCATCGACCAGGAAGCTGTGTTGGATCCAATGACCTTTGCCGGCTCAGTAAGCTATACCCACAGTGGAGTTACATACAACATGAAGAACCTGCTGGAGAATCTGGTTGACCCAAGCACACACCATACTGGAGCTTTTCCGGTTCTTAGCAGGGTTGAACCACCCAGTACCGCACGTGTTCTTTTGCCTGGTCTTTCCAATTGGAATGCTGCAGACAGTAAGATGATATTTGATAGTTTTGACTACACCGATGGCTACTATCCGGCAGAAGATCCTGAAAAGCTGATGGAAGCCTTTGAGGCCATAGCATCAGACATTGTTACTCAGAAAGCCTACTCGACCCAGACTGATCCGGAAGATCCGGACTTTACTGGTCATATGATGTTCTCAGATACGCTTGGCCAGTATGTGGAGTTTAAAAACCCACTTGGTTTCTGGATAAACAACCAGCTCTATGATGGGGCTGACTTTGCTGCTGAAATGGAAGGTGGCGCTGCTGGTAGTGGCAGTTATTGGTATTGGTTTGCTGAGGAGATGGGGGCGTGGCGAAAACTCAGCGGTACTACAACAGAAATCGGTTTTGCTGGTGCTGAGAGCCTGATCTTATCCAGTCAAGCCGGAGGAAGCCTGTACTATAACAATGCTGATGACTACAGCGCCGTAATCAAGTGGTATGGGGGCTTTGATGCCGAGTGGCTTGAGAATTACTACGACACAACAACAGGTGAGGTCAACGAAGCGCCGGCGAATGCTGCATGTATTGTTGAGCACTACTCAGTTAAGGGAATCGTGCACAACAGTGTTACAGGAAAAGACACCGACATCGGCCTGGCTTCGATTCTGGTGATAACTGCGTTGCAGGAAGGTCTGTTTAGCTTGGAGAACGAAGGCGCTACTGTTGATGTGTATCTACTTGAAGGTCAACAGAATGTACGCTGGTATATTCCTGCCAGCCTGATACCGATGCGTACCGTGCAGGAGCAGCAGACTTTTGGTCGTGCTGTTCTAAGTGTGGATATTGTTGAAGCCTCACCGATTCGCTGTGTATACGAGGTTGGGTTACTTGACAATATTGAAGACGCCCTGGCAGTATCCGAACAATATAAGGCAGACTTTTCAGATGGCAATGATGGCTGGTACTACTATACGAACGATGGTGGTCACCCAGCTTCAGACTCTCTGAATAGAACCACCGTCATCTTTAACCCAAGCCTTTTGAACCGATACTATATTTTTACTGATGACACTCCATTATTCAGTGATTCTGACGGTACAGCTGCCACAAGCTATTCTGCCGACACTACCTACTATGTGCTGCAGCAGTATTATGATGCAAACTATCCTGGCTTTGAGCGCTCTAGCTATGAGCCTGTAACGCTTACCGCAGACGATGTCGAAGTCATTTCAGGACAGCTGCATATTAAAGCCGGTACCCAAAACACCAGTGCTGACACTTGGGTAGCTAAAACTTCAAATACCACTCAGACTTCAGACGCAGTCTTTGCTCCAGGCAGCAGTGGTGCAGGTATCCAAAGCCCTGGCAGCATAGTTGTGCAGACCCTTGGCAACAACGGTAGACTGAACGCTCCTGGTACAAGAGTTACCGTAACAAAACAATGGGAAGGCCAAGCGCAAAGCTCTGTTTGGGTGCAACTATATGCTAACGATGACGTTATTGGGGTTCCAGTCAGGTTGGACGCAGGCAACAGTTGGAGCTACACGTTTACCGGTCTTGCTTGCTTTATGAAGTCTTCTACCATGGTACCAGATGGATACTCTCGCATTGTCTATACCGTCAAGGAGGGCACAGTTGCTCTTGTTTCAGGCAACCTGGTATTCACACCATATGGTCCTGGCAACGTAAACGCAGACTACGACATCAGCTACACCCAGCCAGTCTGGGATAGCGAGACCAATCGCTGGCAAGATGCAGTTGTTACCAATACACGCCATCCGTCACCTCCAGACCCGCCTGATCCGCCAGGGCCTCCGGTTCCGCCAAAGAAGCCACCGGGATCCAATACGCCGAACACCGGAGATGGTTCTGTGTGGCTGCTGGTTCTATCCGGTGCACTTCTGGCTGGCGGTCTAACGGTCGTGACAGGGAGCAGGCGGAAGTCATTGCTGCAGCGGTAGGCAAAGCGATGGCTGCGACAGTAGCTGCGACAAGCAGCTGCGGCTTCGAAGGCTGAGCTCCTCGCGATGACAAGCAGTTGCGGCTGCGAAGGCTGAGCTTCTCGCGGCGACAAGCGACAAGCAAAGTTAAACAAGGTGGCTCGAATGCCATCCTGTTTAACGCCTAGAAAAGCTGAGATGCCCTGCACATCAAACAATCGGCTCCGTGTCGATTACTGCGTCCTGTCTTTTACGTCTCCACCGACGAATCTCCTCAAGAACCCACTCTACGATCGGGATCGTCAAGAATATCGTCCAAGCCGGATGCACTTCGCGCACCACGAAAGCCATCCAGCAGAAAAAAATTACACATGCCAGAGGGTAGGCTCCCTGCAAAAAGCGCAGCGGCGCTCTTCGACTAACTGCTGAGATGAGCATATAGTAAAGTGGAATAAGGTTAATCAAGAACAGTCCATAAAACCAGGGGTTAACAGTATTCGTCGCCAGCTCAAGCGGAGGAAGAAACGATCCGACTAATAGATAGCCAAGAATCACGATTAGCGGAAATGGAAACCTAAACCACCGATTTCTTCTACCGTACCTGAGAATCCTATCACCATCGATACCTATCGAGACATGCTTGTCATACTGATCATCATCGTCATCATCATCGAACCATTTCTCCTCAAAGAATTGATCATCATCTCTCGTTTTAACGCTGATGCCCTTCCAGCCAACGCGCACTTCCTCACCCTTGCGAGCATCTTTAACATGAATTCCATCCCGCCAGTTGATTCGCACAAAAGTATCTTCGTCAGCGATTTGAGTCTCTTCAGAGTTATCGTCAGCATTAGCAGTAGCTTGTGGGGCAGGTGACGCAGCCTGCATAGCTGGTGCTGCAGTCTGTATCACACCTGGCGCAGTAGCACCTGAGCTTGCTTGGGATACAGCTCGATGCATTTGCGCTCGATCAGCAGCTTCAAAAGCAATATCATCCTCGATAGCTGGATGCACATTTATCAATTCATCTAAAGACACTCCATATAGGCGAGCTAAAGCTATCAGGTTATCTGTGTCTGGTGATGACTCAGAGCGTTCCCACTTTGATACTGCCTGGCGAGTGACACCAAGCTTTTCTGCTAAAGCCTCCTGCGAGTAACCTGCTTCCCTTCGCCTATTTGCCAAGCGCTCAGCGATTTCGACGTTCATGTTGCTCTCCTTTATCGTCTCAGAACATCTTACGGCATTCAGAGTAAGGCTGAATCGGTAGTTGCTGCTACCAACTGTAGTTTGAATTTTTCGCAACTTTTGGTTGCGTGGCATCTGACCTGCGCAAACAGCTTGTAGTTGTGCTGAAAAACCTACGAATCAGCCCAAGCTTAGCGTTCGGGTTGATAGCCTTGGCAGTCACAGTCAACTTAGCTGCCGGTTGATTGCCAGCCTAATCGACCTTCCAGGTTGAACTCCGTTGGCAGAAAGAAGCGAAAAAATGGCACAGATTGACGGTTGAGCTTTGGCACACACGCTGCAATCAATCGAGTACTAGACAAGCTGCACACTTTGCATATAACCAGCTGTATAGTCTGCCTATTTCACATCAAGAAATGGAGCACAAGTAGCCATTTTCACAGGAAAACCAGCAGAATCTGGGTGATTCACAAAACACAACCGTCAATCTGTGCCATTTTTTCGCTTCTTTCTGCCAATTGGCAGTATATTAACAATTATGGGGTTAATTGGGAGGTGGTTGCAGTTGATGGGGGCTGATTGGGAGGTGGTTGCGGCCGACAGAGGGCGATCGCAGTCGACGAAGGCTAATCGGAGGTGGTTGCGGCCGACAGAGGGCGATTGCGGTCCGGGGCTGATCGGAGGCGATTGCGGTCCGGGGCTAATCGGAGGTGGCTGCAGTCGACTGAGCCAATCGGAGGCTGACTAGGCTGATAGCAGAATAACAGAGACTGAGCAGAGGGCTGACTGCATAATAGCGGGGGTCAACTGCGAACTAACGGGAGCTGACAGCGGCGGACTGCAGTAGGTTGCCGAGGCCATCGAAGCCAAACAGAGGTGGCTGCGACCAGCTTCCCCAATCGTAGTCGCAATAAGTCGAGACAGCGAACGCGGGCTATCAATAAAACAAGCGAGGTCTTATCCACATGGTTGTATAATGGCAACAGGCTGAAGGTCGCGAGTTAGATAACCACAGCCAATGATGCAAGCAATAGCTAATCACAACCTGGAGGAAACCATGCTAACCAAACGTGAGAATCTAGTAGAAACGATGAGGGGTGGAAATCCGGATCGGTTTGTCAATCAGTACGAGTACATGTTCTTGGCGGGGTTCGGGCATCCGTTGCAGCGCAATGCGCCGGAGCAGGGTGGTCCAGGTCGAACCTGGCGCAACATTTGGGGCGTTACGTATGCTTGGCCGGAGGGGTATCCCGGTGGAATGCCGATTCACCGCCCAGAGACGATTGTCTTAAATGACATCAAGCAGTGGCGGGATGTGCTGAAGGCTCCGAACCTTGATTATCCAGAGGAGGAGTATGTCGACTTCATCAACAGCGCTGCCGCCTGCGATCGCAACGAGCAGTATCTAGCCATGATGATCGCGCCTGGGCTCTTTGAGCAGACCCACCACCTGATGGGTATGGAAGGCGCGCTGATTGCCATCGCTGAGGATCCCGATGAGGTTCGGGCGATGGTCGAGTGGTACGCCGATTGGGAGATCGCCTACGCCAAGACCATCATCGATCGCATTCATCCTGACGCGATGCTGCATCACGACGACTGGGGCAGCCAGATCTCGACTTTCATGTCCACTGCGATGTTCGATCAGGTCTACCTGCCGGTCTACAAGCGCCTCTACGGCTGGTACAAGAAAAATGGCATCGAGCTGATCGTGCACCACAGCGACAGTTATGCCGCGACGCTGGTTCCGCAGATGATCGAGATGGGCATCGACATTTTTCAGGGCGCGATGACCACCAACAACATCCCTGAGCTGATCGAGCACTACGGCGGCCAGATTACGATTCAGGGCGGCTTGGACAACGGCCGCATCGACCGCGCCGACTGGACGCCCGAGCTGATCGACAGCGAGGTGCGCCAAGCCGTCGCCGATGGAGGTAAGCACTACTTTATCCCCAGCCTGGTCGCAGGCGGTCCGGGCAGCACCTATCCCGGCGTCTACGATGCCGTGACCGAAAAGATCAACGAGCTTTCGAAGGAGTATTTCTAGGATAAATCCACCTGGAAGCATTTAGCTGCCTGCCTTGTTTTAATGCATCTGGATAAAACCTCGCTGCGCCCTGCCGCTGCTCGTTGGTGCCCGGGGCTGGCAGGGTGCTGTTGGCTGGTCGGCTGACCCGACTAGATTGTTTTGCAGACCTTAGTGAAGAGTCCTTGTGCGTCGAATATCTTTGCTGCCGACAGTGCAGACTGGCGATCTTTGGCTATGGCAAACACTGTCGAACCACTGCCTGCAAGCATGGCCTTACAAATACCAGGCTGCCGCTCTAATGCTGCGGTTATATTCGCGATTTCAGGCGCCAGTGACTCAGCTGCCTGTGTCAGATTATTTGTAAGCAGCGCAGCCAGATTCTCAGCATTGACTGTTTTATTACTTCTTCGTGAGGGTGGCTGGAGTAGGTCAACCATTGCATCTATGTTGCCAGCAGGCTTTGGTGAGCGGTCGAACTGCTGATAGACTAATGCTGTGGAAAGACCGAAATCTGGTTTTACTAAAACAATGTCTATCGGAGGTAGCCAAAGCCTGGCTACCATGTGCTCGCCATGCCCGGTCATAAGTGCGCAACCACCATCTAAAAAGAACGAGACATCCGCCCCAAGTATTGCAGCAATGGTGCGCAACTGCTCTGTGCTCAGCGTGTTATCGCACAGCATTTGCATGGCATTAAGTGCAGCTGCTGCGTTACTCGAACCACCACCAAGGCCAGCCTGGGTTGGGATGTTTTTCTGTACAGTGATATGCAGGTTGATCGGTAGTGTCTGTTCAAGCTGATTCAGGTACTCGCAGATCGCCTGGTAAATGATGTTTTTCTGCAGGGGTATCTGTATCCTATGCAGCCTTTCGGCAAATGTCATATCTATGGTTACAGCAGGCTCCGCTTTGGCAGAGATGTCAATGCATAGCTGGTCTGACAGGTCAATGGTTGTAAAGACCGACTGCAGTAAGTGCTTACCATCAACAATCTCTTCACTAACTGCCAGCGAAAGGTTCAGCTTGGCGTATGAGGGTAGCGTAATCGGTAATTGACTGATTGCTGTACCGTTGCTTATGTTTTTCACGTGATTTTATCCAGATGATTATTGTGCGGTGTATGAAGAGGTGATACTGAGGTCGCGCTAGTCAGAATCCGGCTCAGGTTCTGCTTGTCGGCTGGGTAGTAGGCCGCTACCGCGGGTTTCGAGTCGGGTCTTCTTATATTCATACATGATGGAGTCGGCTTGTTCATAGATGTCATTATATGACTGGCTGGTTGATTGCATGATGGCATAGCCCCACGAAATGCTTGGTGCGCCGAAAACCTTGTGGCTAACCCTGGAGCAGAGTGAGATGAGATCTTCTTTAAACCTCTCGGCGATGCGTTCACCTGCGCCTGGTATCAGTACTACGAACTCGTCTCCACCGGTGCGTGCTGCAAATGCACCGGCTGGCATGGCTAGCTTGATTACTTCTGCGACTGTCTTAAGCAGCTCGTCACCAACCAGGTGTCCGTAAGTGTCGTTGACGGTCTTGAGGTAGTTGACATCCCCGACAAAAATCAGTAGCGGCATGTTCTCTTCAGCCACGATAGTGCTCAGGTAGTTGAAGTAGCCGTTGCGGTTGTGAAGCCCGGTCAGTGTGTCAAAGTGAGCGATTTCCTCGAAGTACCTGAGCAGAGTATACATGGGGGAGACCTCAGATATTTCGAGCACATAGCCGAATGTACGCTTGCTGTTGCTGGCAATATGGGTGTCAAACAGGAAGTATCGTTCGATATCATCCTGGTTCGTGATGATGATGTTATCGTCATGCGGTGATACCCTGAAGTTGTTCTGCGTAACCATACGCTTTCGATAGACGCTGATCGGTTCGCGGAATAATGGTTTGGGAAGCGGGTAGCCTTCTTCCCAGTCTGTTCGGTTCCAGTCAAGAATCTCTTGCTGTTGATTGAGGATAAGTACTGCAGTCGAGAGACCGCCCATAACAAATTCTCGTGACGTGACAATGACTTCTGACGCCGGCATGACCAGCAGAGCGTTATAGAACACATACAGCGTGATCAGCAATGCAACCGGTGCACCCAATGGCAATAGAATATCTAAAATCTCACTGGTCGGAATCAGTTCGGAAAGCTGCACTTTCCACAGCTCACCGAATGCGAGTAAGACCACAATCGCAGTCACGCCTATCAGCATGTACCAGGTAGATCGGCGTGCACGTTTGGGCATTTGGTAGAACACGTTGAAGCACAGGAGATAAGATCTGACCAGTGCAACAGTTGCGTATAGGTTGAAAGCGATCATGTACCATTCGGTTTCACTGATCGGTGGAAGTATGGGCAGAACCGTAGGGAAGAAAAGGTCGTTTATGATTTTAAACATCAGGAAGCCGGGAACAAAAAACAGCAGTAAAGACGGTACGATTTCTTGCTCACGGTGGGAGACCTGTTGCTGGATATGCAAGCATAGCAATGCAGGTATTGGGGCGATTCCGACCAAGCTGAGCGTACCCAGCATCTCTGCACTTGGTGGAGTGAACAAGGCAAACATCGAGCAAACCGACCAAAACACAGCTGCTGCGCAAAGCACGATGAAGTGTGTGCCTTCCAACCGGTGTCTGAGCCTTCTCAAGAGAGCTGAGTAGAAAAAGAGCAAGCCGGTAACACAGAGAAAAACGAACATGGTTTTACTGAGCAGAGCACCTGTGGTTAACAAGTCCCAAAGCCTACTATTCTGCTGTTGCAAAGTTTCTGAACTCACCACTCCCCATTCTCGCTACGATGATTTCAAAATCAGCTGCTACCATGATAAATACTCTTGACACAAATTGCACACATAAATGGTAGAGATATGCAAACATTATAATGAAACAAAACTAGTGCTTGGACACAGTAGTAATGATATGCAATGTACACACTATACAGAAATAAGCTAGCAATTACTAGAAACGTGAATTGATACAGTCCCAAATTCGATATTCTGAGAACAGCAATGCAGAAGAGTGTAAATCAGTGGCAGTAAGTGTATCCAATAAGGTCACAATTATATTTACTTGCTCGTCTCTGCTGTTGTGGGTGCGAACTGAGATTTGAGTATTGGTATTGTGACTCAGAGCAGAATGGGGGCAAGCTTTTTCAATGAATCGTTCTCATTTAATGCTTGCTATGCGGGGTAGTTCTTATTAGTGATTGTAATGTGAGACACTGAGAACACAACACCAAAAATTATTAGCAACCAATGCCTCAACAAAACACCATGAAAAAGAAAAATGACACATGGAATAACAGCAAGCGAAAGAGCAAATCGTTTGTGTGGTGTTTTAGAGAAGAGGTACCAAAAAACCCAATATGTGAGAACTAAGATAAACATTCCCACCAGCCAAATGAAAAGCTCTGCGAGCGTTCGAAAACCAAATGGCGGTATACCGACAGGCAAAACCATTAAGGCCATAGACCCATATCGACCTATCTGCTCTGAAATCTTTAACGCTTTGTTTGTATCGTTATTCATAACAGCTTTGTTTTTGTACGCAAAAACGATGTTGGGAATGAGCATTAGTGCAACTATTGCTAACCCCAGGGTATTTATCCAGCCCCAATGCATTTAGCCCCTCCAAAACAATAGTCCGTCACCACAAGCCTGCAGCTTGAGGTTGCAGTATTAATCATTTTATAAGTATACGGCAATAATACTGTGCTCGTGATAATAGAGAATCTATAGCGAGCATGATACGTGCGTCAAGCACGTTTCTTGACACGAATCCCTCACGGGTTCGAATCCCAGCATCCCAACAACGAATAATTCCCCGAGAACCTTGCAGGCTCTCAGGGAAATATTACTGGCGGAGAAGGAGGGATTCGCAAATCACGTC
>Ga0123356_10007302_pt1 | contig 11027 bp, 16 predicted proteins | sample TergutEmb28metaG_2_FD_92546 | JGI IMG/M metagenome (GOLD analysis project Ga0123356, IMG submission 92546) | Embiratermes neotenicus P3 segment gut microbial communities from Petit-Saut dam, French Guiana - Emb289 P3 | ecosystem: Host-associated > Arthropoda: Insects > Digestive system > Gut ... | reverse complement strand
TCAAGATGATGGAAAACAAAAGGCCTTAAGGGCCGCAGATTAGGAAGAAGGCGATCCCCATGCGCGTAACCCTCGTAGCCCTCAACGCCATGTACGTGCACACCAACCTGGCCGTGCGCTGCTTGCATGCGTCCGTACAACGCGCGCTGCCCCACATCCCCCACACCGTGCTGGAACTCCACGTCAACCAGCCCTTCGCCACGCAACTCCGCGCCATCTGGGCCACCGAGCCCGATGTGGTGTGCTTCTCCACCTACATATGGAACCGGGAGCGGGTGCTGCAACTGGCACGCACCCTCAAGCGGGCCATGCCCGGCCTGCGCATCGCCCTTGGCGGGCCGGAGGTTTCATTCGATCTTGCCGAAACCATAGCCCAACACCCATACATCGATGCCATCGTTGCCGGTGAAGGCGAAGAAAGCTACCCGGCGCTGCTGGCCGCCTTCGAACGGGGAGAGAAAGGCCCCTTGCTTTTGGAAGCATCCGAACCATTGCCAATCGAGCGATGGGTGGATCCTTACGAAGATAAACACGATATCGGCCTAAGCCGCATCTGGTATGCGGAAACATCGCGGGGCTGCCCGTTTCGATGTCAATTCTGCCTATCGGCGGGCGAGGTCGTACGCGCATTGCCCGCTTCACAGGCCGTAGAGAAACTGCGCTTACTGGCCGAGGGTGGCACAAAGCTGGTCAAGCTGGTGGATCGCACCTTTAACTATGATCCGGCACGGGCGCGGGAGATTTGGCGCGGCCTGCTGGCACTGGACACGGATTGTGTGTTTCACTTTGAAATCGAAGCCCGCCTTCTGGATAGCGAAAGCCTAGCTTTGCTGGCCGCCGTACCCCAAGGCCGCTTTCAGTTTGAGATCGGCGTACAAAGCACATCAACGGAGGTGCTGGGGGCCGTAGGGCGGGTTGGGCAATTCGAGGATGTAGCTCATGCAATAGGCATGCTGCGGCAGGCAGGCAATATCCCCCTGCACCTGGACTTGATCGCCGGGTTGCCCAAGGAAAGCTGGGCCAGCTTTGCCCGCGGGTTCGATTTGGTGTACGCGCTGCGCCCCCACAGGCTGCAGCTGGGTTTTTTAAAACTGCTGCCCGGCAGTGGCCTGCGCCGGGATGCCGAGAAGCTGGGCATTGTGTATGCGCCCGATCCTCCTTACGAGGTGCTGAGCACGCCCGATCTTTCCTTTGCCGAGCTGCAAGAACTGCACGATATAGAGAAGGCTCTGGATTGGTACGGAAATAGCAACCGACATCCCGGGCTGATGGGGGCAGTGATCGGTAACGGATCGCCTTTTGCCGCGTATCATATGCTGGCCCGATGGTTGCGTGCCAACGGCTTGTTTGATGCCGACCGAAGCGCCGCCCAGCGAGGCGAGGCATTGGAGCAATACGCAGCCACGCTGCCCGGTCTGGGCCCGGATGCCGCCCGAGAGGCAGCCCGGGCCGACGAAACCGCTTGGCCCGGTTACCGACGCTATCGAGGAAAGGGTTAATCAAAAGAATTAATCGCATATCCTAACAAGAATCAGCACAAACATCACCGCAATCGAAATCAACTGCAAACGACCGGTTTGTTTGGTTTGGAGCGCAACGAACCGCTGGCCGATCCAGCCACCCAAACATAGAAAACCCAGTTGAAAAAAACCCACTGCCAGCGGTGCAAACAGGCTCACCGGGCCCAGCAGGGAATAACCGATCCCCACACTGATGGAATCGACGGACAACGCGGTGCCCAGAAAAATCGCCTCAAAGGGGCTGATGGATTGGGATTGGTCGATATCGCAAAGCATGGGGTCCCGAATCACTTGTTTGCCAAGGGACGCTTTTTTTGTGCCAAACAAAACCTGAAATAGCGTCCACAGGCAGATGCACGCCATCATCGCGATTCCTACTATTTTGGCGGTTTCCGGGCTAAAAAAGCCGGATATCGCCCCGCCGAGCCAAACAGCCACGCCAAAATAAATGATGGAGATACCGCACACCACCAGCTTTGAAACCAGCGGTATTCGCGTGGATCTAAGAGCGTACGCCACCGCGATGGCCAGGGCGTCCAGGCTCAGCGATGCAGCTAGCAAAAGAATCATGTTTTGTTCATTCCCCTTCGCATGCGTTTTCTTTGCATCTTATGCGAGCCGCTGCTTTCTGTGAGTTCTCAAAGTTATATTTCGTATAGATTCTCCTGCCGCATTCACGCCGCCGTACCCATCGGGTATGGGTCTATATTAGCATTTACAGGGGCCATGGCTGCCCCCATGTTATTCGCATCCGGTATGCCCAAATCGACCACCTTACCGCAGGTAACGCGGGATACGCACACCTTGGCCTGTGGCGCTTGATGAGCGGCACGCAGCAGCGTAGAGCCCACGCCGGTTACCGTCCATTGAGCGGTTGGCGGGCGCTGGTTGCCCAGCTCCAGGGGCGCGCGGTACTGGCGCTCCGCCGTACAAAAGTGGCTGCTGGCCACACACACCGCGCTGTCCGCCATGCCACCGTCAATCAGCATGCTGCCCACACACAGGGATTCCGACATGGTGGAGCAGGCCCCATACAATCCCACGTAGGGCAACCCCAGCTGGCGCGCGGCAAAGCTAGCGGCGGTGATCTGGTTGAGCAGGTCGCCGCCCAGCAAAAAGTGCACCTGCTCGGGCTCCATGCCGCCCTTTTGCAGGGTGAGCCGCACGCAGTGCTCAAACATTTTGCTTTCCGCGATCTCCCAGGTTTTTTCGCCGAGCAGGTCGTCGGCAAACACCTGATCAAAATGCGGACCCAGCGGGCCTTGGCCCTCTTTGGGGCCCACGATAGAAGAATACCCTGCTACCCTCGGTTTGGAAGGCAGGTCGATGGTTTGTGTGCCGATACGTTTGGTTTTGATAAACACTACCCCCCGATAATAAAGTAGATAACGCCCACGATCACCGACGCGCCGATGCCGTACACCAACACTGGCCCCGCAATCGTAAACATCTTGGCCCCTACGCCGGTCACAAACCCTTCACGCTTAAACTCCATGGCCGAGGCCACGATGGAGTTGGCAAACCCGGTGATGGGCACAATGGAGCCCCCGCCGGCGTACTTACCGAGCCGGTCGTACACGCCGATGCCTGTGAGAAATGCGCCCAGAAATACCAGGATCACACTGGTGACCGTAGTGGCGGCCACTTTGTCTAGCGACCAGAGGGCCATGACCCCGTCGTAGATGAGTTGCCCGCATATGCAGATCACCCCACCTACCCAGAATGCCCGCAGCAGGCCCTTGCCCAAATCACTCTTGGGCGAAAGCCGCTCCACAAGCTTTTGATACTCCTGGGCCGCCTTGCTCTGGGGGCTATTTTGCTGTTGTTTGCTCATGTTGTTTCCCCTTTTTGGTTTCGTTGGAGCCACGCGCCTGCAGTCTCGCGGGTGCGGATCTCCCGGTTGCCGGGCCGCGGCTGGGCGATCAGCGCGTACTGCACGGGGCTGTGCCGCTGGGTCGGAGGTTGATTTTGTGGATTGTCCATTGAGCAGTATCTCCTTTCGCTGGGGTGGAATCCCTCCACCGCTCACGCGGTCCCCCTCCCTTTAACAAGGGAGGCAAGGCCACCACAGTGGCGGGGGGATTCCGCTTGCAGATTGCTGTGTTTTTACCCAAACGCTGTCGCCAACAACGCTCCCGTTGCCTTGCCCAGCACCAATGCCCAGGCCAGCGCCCGCAAATGGTCGCCCAACCCAATCCGGTCAAAGCACTGGGGCAGTACATCCAGGATTTCCGTGAGCGCCGACGCCACCATTCCCACGAATCCACCGGCCAGCAGCAAAAAAATTGCCAACAGCCAAGTTCCTTGCGCTACCGTCCAGCCCATACAATCCGCAAGTGCACCGCTTGCTGTTCCTAATGCAATGGCCCATCCGCATAAACAAGCGCTGCCGCCATCCAGTATGTCCATCACCCGCATGGGCAGCTTAAGCGCCAGCCATAACGCGCAGGATGCCAGGCCCACCACACCGCCTGCGATCAGCGCCAGCAGTGCCCCCGCCGCCTCAGCCACGGGGCTCGCTTTCCCCCCGGCGGACGTATGCCACCGAATCCCGTGCCATTTGCAGCTGGGCCTGCCGCCGGTACTCGCTGAGCTTTATGTCCAGCGGGGAGGCTGTTTTGCGGCCAATCAGCGCATAATAGAACGCCACGCCACTGCCCACACCCAGCGCGTAGGGCAGGGCGATCCACCATGGATTGGCGGAGCCGTTACCCGTGAGGATTTGCGCCACCGAGCGCTGCGCCTCGGGCATGTTGACGTCGGCGTGGAACCAAGCGATGGCCATGGCGCTGCCCGCAAACAGCAGCACAAATGCCAGCACGGCACGCAGACCGGCCCAGCGTGGTTTCCGCTCCCGCTTGCAGATCAGCGTACCCTGGGCCCTGCCCAGCAATACAACGGATTCCTTGGGGTGCCGCGCTTGGATCTCACGGATCAGCGAAAGCGCGTCCAGCTTCCACACGCCCACGGTTCGCGGTGCGTTGATGGGCAGCGTGTGCAGCTTAAGCGACGCATCGGCCAGCACGTCGGCTACCTCGCCCAGGCGCGGGGTATGGCCCGGCTCGGTGGTGGTGGACTCCCGCAGACGCAGATAGATCATTGGCCGTCCTCCCGCGCAACGTGCTTCATCGTCCATTGCGCGTCGGCAAACCGCACCGGGTGTCGGCTCTGCCTGCGTTCGGTCACCACCATACCAATCCATACCAATACGATCAACAAAGCCAACAGCACCGCGGTCAACGCCAGCTTTTCACGGGTTTCCTGCATACGCAACCCACCTCCCACACACCTAGTATGGAAGGGGATGCGGGAAAAATGAGCGGTTTGCCTACACATCCCATGGGAAAAGGAGGTGCCGCATCCATGGGAAAATCAGCAATGGAAAAAACCGCCTCGATGCTAGGATTCACAGCGAGGCGGTTTTTATACCAGATAGAGAATTTGTAAGGCGCGCCATTTTGGGCGAATCATGGCGCGCCGAAGGCTGTACAGCCCGGTATAGTAGTACCATGATACCTGCCTATCAAGCTCCAGCATTTCCATTTTTCGCGGCTTCCACGGGTTTTTATGAAAGGTTTAATCTTTACCAATTTGGTTACCCTAGCATCGAAAGGATCAGTGATACAATGCTTTCTTCTCGTGAACTAGCCTCCATGCGTTCTATTGACGTCAAAACCTGCGCCTCGCCCGATCTAGTGGACATTTCAAGGCTTCATGTGAATCGCAATCTCCCAGTATATGAACGAATCAAACAATTTGTGTTCGATGTGGGAAATCCCTATCTGTTTAGGGTCAATGATACCATCGTGAAGGTGCAATATAGCGAGCAGGGTATTTCTCTGCAAGAGCGACTGGCGCGTCTGATGGCTCCTCTTACCATTGGCAAGGAAAACGCAGTGTGCTACAGTACGGGTTGTATAGATTCCAAACCGCAACATGCTGCCATCAATTCGTTTGATGGAGGTATGTGAATGCCCAGAATAAGCAAATATACAAAACCGGACGTGGCCGAGCAGGTTCAAAAAAGCCTGTGGCTCGCGGGTCTTTATGTGCGCCTGTCCCGAGAGGATGGAGACAAAGAGGAAAGCGATAGCATCGGCAACCAACGCTCCCTTTTGCAGGAATACGTCGCCATGGAAAACGATATTGAGGTAAGCGATATCTATATCGACGACGGGTATTCCGGTACGAATTTTGAGCGGCCGGATTTCAAACGCATGATGGACGATCTGAAAGGCCGCGCCATCAATTGTGTTGTTGTCAAAGACCTGTCCCGTTTCGGCAGAAACTACATCGAGGTAGGCCAATATATCGAAAAAATCTTTCCCTTTATGGATGTGCGTTTTGTTTCGGTGAACGATATGCTGGACAGCGTCAAAAACCCACAGGCCATGAACAATCTGATTGTGCCCTTCAAAAACATCATCAACGATGAATACTGCCGGGATATATCCAACAAGGTTCGCAGTTCCCTGGATTTAAAGCGAAAACAGGGCAAATTCATCGGCTCCTTCGCCACCTACGGCTACCGCAAAAACCCACTCGACCATAATCATTTGATCATCGACGAGGAAGCCGCCGCCGTGGTGCGGGATATCTTCGATTGGTTTATCGGGGGTATGAGCATCATCGGCATTGCAAAGCATCTGAACATGCTAGGCATACTGAATCCCACCGGGTACAAGCGCAGCCAGGGGCTTCGCTACATGCGTGAAAATAACGATCTTCTGTGGCCGGACAGTTCCGTGCGCCGCATTCTGCGCAATCGGGTGTATACAGGCTGTTTGATTCAAGGAAAAAATAAAATCCGGAGCTATAAGGTACAAGTATCGGTGGCGATCCCCCAAGAGGATTGGATCATCGTCCCCGGCACCCATGAACCCATCATCTCCGAAGAAATTTTTCAAAGGGCCCAGTCTCTTTTTTGCCGGGATATGCGCGCGGCCCCGAACAGCAACCGCGTGTACCTGCTGGCGGGCTTCATGAAATGCGCCGACTGCGGAAGGGCTATGAATCGAAAGCTGATCTCTCAGCCCTATCAAAGCTACTGCTACTATATCTGTTCTACTTTCAAAAAGATGCAAAAGGGAGCCTGCACCAAACACACCATCCGCAGCGACAAAGTTGAGCGAGCCCTTTTGGAAACGCTCAAAAAGCAGATCGACCTAGCGGTGGAAATGGACAAGCTCATCACCCTCATCAACGAAAACGGGCAAACGAACAAGAATACGGCGCGCCTGATGAAGGTGCTAAGCGCCAAAGAAAAGGAAAGGGCAGCGGTGGAGCGGATGAAGCTCTCTCTCTATCCTGACTGGAAAAACGGCGAAATCTCCAAGGAAGAGTTTCAAAAGCTGCGCATCCAGTTTGATGCCCAGCTTAGCGAACATGAGGCCACGATCCGCCGCATTCAAGCCGAGCTAAACCAAACGGAGGAGGGCGTGGACAGCAGCAATGCCTTTTTATCGGCCTTTACCAAACACCGCAATTTACAGGAGTTGACCCGAGAGATTCTGGTGGAACTGGTAGATTCGGTGCAGATACATGAGGGCGGCGCGCTCACCATCAAATTGTGTTTTGCCGACGCCTTTGCGCAAGCTGCGGAGTATATCGAGTTGAATCAGCCGCAGGCCGTTGCGATCTCTTAGAGCAAGTTTTTCAAACCTGGACTGTCCGGTGTTTACCTTAGCGAGCGTACGATTTGCAAAATTAACTCTTCGTTATCTGTGAATATAGATAAATCGCCGCCATGACGAAGAGTAACCAAATTTCCATCCTCTCGTATCCACCCCATGATGTTCCAATCGAAATTTTCCATGAATATCCCCACGTGCCCGTCATCAAACATAAAACCTTCTGCATCTTCAATCAGCGACTCATAGTCGCCCATTAGCGGCCCTACATACATCCAGGTAGCGCCCCAGACACCAACTTGTGATTCTAAAATATCGCCAGTTATAGTGAATTCGTCAAGAAAACCCACCTCCACATAAGAGAGAATTGTAGGTATTCTTATCACACCCAAATCAATCCAAGCCAGAGTAGCAATATCGATGGATTCATTATTTTCGCTTGGCGGAGTTGGAGATGGTTGCACAGGCGGCCATGCGGAGTTGGTAGTTGTAAACCCAAGTAGTAAGACTACTGCAAACGCTAAAAAGAAAATACTTTTTTTCATGTTACCCTTCTCATTCCTCTACCGAATTTCAACCACAGTATAGCACGAAAATGCGAGTATTTCCACATCACCGCGAAATGCTGGAAAAACAAACCCATGGCCCTGTATTGACATCTTCCCCCGCCGCCGCCGACACCCTACATACCCACTTCACCGATACCGGCCTCACCCCCAAGGATTACGACCTAATCGTCACCGGCGATTTGGGCAGCCTTGGGCGGGAGCTGATGCTGGAGCTAATGCGCCGCAACAACATGCCCGTGCCCGAAAAACGTTGCATGGACTGCGGAGTGGCCATCTTCGCCCCGGAGCAAGACACCCATTGCGGGGGCAGCGGATGCGGCTGTTCGGCGGCGGTGCTTAATAGCATGCTGATGACGCAGCTATCCACCGGCGAGCTAAAACGTATCTTATTTATGGCTACCGGCGCGCTGCTAAGCCCCACGAGCAGTTTGCAGGGGGAGACGATACCGGGGATTGCTCATGCGGTTGTGCTTGAACACGTTTAAGTGTACAAATTACAGTGTACTACGCTGTAATATCTAATACATTGCGTTCTTCGCCGATGCCACTGGGCACGGAATCCCTCCACCGCTGCGGCGGTCCCCCTCCCTTTAACAAGGGAGGTAAGGGAGGGGGATAAAAACTCGCTAAAATCCCTACCCCCCTTGTTAAAGGGGGGAGGGCCACCGCAGTGGCGGGGGGATTCTCTCTCACGAATCGGACAACTGTCCCTGTAACATTCTGGTTGTTACGGCGTAGTACAGTGTACACTAAAAAGGAGGTTTACCCAATGTGGTTATGGATGTACCTAAAGGTATTCATCATCGGCGGCGCTCTTTGCACCATCGGCGAATTGTTGATTCTGCGCACCAAGCTGACTTCGGCGCGCATACTGGTGGGGTATGTAACGGCCGGGGTAATTCTGGGCGCGGTGGGCTTGTACGAGCCCCTGGTGGATTTTGCGGGCGCGGGAGCCAAGGTGCCCCTTTCCGGCTTTGGTTTTGCGCTGGCTGATGGGGCCATTAAAGCTGTGGGCGAAAAAGGCTTGATGGGCGCGTTTACGGGTGGGGTGGCGGCCACCGCTGGGGGCATCGCGGCAGCGGTGCTGTTTGGGTACTTGGTTTCGGTGATCTTTAATCCGAAGATGAAAGAGTGAGCCAGATCTTTTTTCTTTTTTGTGCAACTCAGTTGACAAACAATCGTTTGTTTGGTAAAATGAATCCAATCAAACGATTGTTTGGATCCGTCAACTGGGGAGGTGGGCAAAATGCCGGAAAAACGCTATGGCTCTACCCGCGGCAAAATATTGAGAGCCGCCGCCAAATTATTTTCCAAAAGTGGGTATCACAGAGTAACAATGCGGGAAATCGCCCAGGATTCAGAAATTAACGCAGCGTCGATCTATCATTATTTCCCTTCAAAGGCCGACATCTTAAAAAGTCTTTATGCGTTTTATTCCGCCGAACTCCACAAAGCATTGCCCGATTTGCATGCATTGCTGCGGCTGGCGGAAACCGACCCACCCCATGAAGTGCTCATGAAGGCGGAATTTCATTTCGACCAGGAAGCGCGGGATTTCCTTGATCAGATTCTTATCACGGCTGCCCGTGAAATCTCCGCTGATTCGGAAAGCGAACGCTTTATCCGCGAAAATATCTTTGCGCCCACAGAAAACATAATAAAGCCGTTATTGCAGCGCATGGTGGAACTGGGCAGAATACAACCCCTGGACATTGAAACGCTTCTGACCATACTGGTTTACTACTGCTTCAGCGCCGCGGCCCTGAATCATTCTCCCTTTGGAAACAAGCCGGAAAAATACCAGTCGGATTTGTCATTCATTTTTTCCTTCATCAAGCCTATGTAGTTTAGAAAGGGAGCAAAAAAATGCTTATTGAAAGCCAAATCTTGATTTACGATTTCGTTTGGGCCATGTCGGAGGCCATCGACCTCATTTCCCCCGCTTTGCAGGGGCATCACAAACAGGTTACGTACATAGCGGGAACGATCGCCCTGGAAATGGGCCTGTCCCATAATGAAACACAAGACATCATACTGGCGGCCATGTTACATGATATAGGCGCGTTTTCCATGGAAGAATGGAACATGCTTCTATCCTTTGAAGCAAGCGGCGTTGACCTAGATCGCCATGCTTTTTTGGGCTATAAGCTTTTAAAGGACTTTGATCCGCTTGCCAAAGCCGCTGATTTGATCCGGTACCACCATGCGAATTTTTGCCAATCGATCCCCACAGTGCCGGTTGGCAGTTTGGTTATCCATTTAGCAAACGAGGTATCGTTTTTAATTGATGAGCACAGTGAGATCCTAAAGCAAATTCCGCAAATACTCGCAAATCTTACTCAAAAGCGAAGCCTCTTTCATCCCGATGCAATCGCTGCCTTTGAGCGGCTGGCCAAGAAAGAATGGTTTTGGATAGAGGCTTCTTCTTTGTCTTTGCTTCGTGCGGATATGTTAAAGCGGGTTCACCTTTCAAAAGAATTCATTGATTTGGCGACCCTTCGGGACTTTGCAAAAGTTGTCGCGCAGATCATTGATTTTAGAAGCAGATTTACCGCAACGCACTCAAGCGGCGTCGCGGCGGTGGCGATGGAATTGTCTCTATTATCCGGCTTCTCGGAAAAGGAGTGCAAAATGATGGAGATCGCGGGCTTTTTGCATGATCTGGGGAAGCTGGCTGTTCCGAATGAGATTCTAGAAAAGAACGGCGCATTAAGTGCAGCGGAGGTTAACGTAATACGGAAACATACGTATTATACCTATGCGATCCTTAGCAAGCTCAGGGGGCTCGAACACATTGCCGTGTGGGCGGCACAGCATCATGAACGGCTCGATGGAAGCGGATATCCTTTTCATGCAAAGGGAGGAGAGTTCTCTAAGCTATCGCGGATTATGGCCGTCGCGGACGTCGTTACGGCATTAACAGAGGACAGGCCATACCGTCCGGGGATGAATAGAGAAGAAGCCGAAACCGTTCTTCGGGACATGGTAAATACAAATGAACTTGACGGGGATATCGTTGCATTGGCAAGCAAAAACTTCTTGTATATTAATGATGTGCGCACAAAAGCGCAACAGGAAGCGTGGATGCATTATGAGGCTTTTTATGATTCCATTCGCATCCAAGCCAACTTCGCCTCTTAAAAACCTACAAACACAAAAAACCAAACCTTGCGCGGGTTTTCCGCGTCAGCTTGTCAAAGAACCCTGCTTTCAGGAGTTGAAGGCAGGGTTGAGACATAGAGCGGGTAGTTTACGAAGGAATTTACTCAAAGCCCAAAAAGATGTGGCCTTCCATGTAGCCAGCTTTT
>Ga0123356_10007301_pt1 | contig 11030 bp, 7 predicted proteins | sample TergutEmb28metaG_2_FD_92546 | JGI IMG/M metagenome (GOLD analysis project Ga0123356, IMG submission 92546) | Embiratermes neotenicus P3 segment gut microbial communities from Petit-Saut dam, French Guiana - Emb289 P3 | ecosystem: Host-associated > Arthropoda: Insects > Digestive system > Gut ... | reverse complement strand
GTTTGGGGTATACTTTCCCATGATATCAACTATGAACTTAACGGCGGAAGAAATCATGCACTCAATCCGCATACATATACGATCAGAAATTTCGTAAATAATACACCGGTTTATACAACCAGTCATATACATATCCAGCAGCCGGTAAAACCGGGATACCCGTTCCTTGGCTGGACTGTTGAGTCATCAAAACCGGGCAGTACCCTGGCAACGACCGGTGATGAGACGATAATGAACTTTAGTATCCCCCGAGGTGCTGAAGAAAACTTCACACTCACTGCAAACTGGGGACCTCCGATATCCTGGACTATTTCTTATAACATGGATGGCGGTGTATGGCCGCAAAGTCCATCCAATCCGTCAAGCTATAATGTTTATGATCTGCCGATAGGTATTTCGAACCCGACAAAAGATGGTTTTAACTTCCTCGGCTGGAGTGTCACATTCGACAGCGACACACCGGATGTACCTTCAACATCACCCAGAGTTAACTATATGATCCCGACAAATGCTGAAGGCAACATCGTTCTGACAGCTAACTGGGGACCGATCACATATCAGATACGCTATGACCTCGGAAGCTTTGATGCTGTAAATCACAGTGAGAATCCTTCCCGTTACACAGCGCAGGATACGATAGCGATTCAACAACCGGCAAGACCGGGCTATGATTTCCTTGGCTGGACTGTTGAATACCTTGACGGCAGCAGACCTGATATCACGATCAGAGCACACGATGTTACTATTGAGCAGGGAACCACAGGAAATATTATCTTTACAGCACATTGGAATGTGAAGCAGTTTGTCGTGACCTTTGACCGTAACACTACAGATCCGACAGTAACGGGTCCGGCTCCGGCAAGTAAGACGGTAACATTCGACAGTGCATATGGCGAACTCGCAACGATAAACTCAGCAAACTTCAACTTCAAAGGTTGGTGGACATCGCCGGCACAAACAGGCGGAACACAAATCACTGCAGCCAGCATTGTGCGTACTCCGTCAAACCATACTCTTTATGCACGCTGGACAGGTACATTGACCTACAATACAAACGGCGGAAATGGCTCGGGTCTGACATCGGAATTGCAGCCGAACTCACAGCACACGGTGCTCACACAGGCAAATGCGAACGTAGGTGTGAAAGTGGAAGGCGAAGTCAATTGGAACTTCGTAGGATGGAACACAGCGGCAGACGGCTCGGGAACAGGCTTTGCTCCGGGACAGCCGATCACGATCACAGGCAATATAACATTATATGCACAATGGGATGCAAACAGAAGTGTCACTTTCAGGATCCTCGGACTTGATCAGGAAGAAACCGGATATCTCACAACATGGGACGGCACGATTTTAGGCAATAATGTTGCTCAACCGGAAGCCCCGGACAACCCCTCGGGATCAGGCGGATATCCTGCACTTTACAGAGCTGTGCTCTGGTATGACAACCCCGGCTTTACCGGAGAACCCTGGAACTTCGCAACAGGAATAGTTCATGAGAATACGGATCTGATCCTATATGCATTCGATAATGTAGTTTGGGCAACATCATCAGCAGCGGACAATGGTTCGGCAACCAGAAGTATCGATCATGGTGTTACATTGCACACCGGACATGAACCATTCGCAGATATTCTTATCAATCCTCGTCCTACTGCTGAGCTCAGTAATAATAGCAATATAACACTCAATTCGACATTAAACATCACCACAGAAAGAACGCTGACCTATCACAGTCTGCACGCAACTGATGTGACGATCACACAAACAGGAGACAGACGTCACTTCAATATCACAGGCGGCAATGCAGTGAACCTGATTTTTGCAAACAGCAATGTCATTTTAAACGGTCGCGGATTTAGTAACGGCAGCGGCATCCTGATCAATGGTGCCAACACCGATGTTACACTTGATAATGCAACGATCCAAAACAGCAGAAATTCCAATGGCGGAGCGATCGCTGTTGAAAACAGCAGTAAACTCACCATGAACAACGGAGCTCTGTATAACAACGTTGCAACCAGCGGAGGCGGTGTGTTTGTCGCAAGCGGAAGCACATTCATTATGGAAAGCGGCACGGTTTCCGATAACAATGCCACTACTCAAGGTGGAGGTGTACATGTTCAAAACGGTGTGTTTACGATCAATAATGGTAAAATTTCCGATAACGAAGTGCAGGCGACCGGCGGCGGTGTATCTGCTGTAAGTGCTGCAATCAATATAAACGGCGGAGAAATTCTTGATAATAAAGCCAGATTATATGGCGGCGGCGTGTTTATCACATCACTCAGTGTTCTTACAATGACAGATGGTTTAGTTAACGGCAATATCGCTGTCTCTGACAATAATATAGCAGTAGAGGACACAGGTGGAGATGGCGGCGGTATTTACATCTTTGAAAACAGCTTATTCACAATGGAAAGCGGCACGATCAGCTATAATGAAGCTAACCGGGACGGTGGCGGTGTATATATAGCAGCGAGCAGTGAATTCAGATTGAGTAACAGCGGTGAAATCATTTGCAACATGGCTGAAAATAACGGCGGCGGCGTGAACAATACTGGAACCTTATTGATCAGCGGTGGTACGATCGAAGATAACTCCGCAATGAATGGCGGTGGTGTCAACAATACCGGAGACATGATCATCACAGGCGGATCGTTCAACCATAACGTAGCCTTTTACGGTGACGGCGGTGGTATTCGCCATGATTCATCTTCAATACTGGACATTAAAAATGCTGCCATTACAAACAATGAATCAAGAAGCGGTAACGGCGGCGGTATCTGGATAGCATACGAAAATCTGGGTGATCTCAAGGTGGATGCAGCAACAACATTTGAAGGCAACCGTGCTCCGTTCGACTTTATGCGATTGGCAGAAGACGATGCAATGTACAATGCAAACATACTCGTACCTGAAGCTTCATGGTCATGGCTGCCGGCAGACAACACACCTGTACAAGGCTATAATAACTTCGATATTTCCTACTACAGAGTTCCTGTTACATTCGTGTTAAATTACTCCGGTGCGGCACGCTGGACAGAAGAAGACGCAGATATAACCAAGCATATGGTAGTTTCATACGGCGGTGAGATCACAGAGTTACCGGAAAATCCGACAAGGATCAGCTATGTCTTTGCAGAGTGGAACACAAATGCTGACGGTACAGGCAGAGATGTTGAAGTCGGCAGTAATATTTACAGCAACAGACCTGTGACCTATTATGCACAATGGGAACTGGCAAATGACTTGACTGTAACATTTGACGCAAACGCAGGTACAGACGAAGTAACAAATATGCCTTATGAGGAAGATGACTTCAAAATCACCGGTGTTACAGCATTTACAACCATTGATGAACCGGATGAGATCCCGGAAAGATCAGGATACATATTTGACGGTTGGTATAGAGATCCGGATCCGGCTGAAGATGATGAACCGTGGAACTTTGAAGAGGACGAAATCACCTCAAGCACGACCCTGTACGCAAAATGGAAACCGGCACCTCTGATGTTCAGAGCTCCGGAAACGATCGACTATAAAATCGGAACGATCCCGCTTAGAACAACATTATATGGTCTTACCGGTTCACAACACTCGGATGTTATAAATCCTGATGCAACAGATATCAGCACACTCGATTTCATTATGACCGGAGCACGCGGGAATTGGAGGATCGACCTGTCATACACACCGTTCCGTTCTTCTGATGGCAGTATTGGTGCAAGACCTGTACCGGTCAGCAATATAGACGGCAGACGCGGGGATGCGACAGGCAATGATACAGACGGATATACGATCCAGAATATATATAATCGCGTCATGCACGGTGCACAAGAAGGTGAAAGAGATTTCGAATGGAACTGGAGCGTACTGAACTATGATATCAAGGCTGAGGCAATGCCCGGGCAGCAGCAAGCCGGTGTTGAATACCAAACAGTAATGACATGGGAAATAATAAACGCACCGTAAATTATTGTAATACAAAAGAACAGCTCCATAAGAACGCTTACGTTTCTTATGGAGCTGTGTGGTTTAAGTTATATTATTGGTCTCTGTGAGCTTCTTCTATTCGTTTGAAGTCTTCAACTACGCTTGGGAGGAGGTCAACTATGTCGGGGTCGAACTGGGTACCGCGTCCGTCGGTGATTATTCCGAAGGAGACATCGTGTGAGTATGGGTCTTTATAGCAGCGCGGGCTGACGAGGGCGTCGTAGACGTCGACTATTGAGATGATCCTGGCTGAGAGGGGGATCTCTTCGCCTGTTAACCCGCCGGGGTAGCCGCGTCCGTCCCAGCGCTCGTGGTGGTAGTGGCAGATATCTTTTGCGTATTTTAGATATTTATCGTTGTCGGGGAGGTTTTCGGAGATGCTGTCGATTATATGACTGCCTATAGTAGTGTGGGTTTTTATCATGTTGAACTCTTCGTCGTTTAGCTTACCGGGCTTGAGAAGGATACCGTCGGGTATTCCTATTTTTCCTATATCATGGAGTGCTGAGGCTTTTATGAGAGAGGATATGTTATATTCCTCGAGCATTGGTTTGAATATTTCGCTTTCCAGCATTTTTGAGACAAGCACATCTGTAAGAAGGGTTGTCCTGCGGATGTGTGCACCGGACTCGAGGTTTCTGTATTCGATGATGGTTGCCAGAACTTCGAGTGTGGATTCATATGTCCTTGTTACTTCTGCGGTTTTTACTTCAACGAGCTGTTCGAGGTTGTGGCTGTATCGTGCCAGTTTGATGTGGTTATCGACACGTGCTCTGACGACGTTGTGGTTGAATGGTTTTGTTATATAGTCAGCAGCTCCGGCAATGAGCCCTTTTGATTCGGTTTCTTCAGAATCTGCTGCTGTTATGAACAACACGGGGATGTTCACTGTTGCGTTGTGTTTTTTTATAACTTCAAGTACTCCAAACCCGTCGACATTGGGCATCATTACGTCAAGAAGTATGGCTGTGGGCAGGATATCAGCCGGTTTGCCGTTTTCGAGTATGAGCAAATCAAGTGCTTCCCTGCCGTCGGCTGCTTGTATTATATCGTAGTCGTTTTGAAGGATCTCTTGCAAGATTATGCGATTGATATCAATATCGTCGACAATAAGAATTAGGTCTTTTTTATTGGCACTCAACATTTTGACTATCCTTTCGTAAGACTAGTATATCTTTGCTATTTCTTGCGATGTAATGAAGTATGCGTTTTTCAGCTCGGTAAAAGCCTCTGAATGATCCAGACCGTTTTTGACGTTATGCTCCAGTTCGCTTGCTTTTGTGGTCACTTTCATCAGTGAAAGATTTGCGGCAACACCTTTTAGTGTGTGCACAAGGCGTGCGGCTTCTTCCATTGCGCCGACGCTGAGTGCTTCTTCAAGCGGGTCGATGTGGTCGCCTCCGGTGAATTGATTTAATAAACGCTTATATAGATCCATACTGCCGCCGATGCGTTTCAGGGCGTCTTGTACATTGACATACTCGTGATTTATGTCCAACTATATCACCTCTTTTTTAGCTACAAATTGTATTATATCATAGCCGTTGCAACATTTCACGAAAAAAAATAAAAATAATACGGCGTTATGATATATGCATCAAATCAATTTATGATAATCACTTCAGTGATTATTATACCATCTAATATAGTAAATGCAAGACTTAAAGCAGTTACTAAATGATAATAAAGTGTTAAGAAAAGGCAGAAAATCACCCTAGAAGATCCTTCATATTGTAATTTCCGGGGTGCTTGTTTTGCATATATTTAGCAGCTTTTATTGCTCCGGCTGCAAAAACATCGCGTGAGGCTGCTGTGTGACGTATCTCTATCACTTCGTCTTGTCCGGCGAAGATCACCTCGTGGACTCCGACGATCGTGCCGCCGCGGACTGATGAGATCCCTATCTCGTTTACGCCTCGCGGATTTCGCTTGCTCTCTCTTTCATAGACATATTCCGGTTTTTCTTGCAGGGCTTCAGTTGCTGCGTCTGCCAGCATTATTGCCGTCCCGCTGGGTGCGTCGACCTTACGTCTGTGATGCCGTTCAACTATTTCTATATCGAAATCATCACCTAATATACTACATGCGCGCTGTATCAAGTCGGCAAGAAGATTTATACCGAGAGACATGTTTCCGCTGCGAAATACCGGTATCTGTCCTGAGGCTTTTTCGATCTCGTTCAACTGCTCTTGTGAGTAGCCTGTAGCACAGAGGATCACAGGCATTTTTTTTGATACCGCGTATTTTAATATTCCTTCGAGTGCTGACGGTTTTGAGAAGTCCAGGATCACATCGGCTTCTTCTGTGATATTATCAAGATTTGTGTAAACCGGATAGTTGTCTTTTTTTTGTGTGTCGATATCGACTCCCGCAACGATAGTGACCGCCGGTTCATTTACGATCATCGCCGTTACAACATTTCCCATATACCCGTTGCATCCTACCAGAATGATTCTGAGCATTTAATGATCCTCCTCTCTGCTCTTTCTTAAAAAGTCGTGTGCTTACTTAAGCAAGCCGACATCAAGCATTGATTTCTTTAATTTTTCAAGATTCTGTGGCTCCAGGTCGCATAAAGGCATGCGCGGCTCTCCTACATCCATACCCATCAGATTAAGAGCTGCTTTTACCGGCATAGGGCTGACTTCTATGAATATTTTACGTATCAGATCAAAATATTTTAGTTGGAGCTCTGCGCCATGTTTAAAATCTCCTTCGAGGCAGTACTTTGTCATTTTGGCTACTATGTCGGGGACTATGTTGGCAAGGACTGATATTACACCTTTTGCACCCAGAGACATCATCGGGACTATATCCTCGTCATTTCCGCTCCAGAAATAGAAATCATCACTGCAGGCTGCAAGTGTAGTTGCTATAAGTGTGAAATCGCCGGAGGCTTCTTTTGCTCCTATGATATTCGGGTGTTTTGAGAGTTCGATATATGTATCGGATGCAAATGTCATACCTGTGCGTGCCGGTACGTTGTAGACGATTATCGGGAGGTGGACTCTGTCAGCCAGAAATGTGAAATGCTTAACAAGTCCGCGCTGGGTCGTTTTATTATAATATGGAGATACCATCATCAATGCGTCTGCTCCTGATTTTTCGGCTGCTTGAGACAGGAAAAGCGCAGAATGAGTGTCGTTGCTGCCTGTTCCCGCTATGACTTTGACACGGCTGTTTACGTGCTTTACGCAAAAATCGATCGTTGCTGTCGATTCCTCGAGAGTCATTGTTGAACATTCACCGGTTGTGCCGTTGATCGTAATAGCTGAGGTTCCGGCAGCTATTTGGAAGTCGATCAGCTCGCCCAGCTTTTTATAGTCAACCTTGCCATCCTTGAAAGGAGTGACAATGGCGACAGAGGAGCCTGTAAATACTGGTGTTTTCATGTTTTTCTCCATTCTGCCGCTTGCGGCGGCACATACTTATGGGGTGAAAGTTCATCTTTCACACTTTTTTTACCTTTCTATATACCCTTCTGCACATAAAAGTTCTGCTGTCAGGACGGCTCCGCCGGCGGCTCCGCGCAGGGTGTTGTGGCTCAAGCCTATGAATTTATAATCAAAGAGTGTATCTTCACGCAAGCGCCCGAGGCTTATTGCCATCCCGTTTTCGAGCATACAATCGGGTTTGGTTTGCGGACGATCTTCTTGTTCGAAGTAATTCAGGAATTGCTTCGGAGCTGAGGGGAGCTTAAGGTCTTGCGGCGGGCCCTTGAAATCATGCCAGATTTTTTTTATCTCTTCTATTTCCGGTTTTTTCTTGAAACTCATAAATACCGCTGCCATATGTCCGTCGAGTGTAGCTACGCGCACACATTGGGTGGTGGTGACCGGAGTTTTTGCCGGGACAATAGCATTACCTTCGATACTACCCCAGATTTTAAGCGGTTCTATTTCGGATTTTTGCTCTTCGCCTCCGATATACGGTATGACATTTTCTATCATTTCAGGCCAGGATTCAAATGTTTTGCTTGCTCCTGATATTGCCTGGTATGTACAGACTAACACTTGTGTCAGGTCGAACTTTTTATGCAGCGGGTGAAGTGCCGGTACATAGCTTTGAATGGAGCAGTTTGACTTGGCTGTTATGAAGCCGTGCTTTGTGCCGAGTCGTTTCCTTTGCTCCGGGATTATCAGCATGTGCCCGGGGTTTACCTCCGGTATGATCATCGGTACGTCCGGAGTCCAGCGATGTGCGCTGTTGTTTGATACTACAGGGCATTCTGCTTTAGCGTATGCTTCCTCGAGAGCTCTGATCTCGTCTTTTTTCATATCTACTGCTGAAAAAACGAAATTGACCGAATCGGTTATTTCATTGATATCAGACTCTGCTGCAACGATTTTTAGATTTTTTACAGCTTCAGGTATGGGAGTCGGCATCATCCATCGCCCTTCGACAGCTTCTTCATATGTCTTACCGGCAGAACGGCTGCTGGCGGCTACAGAACAAAGTTCAAACCATGGGTGATCATTGATCAGTGTAACAAAACGCTGACCTACCATACCGGTAGCACCTATGATCCCGACTTTGTACTTTTTCATACTGTTTGCATAGCTCCGTTTAAATGTTCGATCTTAATATTACAGCTTATTGAATTTAATAAATCATGATTGCATTTATTGACCGGAATTTATAAATTTGCGTTGTTACAGTTCACTCGTCACTCACCCTCGTCATTGCGAACTCCCTCCGCAGAGATTATGCACGAAGCAATCCAGTCCTTTATGATTATCTGCAGAAATCCTGTATAATACTTGAAATTGCACGAAAATAAGTGTATCATACGCATGTGCTTTTTTCAAGCACAAAAGGAATGGATATTACATATATGAAAAAAAGTGATTTTTACTTTGATCTCCCGGCGGAGCTGATAGCACAAACGCCACTGGAAAGCCGCGAACGATCGCGGCTTCTCTGCATGGACAAAACCACCGGAGCACTTGCCCATCATAACTTTTATGAATTGCCCAAATTGCTGCGCGAAGGAGACTGCCTTGTTCTAAACGACTCTCGCGTCCTACCCGCCCGCTTGATTGGAAAACTTGAAAAGCAGGGGCAAAAGCAGGGGGACGGTGGTTGTGCTTCGCTTATTGAGGTTGTATTGTTGCGCAATGTGACAGGGGACAGTGTGACAGGAGATAATGTGACAGACGGTGGTTTCATGTCACATTGGGAGTGCTTGACGAAACCGGGGAAGAAAACAAAGCCCGGAGCTAAAATCATCTTTGGTGATGGCGAATTGACCGCTACGGTTATTAAAGTTGCCGATAACGGGAACAGGATTATCATGTTCGAATATAAGGGAATATTCATGGAGGTGCTCGAGAAGCTTGGAAAAATGCCGCTGCCTCCTTATATACACGAAGAACTAAAAGACGCTGAGCGTTATCAAACAGTTTATTCAAAAGAACCAGGATCAGCAGCAGCACCAACAGCGGGATTGCATTTTACAAAAGAACTGCTGAATGAAATAAGCTCCGGAGGAGTTGACATACAGTATGTAACACTGCACGTCGGCCTTGGAACATTCAGACCTGTAAAAACAGACAATATTAAAGATCACGAAATGCACGCCGAGTACTACATTATTTCTGAAGAAACAGCCGCAGCGATAAACAAAGCAAAAGAAAACGGCGGAAGAGTCATAGCAGTAGGAACAACCTCCTGCCGCGTACTGGAATCATGCACAGACGAAACAGGAAAAATAAAACCCACCTCCGGCTTCACAGACATCTTCATCTACCCGGGCTACAACTTCAAATCCATAGACGGACTCATAACAAACTTCCACCTCCCCGAAAGCACCCTAATAATGCTCGTATCCGCTCTCGCCGGAAGAGAAAATACATTAAACGCATACAAAACTGCAATCAAAGAAAAATACAGATTTTACTCATTCGGTGATGCAATGCTTATCATATAATCTGTCATCGAACATTGTATATGCCTGAATTTGTTTACTTTCGGGGGTGAAAAATTCAGGCATATACAATGTTCGATGACCACCTTATCTAAGTCATTCTTTCATAAGCTTTTTGTATAGCTGTAGCGACTATAGTATAAACGCCGCATTTGTCCATGTAATTTACGCCTTGCTCTGTTGCGCCGCCGGGAGTTGCTACTGCTTTTACCGTTTCGCGGAAGTTGCCGATGTCGCCCGCGTTCTTAAAAGACAAAGCAGCAATATGCGAAGCAGTATCAAGCGAGAAACCCATAGCCTCACCCGCAGCAGCGAACGCATCTATCAAATAAGCAGCATAACCGAGACCGCAAGCTGCGAATGCCATGACCTTTTCTATGACATCCGGCTCTGTTTCGAAAGCGAAGCCGAACTTGTTGAATATCGCAGCAACAGAATCGGGGACTTTTGTGTATGCGATGACGCCTTCGTTTGTTGCAATAGCAAGCGAAGGCATTGCTCTTGCAAGAGACACCTCGCCGATAAGGGAAAAGATTTTTTCGAAGGTTTCTCCTGCCATCATACTTATTACAAATTTATCCTTAAGACCTTCCTTATCGATAGATTTAGAAAGCTCCTCAAAAACATAACCCTTGACCGTGATACACACAAAGTCTGTGACACGGATCATTTCGTTTACATCAGAAACAGGATACGCGTGATACGACTCGTTTACCGCAGCAACAACAGCCTCTTCGGACTTATCACAAACATAAATATCCTGAGCAGAAACATCACCTGTAAAAAGTAATGCTTTTGCAAATGCCTTTCCCAGATTACCAAAACCAATTATACCAAACTTCATCTTTCACATTTTATTCCTTTCCGCCGCTTGTGGCGGCACAAACTTATGGGGTGAAAGTTCACCTTTCACATTGTCCTCCTAGTATATAAGAAAACCCACAGCTTGCGCCGCAGGCATTTTCTTTAATTGCCCGGTCTAAGTTTACTTCACTGAGCGCTCTACCTTGCCGCTGCGCAGGCAGCGTGTACAAACGTGGACACGCTTGGGGGAGCCGTCAACAATCGCCGCTACTCTCTTCACGTTTGGTTTCCACATACGGTTGCT
>Ga0123356_10007300_pt1 | contig 11030 bp, 20 predicted proteins | sample TergutEmb28metaG_2_FD_92546 | JGI IMG/M metagenome (GOLD analysis project Ga0123356, IMG submission 92546) | Embiratermes neotenicus P3 segment gut microbial communities from Petit-Saut dam, French Guiana - Emb289 P3 | ecosystem: Host-associated > Arthropoda: Insects > Digestive system > Gut ... | reverse complement strand
TTAAGAGTAAAATCTTAGTTGTGATACGGAAAGCCATATAAATTGCTTTTACGTGTTTGTTTGCGCATCGGAGATATAAAAATGCCAAAATGGGGCTACTCAATCATCGAAGAAATGCTTAATTCAGAAAGAACAGCGAAAGCCAGCGGACGAGAACTCAAAGTATCTCACAAAGCCGCTCGAGAAGTTGCTAAAGCCATCAGGGGCATGGAGCTCTCCCGGGCAAAGGCATACCTGCGTGATGTAGCTGCCATGAAAACGCCGATCCCCTACACAAGGTACACAAAGAAATTGGGGCACAAAGGTGGTATGGCGAAACGATTTGTTGGTCGTTATCCCATAAAAACCTCAGAGGCGGTTCTTAAGATTTTGCAGGCTGCTCAAGCGAACGCAGAAAATAAGGGCTTAGATGTTGATCACCTCCGAATTATGCACAGCGCGGCATATCCAGGCGTTAAACTTAAGCGTTATACCCCCCGAGCACATGGACGCGCTTCACCCAAATATGAAATCACTACCCACTTTGAGATCGTGCTCGAAGAGAAAGCTACCTCAGGAGAACAGTAAATGAGCATAGTCAAACGGTTTATAACAGAATCCATTAAACGTACTGAAATTGATGAGTTTTTACAAAAGAAACTAGAACGCGCCGGATATGGTGGCGTTAACTTATCTAAAACCCCGTTGGGTACTCATGTAGTCATATATGCCATGCGACCCGGTCTTGTTATCGGTCGTGGCGGTGAAACCATAAAAGATCTCGCCAGCCAGCTTGAGCATAACTTCAAAGTTTCCAACCCTCAAATCAGTGTTTCAGAAATCGAAGTTCCCGAATTTAATGCCCATGTTGTTGCTAATCGTGTTTCCTCCGCCTTAGAGCGTGGAGTTCACTTTAGACGTGCAGGTTTTTGGGCACTAAACCAAGTTATGGAAGCAGGCGCTCTGGGTGCAGAGATTGTCATAAGCGGCAAACTCACAACCGAGCGGGCCCGTTTTGAAAAATTCAAGGCCGGACACTTCCCCATTGTTGGTGAACCCGCAGCACGCGCCATGCGCACAGCAGAAGCCCATGTTCAGCTCAAACCCGGTATTATTGGCGTACGCGTAAAGATTATGCCCCCGGATGCCCACTTTCCAGACAAAGTCACTATTTTGCCTCCTGCACCTGTTGCAGAAGAAACTCCAATAATCGTTACCCAAACACCCCCAGTTTCCGCTCCCACACCAACCCCTGCTGTTACTGCTCCTACAGCGCCTGACACACAATCTCCGCCTGCCCCAAGCACACCGCCAAAAGCGGTTCCCGATACCCCCAAACCAACCCAACCACCCCCAGCAGAAACTCCAGTTGAAGCTGAGGCTAAACCTGTGGAGGAACAACAATAATGCCAGTTATGCGACTCAAAGAAATCGCTGAAATGTCTACCGAAGCCCAAGAACAACGCCTAATTGATCTACGCGTTGAACTTGCCCGCATAAGAACCATGGTTAACGCCGGTGGTGCAGTTGATAACTCTGCCCGCATACGCGCACTTCGAAAAACCATCGCCCAAATACTAACCATTCAAAATGAACAAAAACTTGGCCTGCGCAAAGCTCCTGACGCAAAGAAAGACGAAAAAGCCAAAAAATCTGCCAAAAAAGACTCTAAGGAGAAAACCTCCCAATGAAAGTAACGCCCGATATTATCCGATACGAATTCATCGGCACAAACGGCCTAGTTGCCCAAAGCTCCAATAAAAACTATATCGGTATAGGCGGCTTAGTGATTGGTGAATCTAGAAACACCCTCACTTTCCAAAATCAAAACCAAACCCGCAGCGTAATCAAAGAAGCTGCAATTTTCGATTTTACCTTCAACGATGGTACAGTCGTTGAAATTGACGGTAAACTTTTAGTCGGTCGCTCAGAAGATCGGCTTAAAAAAAGCACAAAGAGGCTATGGTAATATGTCAATGACTTTCAAGCAGCCAAAAAAGACCTGTGAGGATCCTAACTGTCCCTTCCATGGCGAACTTGCGGTACGCGGTCGCGTTTTGGAAGGTATCGTTCACACAGCCAAGATGGAAAAGACCGTTATTGTCGATCGAGAATTTATGCAGTTCTCCTCGAAATTTGTACGGTACGAACGCAGACATGGACACATTCCATCACACAACCCCCCCTGTTTAGATGTAAAAGAAGGCGATCGGGTAAAAATTGCCGAGTGCAGACCCCTTAGCAAAACCGTTTCCTTCGTTGTTGTTGAAAAAGTAGGCGAGGAAAGATAAGGCGATGTGTGCATCAAAGGCAAAACAGCGAGCTCTAACCGCTAAAGGTATGTTTAGTCAAGGTCAAAAAATAAGCCGTGGCCTTGTGGCGGGTTCTGAGCTAAAATGTGCCGATAACACAGGTGCTAGGGTGTTGCGCTTAATTCAAGCCATGGGCTACAAAGGCCGCCTTAGACGCTACCCCTCAGCAACTGTTGGTGACAAAGTTACCGTATCGGTTCGTCAGGGCTCTCCTGATATGCGTAAAAAAATCTTCCAAGCCATCATTATTCGACAACGTAAAACTTATCGAAGAGTTGATGGCGTTTGGGTACAATTTGAAGACAATGCCGCCGTCATTATTACCCCTGAGGGTGAAATGAAGGGCTCTGAAATCCGCGGCCCTGTTGCCCGCGAAGCAGCTGAGCGCTGGCCCAGAATCGCAAGCGCCTCAAGCATTATAGTATAGTAGTAGGTGGAAACATGCAATCAACAACTAACCCTGGTAAACAAAGAAAAAAACTCTTCAACGCTCCCGCGCACATACGCCACAAGCACATGGCCGCCCCTCTGTCAACTGAATTAGCTAACTCTAAGGGCGCAAAAACCCTTCCTGTTCGCAGAGGTGATACTGTGCGTATCATGCGTGGTGACAACAAGGGCTTTGAAGGCAAAATTTCACGTGTCGATCTAAAGGCCTACCGTATCTATCTCGAAGGCCTAACCCGCGAAAAAGTCGATGGCACAAACATCTTTCTTGCCGTTCACCCCTCAAAAGTACAAATCCGCAACCTAAACCTTGATGATAAATGGCGCAAAAATATCCTTGAGCGAAAAACCGCGCCTGTAAAGAAGACTAAAAAGCAAAAAGCTAAACCGGCAAAAAAAGCCGAACCAGCTGATAAAACAAAGGCTCCCGTTGAGGCTGAACCTGAACTCGAAGAAGAAACCTTTGAGGATCAATTTGAAGCTGAAGAAGAAACCTTTGAGGACGAAGAAAAAGTTGAAGCTGATGAATCAACAGATGCAACAGTAGAAGAAACCTCTCAAGAAGTAGGAGACGAAGAATAAATTGGGTAAAAAAGGAAAAACCGCAAGGCTGAAACGTAATCCAGCCCCAGCATTCTGGCCTATCCACAGAAAAGAAAATCAGTGGATTGTGAAGCCCTCCTCCGGAGCGCATTCACTCCAGAAAAGTGTCCCTCTAACCTTGGTTCTGCGTGAGATGCTGGGTGTAGCGCAAACACGAAGAGAAGGCAAACTTGTCGTCACACAAGGCAAGGTTCTAGTTAACGGTAAGGTCTGCAAAAAAGATGACAGCCCCGTTGGCTTGATGGATCTTATTGCATTGCCTGAGAGCAATAAATACTACCGCATTATGCCCTCTCATAAGGGATTGTATTTAGCTCCTATTAGCAAAGAGGAATCCAATGTTTCTCTGCTAAGAGTTGAAAACAAATCAACCGTTCACAACGGCGTACAAGTTGCAGTTCATGACGGCTCAGTTATACTAATCAAAGTGGCTGATCCAAAAAATCCTGTTGAGGCAAGTTATGATACCTTTGATATTTTAAAGGTTAGCTATCCTCAAAAGCAAGTCACTGAAACGCTAAAAACCAAAGAAGGCAACTTGGCTGTAATTACCGGTGGCAAAAACATTGGTAAAGTTGGGAAAATTGTCGAGATAGAAAAAACTGAGGCTAAAAAACGTCGTCAAGCCCTAGTTATGATTGAGGATGCTCAGGGCCAGCGTTATCAGACTATTTTAGACTTTGTCTTCTCTATTGGTGAGACTGCGCCTATGATTAACACTTTGGAGGCATTTGTAAGTGTCTGAGGTGTCTGTAGTTAAGACTTGGCAAGAGCATCCAATGCGTAAACCCCGTATTGAAAAGGTTGTTGTGAACCTCAATGCCGGTAAATCTGGTGAGCCTCTTGAGAAGGCCAACTCGGTTCTAAAAGAGATAACTGGACGCAACCCCGTTAAACGGCGCGCCAAAAAATCTGTCCGCGACTTTGGTATACGTGAAGGTGAATCCATCGCGGTCGTTGTAACCCTGCGTAAGCAGGAAGCCATTGACTTCCTAAAGAAAATCCTGCCTGTGATCGACAGCAAACTTCCCCGGCGCTCTTTTGATGTTCGCGGCAACTTTAGCTTCGGGCTCAAAGAACACATCGACATCCCCGGCGTTAGATACGACCCCGACATTGGCATCTTTGGTATGGATATCTGTGTCACCATAAATCGGCCTGGCCATCGCATAACGTTGCGCAAACGTCAAAGCAAGCACCTCGGTCCAAAGCATGTGCTTACTGTTGAAGAATCCATTGTCTTTGTAAAACAAACCTTAGGAGTCGAAATTATCTAGGTGTAATGTATGGGAAAACAGCAAGTCAAAAAAGAACGAAAATACGGCAAAGGTTCACGTCCATGCGTAAGATGCGGTTCGTTTGGTCCAGTCATTCGACGTTACGATTTATATTTATGCAGGACATGCTTTAGAGAGGCTGCACCCAAATTAGGTTTCAAAAAATATGAGTAGGAGCTAAAGAACAAAATGGATACCTTAACTAATGGTCTTGTAACCATAATCAACAACGAAACCCGAAACAAACGGGAATGCATCATTAGCCCTGCCTCTAAACTATTGGGACGCGTCTTGCGTATTATGCAACTCAACGGTTACATAGGCGAATTCGAATTCATCGATGATGGGCGCCAAGGCAAATTTAAAGTTCAACTCCTTGGCAGAATAAACAAATGCGGTCCTGTAAAACCACGCTTTGCTGTCAAAGCTACTGAGTATGAGAACTGGGAAAAACGTTTCTTACCCTCACGTGATGTTGGCATCATGGTTGTTTCCACCTCTCAAGGGGTTATTGCACACAAAGACGCTGAATCAAAAAACATTGGAGGAAGGCTGCTGGCCTTCGTGTATTAGGAGAATACCACATTGCGTCTTCCAGAAGTATCCCGAACCATCGAAGTTCCAGACGGTATAACCCTAACTTTGAGCGGTAAAACCATAAGCGTAAAGGGCGCCAAGGGCAGTCTTACACGCGACTTTTCCTTTGCTCCCATAGATATAGCAAGCGAAGGCAAAAACGTCCGCATATCTGCCAAGTGGCCACGTAAAAAAGAAGCCTCTCTAGTTGGAACCATCCACTCCCACATTAACAACATGATCGTAGGCGTCACCAAAGGCTACTCATACAAACTAAAGATTGTTTTCTCCCACTTCCCCATAGCAGTTAAACTCCAAGGCAAATCAATCATCATTGAAAACTTTACCGGCGAGCGTCGACCCCGTAGCGTCGAGATCGTAGGTGATGTAAAGATTCAACTTGAACCCGAAGATATCATCGTTCAAGGTATAAACCTCGAAGACGTCAGCCAAACCGCCGCAAACATTGAACAAGCCACCAAAGTCCGCAAAAAAGATCCTCGTGTCTTTCTTGACGGCGTCTATGTCTATGAACGAAACGAAGGTATGGCATAATGAGCGAAAAAAAAGTCACCCCCTCACGAAAAGCCCTCCAAGTCCGAGCACGCGCCAAAAACAAAAAACCCAAATTTGTCCGTGCCGAGAGCTGGCGATTTGCCCGCTTTAGTCTAAGCTGGCGCAAACCCCGCGGACTTGACAATAAAATCCGCCGAAAAATCAAAGGCTGGCCACCCGGACCTAGCACCGGCTACAAAGGCCCCAAAATCGCCCGCTATCTCCACCCCTCTGGATACCGTGAAATCCTAGTTCACAACGTTGACGACCTAACAAACATTGACCCCCAAACACATGCCATACGTATTGGTCACACCGTAGGCAACCGAAAACGCGCAGACATCATCACCAAAGCAAAAGAACTCAACCTAAAAATCCTAAACTTTACACTCACAACCCAACCAACCAACGACGACGAAGAAACCAACGACGATGAAGAAGAAACAAATGAAACCGATGACAAAAGCACCAAAGATAAAGCAAAAACCAAAGACGAAAAGTCTAAGCCTAAAAAAGATAAAAAACAAAAGAAGCCTAAAAAAGAAAAGAAACCTAAATCAAAGAAAGGAGACAAAAAGCAATGACTAACCTAAGCGGACAAAGACGATTGGCAGCTCAAATCCTCAAAATCGGCGAAAACCGCGTTTGGATAAACCCTGAACGCATCGACGATGTAGACGGCGCCATCACACGCGAAGAAATTCGCAAACTCATTCACGAAAAAGTCATCGTTTCCCTACCCCAAAAAGGCGTAAGCCGTTCGCGCGCAAAAACCATCCGCGCCAAAAAACGTCTAGGCAGACGAAGCGGCCCCGGCAGCGTCACAGGTGCAGGATACGCCAAAGTTACCAAAAAAGACGCCTGGATGCTTAAAATCCGTTCCCTGCGTCGCAAACTCCGCGAACTAAAAGCCAGCCGAGTCATAACCGAAACCACCTACACCCAATACTACCGTATGGCTGGAAGCGGCAGATTTGACTCCATCGCCGAGTTAGAACGCCACCTAAAAGAAAACGACCTATGGAGAAAACGTTAAATGGCAAACAGCAGCAACTACCGCGTTCAGCTAAGACGCAGACGCGAAGGAAAAACAGACTACCAAGCACGCAAAGCCCTAGTCATATCTGGCCGCCCGCGGCTTGTCACCCGAACCTCAACCAAAAACTCAAACGCCCAAATAATCATCGCAAAACCCATCGGCGACCACACCATAGCCGCAGCAAACAGCCGCGAACTCGTCAAAAAATACGGCTGGAAAGCCCCCACAGGCAACATCCCCGCCGCATACCTAACCGGATTGCTCTGCGGCCTAAAAGCAAAAGCAGCCGGCATAAACCACGCAATCCTTGACATAGGCCTAATCACTCCAACTAAAGGCGCAAAAATCTTTACAATCCTACACGGCGTAATAGACGCAAACGTTGAAATCCCCCACGGCGACGAAAAAATCGTTCAACACCGAGCCAAAGGCGACCACATCGCATACTACGCCCAAGCCCTCCAAACCGAAGAAGAACCCCCCATCTACAAAGCCAAATTCAGCAAATACATCACCCAAGGCATCGCCCCCGAAAACATTACCGAACACTTCAGCCAAGTCCGAAACAACATCATAGCCGCATTCAAAAACGCCCAAGTCGCCCCCGAACCCCCAAGCGCACCAAGGCCAAAACCCAAACCAAAACCCAAACCCGAAACCAAACCCACAACAACACCCCCCAAACCCCAAACCAAACCAACACCCCCACCAACAACACCCAAACCCCAAACCACCCCAACACCAACCCCGCCAACAACCGAACAACCCCTAACCCAAAAAGAAACCCCGCCTGAGCAAACCCCATCTGAGCAAACCCCAATTCCTGAAACAAAAGAACCCCAAACAGAAACCCCCAAAACAGAAGAACCAAAAACCCCCAAAACAGAAGAACCAAAAACCCCCAAAACAGAAGAACCAAAAACCCCCAAAACAAAAGAGCCAAAAACTGACGAAGAAGAAATAAAGCCTAAAACAAAGGCCGCTAAAGAAAAAGAACCCGAAGAAACCGAGGCACCCGCAAAAGCAACCAAAGCTAATGCGATCCCAACTAAAGCCTCAACAAAAACTGAGACGGCCCCGGCTAAAACCAAAGCCGCCAAAGAAAAAACTCCCACTAAAGAAAAAAACTCCTCCAAAAAGAAAACCCCCGCAAAAAAAGCGCCAGCTAAAGCTGTAGCTAAAACCAAAAAGGGTGAAAAGAAAGAATGAGTCGAAATCCCCGAGATAGAAGCCGAGACAGCGAACGTCGCGCACAAAGTCTCGAACAATGGATCCCAAGAACTCGCTTGGGTAAAATGATCCAAGAAGGCAAAATCACAACCATCGAAGAAGTCTTCTTAACAGGCATAAAAATCAGCGAATCACAAATCGTTGACTCCCTGATACCTGACCTCCAAGAAGAAGTCATAAACGTCAACCTCGTCCAAAAACAAACCGACGCCGGAGAAAAAAGCCGCTTTAAAGCCATAGTTGCAGTCGGCAACCGCGACGGCTACATCGGATTAGGCCAAGGCAAAGCCAGCCAAGTTCGCAACGCCATCGAAAAAGCCGCCGTCAACGCACGCCTAAACATTATCCCTGTTAAACGCGGATGTGGAAGCTGGGAATGCGGATGCGGCAAACCCCACAGTGTCCCCTTCCAAGTAGAGGGCAAATGTGGCGGTGTCCGAGTCGTTATAGTTCCAGGCCCAAGAGGCCTAGGCTTGGTCTCAAGTGAAGTTGCCAAAGTCATCTTAGGTCTAGCTGGTGTCAAAGACCTCTGGATGCGCAGCTACGGCTCAACAAGAACCGTCCCCTCCTATGCATGCGCAATCTTTGATGGATTAACCAAAACCTATAACCTAATTACAACAACCGATTGGGTGAAGTAACATGGCACAACAAACACAAGAAGAAGTCAAATGCCTCATAGTCATCAAAGTCCGCGGAACCATAAGCGCCCACAGAGAAACACGCGAAACCCTCGAACTCCTCCGCCTAACCCACACCAACCACGCCATCCTTATCGACAGCCGCCCCGCATACAAAGGCATGCTCCAGCGCGTCAACAACTATGTCACCTGGGGTGAACCCACCAAAGAAATCGTTATGGAACTCTTGGAGAAACGCGGACGTCTAGCAGGTAACAAAAAACTTGCCGAAAACATCACAACCACCGGCTACCCATCAATCGACGAACTCGCAGACGCCCTTCTGAGTTGCAAAGTCGCATACAAAAATCTGCCTGACATAGAAGCGCGCTTCAAACTCCATCCTCCAAGCAAGGGTTACCACGGTGCAATCAAAAAATCCTTCCGCGCAGGCGGCGAATCAGGTTACCGCGGCGAAGCCATTAACGACCTCGTCAAACGTATGGTCTAAATCTTCCAAATCTATTTTTATTTTTTATTATCTCTAGATTTAATTCGTGCTAAAGTTTATGGATAAATGCATTATTGTTTAGTGTTACATGTGATTTTTTGTAGTGCTAATAATGCATATATTGGCGGAAACATACGTTATCGCGTAGAGGGCGTAAACATCATGAAAAGATATGAATATCAAACCAAGTCTATCGATGCTAAAGGCTGGAATGGTGGCAAAGTTAACCTTGAGGAACTCGATAAAGTTCTAAATGAAATGGGGTGTCAAGGTTGGCGTTTGGTTGAAAAAACTGCGTCTAATGAAGGCATGGGCAATACCCGATATATTCTATGTGTTTTTGAGCGTGAATTAGAGTAATGCTCTAAGTTGGTGAGTGTGATGTTGGTTTTTCCATCAAACTAATCCATAGTGGTAAGTCGGGTTTGTCTGGTGGTTTGTTGATGGTGATTCGAATGGGGATTGTGGGTTCGGTATAACTTTTTGGAGCAGGGTTGGGTTAGTTTATTTCAATAGATGGGGACGATAATTCGCTTCGGCTAAATCAATGAATGGAGCAGATTTAGCGCAAGATTGTAAGCATAAAAATGGTGTGGGTTTATTTTTTTTACTCTTTAGGTTCATTAAATGTGTTGTGAAACATTATTATACAAAATTTTTTGTTAACTTGGGTGTATCAACTGCTTGACTTATGGGGGTGTTTGAACTTATTTTTTTGTCAAATCATTGAAATGTTGTGCTCGGTCAAGAGGTATATAGCCAAGTTTTGATGGTTGGGTGGAAGTTTTGCGGCTTTCGTTGCTATAGAATCTGAAAAATATCTCTTTGTTGAACATCTTTTGCACATGTTGCTTCTCACATTCTTTATTGGTGTTGTAGGGCTGAGTCATGGGTGAAGTTAGAGAAATCATGTTCTCATAGCGCTAAGAGTCGTGTGAGAAAACTTTGATGTTTGTTTTTTGTCACTTGTTGCTTTGGGCTCTGAGGTTGTGTTCGTTGGTGTTTGTGTTTGTGGAATTGGTGTTGAGGCGTTTTTTAGCGTGTTTGTTTTTGTTTGTAATCTCTGATCGTTTGAGTTTTTTAGGGGGTTGTTGTAATTGTTTGGGGTGTGTTGTTTGTTGTGTTTTTGTGTTTTGTGGTTGTGGTGGTGTTTTTGTTTTCAAAATCGGTGTGGTGAATGTGATTGATGTGAGTTTATGTGCGGGTTGATGTGGTTTTGTGTTGTATTTGGTTTGGTTAGTTGTTGTTTGCTAACTTGTGATTTATGTTGGTGGGTGGTGGGTGTTTTGTTTGGTTTGGGGATTGTTATTCAGGGTTTTTCTATCTTTTTCTATGCGATATGTTTTATAATGTCCTCGAGTGTTGCGTTAGTTACCCGGAGGGGGATATGTCATGAGTGCAAAATGGAGAAGGAGTAATAAAAGTCGTAAATGGCTCGATATAGATGAGTTAGTTGCACCTAAAAAACCGAAGGGTTCAGCCCACAAATGTAAAGCGTTGCCTACGCCGCCTAATTTTCGCACGCCGGTTAGCTATGCTAAGCGCAAAGGTCAGGAGCCTAAGCCGCTTATTGATATCTTTCAAGATAGCAGTACCATTACAGTTGTTGCTGAAATTGTGGGTTTTAGTACTGATACTGTAAAAGTTAATGTGAAGGATCAGCGAATTACGCTTTCTGCTAAGTCAAAAGAGCGTCGGTATTATAAAAGTTTAAATTTACCGAAGGTAGTGATTCCTGACGAAACACACACCAAGTTCAAGAATGGTGTGTTAGAGATTAAACTTAAAAAAGCTGAATCAACAGCGATTGGAAAAGAAGCGGACCAACATGCCCCATAAACTTAGGAAAATCAGAAAATTTAGAGGCTCAAGAACACAGGG
>Ga0123356_10007299_pt1 | contig 11032 bp, 10 predicted proteins | sample TergutEmb28metaG_2_FD_92546 | JGI IMG/M metagenome (GOLD analysis project Ga0123356, IMG submission 92546) | Embiratermes neotenicus P3 segment gut microbial communities from Petit-Saut dam, French Guiana - Emb289 P3 | ecosystem: Host-associated > Arthropoda: Insects > Digestive system > Gut ... | reverse complement strand
CGGAATACCCGCCGGGCAGTTTGTGTGCGTTTACATTGCCTTGTGCATCGGCTTCCAGGCCGCCTAAAAAGCAGATATCAAGCCCGCCGCCGTCGTAGAAATCAAATTGTGTTGCCATGTCGCAAATCATATCTGCGCCGATTGCAGCGCCGAAAGCAACTCCCGGCGCGGGAAGCCCTCCCACTCCGCCGGCTTCTACCGTTATGTGAATGTCCTTTAAAATACCCTGCTTTGAAGCGTGTACGCCTACCATTTCTGGAATGCCGATGCCGATGTTTACGATCTGGCCGGGACGCAGTTCCCTGGCGGCGCGTTCGCCGATGATGCCGTCGGTTTGATCTCCGGTATCAGTTTTTTTCCTCTTTGTGCTGGACAACTTGTTAATAAAATAGTCCATATGGGTTGCCGGTACGTGTATGTCGCCGGACAAAGCAGGGTTATAATCTTCTGACTGTTTCCAGTCATTCTGATTCGCATCACGCTGGTCACATACGATCACTGCATCGACTAAAATTCCCGGAACGATTACGTTTCGCGGACGGGAGAATTCATGGCTTACCCGCTCGACCTGAACAATTACCTTGCCGCCGTTCCGTTTGGCAGCCTGAGCCATCGCCAATGCGTCTACAGTAAGGTATTCTTTCTCAAATGATATGTTGCCGTTTGGATCAACTGTAGTGCCTTTGATGAAAGCGATATCGATTTTTGGTGTCCGGTATAAAAGATACTCCCTGCCTTCCATTTCCATCACGGACACAAGTTCTTTTTTCGATTTGTTATTTAATGCGTAAGTATCTATGCGGGGATCGGCATAAATGCCGATTCCTACTTCACTTAAATACCAGTCACGGCCTGCGGCAGCGGCTCGAATGGCATGTGATAATGCGCCTAACGGAAGGCAGTATGCTTCTATGCTGCCTTCAAGCGCCATTTTTACTGCGGCGGGCATGCTGCTGTAATGTCCTGCTATAATTTCGCGCACTGCACCAGTTTTTATATAGCGATCTGCATAGCGGTTTTCGTCCCAAATACCGAACCCGGCTGCGCAAAACAACCGCAGTTCCTTTGGAGCGCCTGTTTCCATAAAACGTTCATATAAAGCGTCATGCAGCGCTTCCGGATTAGCCAATGCCAAAAACGAATTGATGGCTATGCAATCCCCGTCTTTAATTATATCCGCCGCTTCACGGGCTGTAATAATCTTGAACATGTTTAATCCTTAATTATTAACTCCCGCAGGAAGGAGACGGCTTTTTCCAGACCTTCGTTAACGCTCATAAGAGGGTCTTCATGCTCAATGCTGATAGAACCTTTATAACCTGTTGCCGCAAGCGCAGAGATAATTTCTTTCCACTCGATATAGTCATGGCCGTAGCCGACTGTGCGGAATACCCAGCTTCTATCCAGAACATTATTGCTGCCGCATGTATCAAGCACGCCGTTTATGTGAATGTTCGCCATGTTAAGTTTTGTGTCTTTTGCATGGAAGTGGTATATCGCGCCATTTAAAACCCTGATTGCTTCGCCTGGTTTTATTCCCTGCCAGAACATGTGGCTTGGATCAAAGTTCACGCCGATGGCATTTCCTGCAGCGCTGCGCAGTTTTAGCAGAGTATGAGGATTATAAACGCAAAACCCGGGATGCATTTCCAGCGCGATTTTTGTGACGCCGTATTTTGCGGCTTCCTTAACTGCGGACTGCCAATAGGGAATTAGCACCTCATTCCACTGGTAATCCAATATTGCGGAAAAATCCTCGGGCCACAGACAGGTTACCCAGTTTGAGTACTTCGCTCCCGGATGATCTCCCGGGCAGCCGGAAAACGTAATAACGGTATCTACACCCAATTTTTCCGCCGTCTTGCAGGTATCAATAAAATCACTATGGGCTTTTGCGGCGATTTCCCTGTTTGGGTGTACAGGATTTGCATGCGTACTTAATGCGCTGATTTCCAGATTATAGCGCTTAAGCATATCTTTATATGAACTTGCAGCGCCAGAATTTGAAAGAAATTCTTTTGGATTAAGGTGAGCAATTCCAGGATACCCGCCCGTTCCGATTTCTACTGCTTCTACCTTAAGGGATGACAGATAACGAAAGGCTTCTTCTGCCTGTTTTGCTCCCAATATTACGGTCATTACTCCAAGTTTCATTTGTATCTCCCGATTAAAAAATAATCTGTTTGCCGGTGTGTGCAGATTCGTATATGGCTTCAAGTATTTGCGTAACAACCAGAGCCTGTTCAGGTTTTACGCGCAGTTCGTCGCCGTATAAAATGGCATCGTAAAAGTTGCGGCATTCAATATCCTTTGGCTCTTGGGAAACACCTTTATTAAACGCTACGCCGCCGGTTGAAAGATCCGGCTTGTTCACTGTAAATTTGCCAAAGTCGTCTGAGTTAATGCGAAGGCCGTCTTTCATGTCCGCTCCCGCTTTTGTTCCGCAGAGTGTACAGATACCTTCTCCTACATCAAGCGTATTCAATGCCCAGCTTGATTCCAGAATGATGGTAGCGCCGTTTTCCATTGTTATAAAACCAAAGGCCGAGTCTTCTACTGTGTACTCTTTAGGATTCCACGGGCCGAATATATTTCCGCAGTCGGGGTTATCATTTAATTTTTTATAGACGCTTCCTGTAACGGATTTTGGTTTGTAGTTATCCATCATCCATAATGTCAAATCCAGAGCATGAGTCCCTATATCAATAAGCGGGCCGCCTCCCTGTTCCTTCTCATTCAGGAATACGCCCCATGTAGGAACTGCCCTGCGCCGTACAGCGTGCGCTTTTGCGAAATAAATCTCCCCAAGGTCGCCTCTCTCGCAGCACTTTTTTAAATATAGCGCTTCCGGTTTACACCGGTTCTGGTAGCCGACAGTAAGGAGTTTGCCTGTTTTTTTTGCAGCGTCTGCCATTTTTTTTGCTTCTGCATAACTTGTTGCCATTGGTTTTTCGCACATTACGTGTTTGCCCGCTTCCAGAGATTCAACTGTAATGGGCGAATGAGAACGGTTTGGAGTGCAAATGTGAATTACATCTATGGATTTATCTTTTAAAACTTCTTTGTAATCTGAATATGTTTTAGCTCCTTCTGCTCCATACTCCTTGCGGCATTTCTCGGCTGTTTCGGGTGATATATCGCAAAAAGCTGTTACCTCCGCTTCAGGAATGTTTGCAATTGCCCGTAAATGTTTCTGTTCGCCAATCCCGCCGCAGCCTATAATGCCTACCTTGAGTTTTTTGCCCATAGAGTGTCTCCCTGCTTTTTTTTCCATTGTATCATATAATTTATCAGGAGTGTACATGTTAAACCGTGGTGAAGCAGAACAGATTGTAAAAGAAAATATTCTGCCGTTCTGGCAGCGCACAGCAGATAATGAATACGGCGGTTATTACGGAGAAGTTGATTTTTATGGAAAAATTAATAAAACAGCAGACAAGGGCGGAATTTTAAATTCGCGCATACTATGGACATTTTCTGCAGCGTACAATTTATTTAAAGATGATGTATACAAAACATACGCCGCGCAAGCCCGCAGCTTTTTAACATCGGCTTTTCTGGATCACGAATATGGCGGTATTTACTGGCTTGTAGATTATACAGGAAAACCTCTGCAGACAAGGAAGCAATTTTATAATCTGGCATTTGCTGTTTACGCGCTCAGCGAACATTTTCTTGCAACTGGGACTCAATCTTCGCTTGATCTTGCCATGTCTGTCTTTGAAACGCTCGAAAAATACGGGTTTGACCCTGTACAAGGCGGTTATATAGAAGCATGTGCACGTGACTGGAGCGGCATAGACGATTTCCGTCTTAGCGAAAAAGATCTTAACTGTCCAAAATCCATGAACACTAACCTGCACGTACTGGAAGCGTATACTGCACTGGTACGCGCAAATGAAAAAGTGCTTGCGTCAGACAAGGCACAGCGTGTTAAAGAGGCGTTAAAAGCATTGCTGCGCCTGACCCTGGAAAAAATTGTAAGCCGTAATTGGCACTTTGATTTGTTTTTCGATATGGATTGGAATCCTCTTTCTAAAGATGTTTCCTGGGGACACGACATAGAAGGAAGCTGGCTTTTATATGAAGCGGCGCTTGCTGCAGGAGACGATAACCTTGTTTCCCAGACCAAAATCGCGGCTCTTGCAATTGCGGACGCTGTTCACTCAGCCGCTATCGATCATAAAAACGGGGGTCTCCTTAGCGGCTGCGACGGAGCGGGGAATATCTACCCAAAAAAAGAATGGTGGCCTCAGGCGGAGGCAGTAGTCGGCTTTTACAATGCCTATGAGCTGTCCGGCGAACAGAAGTACTTTGATGCCGCAAATGATATTTGGGAGTACATCAAAGTTCATTTTATGGATAAAGCAAACGGCGAATGGCATAACGAACTGAGTTTTGACAACGTGCCGGACAAGAATTTACCTAAAGCCGGATTCTGGAAATGCCCGTACCATAATGCCCGCGCGTGTTTTGAAATTATAAGGAGAAGTGATTCTTAAACGCTGATGTTAAACAACAATCCTGTTGCAGGGGCTGTAGGAGCATAGATGCTTGCAGTTTGAGTGTCTATTAACTGCTTTTGAAACTGGTCAATAAGAGTATTTATCAGTTTTTCATCGTTTTTGTCCATTAAGCTCAAATCCATTGGGGGTTCATTTTTTACTATGGACAGCTGCTCAATAAGCGTGTCGAGGATCTTCAATCTGGTAATGTTTATGCCGCTTGTGCCCTCAGGGGCGGGCGTTCCTGAAACATGCTTGAACTGTGAGTAGATTACAAGAGATGGAGAAACAGGAATGGATGTTTTGCCGTTATTAACCGAGCTTATGGCATAGCCGATACTTGGGATGGTGGTATTGTATGCTGCGCTTCCGACATTCATATCACAGTCTCCTGCTTTAAATATCGGCAGAAACACTGTTTTTTTAAATTAATTTGCCTTTATCTGTTGATTCTCATCCAGTCGGATAATCGTCTTTCCAGCGGGTAAATTCCCTCCATCGTACTGCTTCGGGCGCGATCGTTAAGGTAGGGCAGTACTACCCGTTCCTTGATGGCAGCCCAGTTACCCGGAAGAATATTGGGAGGCATCAGGAACTCAGACGGGGGCATGCGGCCTATAAGTTCAGGATAGAAGCGTGGGAATATTTGCTCAGTTACGGTACTCAGCGCGGAAAAACCGCCGCTTATGCCAAAGACATTTTCGTTTATCCTGTTTACCCTGCAGTACTCAAGCAGCAGCCTTTGGCTTTCTGTCTGGAAAAACCACTGTATAAAAGCGTTTGCCGCCTGCTGGGATTTTGCCCTTTTGGGGATTCCAAGAAAAACCAGGTCTTCCGTAATCGGCACTCTGTTTTGTTCCATTATCCAGCGAAAATCCAGATTACTCTTTGCCTCCGTGCTTAAAGTGAATAGATCCCTGCTTTCCATGTACGAAAAAAGAATACGCTCCGATTGAATCAATTTTTCCGGAGGTTCAAAAAAGTACTTGAATGTAAAGTCCTCTTCCGCCTGATTGCTGGTGTTTATTTCGTGTGTCCATTCGTATATAAAATCCATTGAGCGATCAAGTGTTATGGAATCCCAGGCAAGCGGAAGCGCTTCCCTGAATGAGGCGCCGGACAGAGTTGCCGTAGTAAATAGGAAGTTACTGTTCCAAAGGGGAGAAAAGCCCATCCTGGTATATGCTCCCCTGGTTATTATGTTAAAATTTTTACTCAGCGCTTTAATTTCGTCAAAATTGATTGTAAAAGGGTTGGATAATTCCTGCTCCATATCTCTGGATAATATCAATGCCGGAATATTGAATGACACCGGCAGGAGATATTGATTCCGCTCTATTCTTCCTATGGCAAGCAGATTTGAATAGAAAATGGTTCTTGACAGTTTGCTGGCGCCGAACAAGTTGTCCAGGGATCGGAAATGTGTTCCGGTATCGGCATTTTTCAGCCAGCTTCCCACTATTAAATCCGGAACATAATTTGATGTTTCGAATTCCTCCATCGGGGAAGCAAAATATTTTACCGATACTTTATATTGTGTTTGAATCGTATTGAAATATTCCACGTAAAGCGCAAATTCCGGGCGGTCAATCCACATTTCCGCAGTCCTGTTTCCTTTACAGGAAATGAACAGAACAACAAGCAGAAAAATACAGATTTTTATTACGCGCATGAGCTATACTATTTTAAGGTTTGGGTGCTTGTCAATCTGTTTTTTGAGTGGTAACATCAGGTTGGAACTGTGTGCGTTGATGCCTGGTTTTATATTTTCAGGAGGCATTTTTGGATCGGATTAAAGATACTCAAATTCTCAGGTTAATAGAACAAATTGGCAAGCACTATCAGGAAAATATCTCTAACCGGTATTTGCGCCCAAGCCTGCTTCAGCTTCAAATTGATAAAAATACATGGGATCAGATTGAGCTTCTAACCGAAAAAGTAGAGCTGTTCCGCTATCAGGGTTTTCATCTGGACGAACTGTACCGGCAGATAGCCTGCTGCGCCCGGTTTGTAGAAGCTGCCCGCAACGGAATGGTGCCTACTCTCAGAAGCAAAATGAGCTCTTCACCAAACAGCCCCGATAAAATACTGCGGGAAATGGCGGCAAGTAACTTTAACTCAAATTTGAAGGTTTTTGCCGATATGCTGAATGAGTTATTCCTCAATCTGGTAGAACTGGATAAATTTATGTCCAAAGACCAGCGCCCTGTTTATACCCAAATGCAGGAGTTGATCGGCATTGGACGCCTTCTGGTTGGGCATTAACCCGGGTTGACTTTTTTTCCCTTTTTCTGTAAGTTGAAGGCAATCGACTAAATTTGGAGAATATGATGTACGCTCTGGTTGAATTTATGGGTAAACAGTACAAGACCGAGAACGGCGCCCTGCTTAAAGTGGATAAAATTGACGCTGAACCGGGAACTGTTATTAATATTGATACGGTGCTTTTGGTTTCCGGCGGCACAGCGGCCGTAAAAGTAGGCAGCCCCTACGTGAAAGGTGCTAAAGTATCCGCTACCGTGGAATCTCACGGAAAAGATGACAAAATTGTGGTATTTAAGTACAAGCCAAAGAAGGATTACCGCAGAAAACAGGGACACAGGCAGCAGTATTCCATTATCAAAATTGGAGATATTTCGGCCTGATCGAAATAGAAGCTATACTGGAAAAGGACGGGATACTGAGATCCTGCAGGGCTTCGGGCCATGCCGGGGCAGGCAAAGCCGGGTCCGACATAGTATGCGCGGCTGTTTCAATATTGATGAGGACTGCTTTAAGCACCCTTTCTGGCAAAAAGGGAATTTCAGCACAAGGCGGCGCTCCTGACAGGGGCCAGATGTGGCTGGAAATTGATTATGAAGCGGATGGAAAGGAATTTCTGTTCGCTGCCGGGATTTTCCTTTTGGAAGGACTCAGGTCTTTGGCGCAGGAATATCCTAAAAATTGCAAACTAGTAATTAAAACTATCAGGTTTTAGTTATTCTGGAGGACTAATATGGCACGGAAACGCGGCGGAAGCGGTGCAAAAAACGGACGGGATTCTAACCCGCAATTTCTGGGAATAAAAGCTTCGGATGGCACTACTGTAAAAGCTGGGACGATTATTGCCCGCCAGCGCGGTACTAAAATACATCCGGGAAATAATGTCGGCTGCGGAGGTGATTATACACTTTTCGCACTTGCAGACGGAAAAGTCAGTTTTCACCAGCGCCGCGGCCGCAAACTTGCCTCGATCGTTTAATAAAACAGAGAACAAAATACATAATTTTCTTACCGGAACTCCGAGTTTTGGAATGATGTCATGGAAAAGTTTGCTGATGAAGCGATAATTGAAGTCTCCTCCGGAAGCGGCGGCAACGGCTGCGCGGCTTTCCGGCGGGAGAAATATGTTCCAAGAGGCGGACCCTCAGGCGGAGACGGCGGCAGGGGAGGGGATGTCGTATTCACCATCCGCCGTAATCTTCGCACTCTTGCCCACCTTCGATTCAAATACAGTTTTAAAGCGGAAAACGGCAAAGACGGGGGAAACGCCGGACGTTACGGACATAATGGGGCGGATGTAGTTATCCCGCTGCCGCCCGGCTCTTTGATCCGCAATGCGGAAACAGGCGGGGTTATTCACGATTTTTCCGACAACACCGATGATTATATTTTTTTAAAGGGAGGAAACGGAGGCTGGGGTAATATCCATTTCAAGTCTTCCGTTAACCAGGCGCCGCGCAAAGCCCTCAATGGAAAACCCGGGCAGATTGAAAAGATTAAAGTTGAATTGCAGATAATGGCAGATATAGGTCTTGTCGGTTTTCCGAATGCCGGCAAGTCCAGCCTCCTTGACCGCTTAACAAACGCCAGACCCAAAATAGCGGCTTATCCTTTTACTACAAAAATTCCAAACCTTGGGGTTCTGACTGCGGGAGACAGGGATGTCATTATCGCTGACATTCCCGGATTAATCGAGGGCGCTTCCGGCGGAGCGGGGCTTGGATTCCGGTTTTTAAAACACATATCACGAACAGCGGCATTGGCTTTTCTTATCGACCTATCCGATGATAATTACCTTGAAGCTTTTGATATCCTGATTAATGAACTTAAAACATATTCTGAAGACCTAGCAGATAAAAGACGTCTGATTTTCGGAACAAAAACCGATTTGGAAGGAACAGGGGAGCGGCTTGCGGAGCTTGCGGCAAAATATCCCAAAGAAGAAGTCATGGGAATATCGGTTTTTTCCGGCGATGGCATAAAAGAGTTGTCACAGGCTTTTTTATTTTTAACAGGCGATGAAGGAGAAAAAGAGTGAAACTTGGCATACTTGGCGGCAGCTTTAATCCTGTTCATCACGGGCATCTTTTCCTTGCAGACACAGCGCTTACTGTACTGAAGCTTGACAGGGTTGTAATGATACCTGCGTACCGTTCACCGTTTAAACCCGGCGCCGAGGGCATGGAAAGCAGTGCAAACGACAGGATTGCAATGCTTGCCTCTGCCGTTATTGGCGACTGCCGTCTGGCAATTGATGATTGCGAAATTAAACGCGAAGGAATTTCCTACACTGTAAATACGCTGGAAGACATTATCGCGCGTTATCTGCCGGAAGGGAAACCGTTCCTGATAATCGGTGACGATCTTGCGGATGACTTTCCCAAATGGCATGACTGCGAAAGAATCCTGCAGCTTGCCGAGATTGTTATTGCCCGCAGATTGAATTCGGCTCCGGTTAAGTATCCCTTCCCGCATAAGTTTATTGATAACGAGGTAATGAATATCTCTTCAGAAACGATAAGGCAGAAAATAACTGAAAGAAGCGGCTGGAAATCGCTCGTACCCTCAGGGGTAAGGGCTATTATCGAGGATAAACATCTCTATGGTTATAGTCCGTCTTCCCCCAGTGCATCGCCTAAGGCATCGCTAGGGGCTTCGCTAGGGGCATCCCCCGGTGATGCATATTTTAATCTCGCTACCCGCGAGTGGTCGGTAAGTAAAAATTGTACTCAGGCAGCAATTATTAATATCGAAACGACAGCGCGGGAAAACCTTAGTACCGCACGTTTTCTTCATTCAAGGAATACGGCTCTTATTGCGCAGGAACTCTGCCGCCGCTTCGATTTGGACCCTGCAGCCGGATATCTTGCGGGAATTGCCCATGATTTGTGCAAGCAGCTTGATGCAAAAGATATAATGAAACTTGCCAAGTCGGACCACAAGGTAGTTACCGATCTTGAAAAGGGTAAGCCAAGCCTCCTCCACGGCAGAGCCGCGGCAGTATTGCTCAAGGAGCGGTTCTCCATTCATAATAAAGATATACTTGAAGCTGTGGCGTTTCATACAATGGGCAGCGAAAACATGGGGCCTTTGGCAAAGGTGATCTACATAGCCGACAAGGTAGAGGTATCCAGGAACATCGACCCTGCTCTTAGAAAAATGTGCCGTGAAGAATCGCTGGACAGAATTCTTTTTACTGTGGTAAAGAAAACCGTTAGTAAACTGCAGTCCAGGGAACTAGACTTGTCTGAAGATACATTAAGATTGCTGGACAGAATGAAGGAAAGGAACATTTGAAGATACCAAAAATAGACGCTTCGCGTTTCCTGCTTGTATTGATTATCCTGATATTTGCAGCCGGAATTGTCACAGCGTTTATAGTGTTTCGCAGTAACCAGCTGGCGGATGCAATTTCCCGCAACCAGGTAATAAATATTCTGTTTGTAATAGAAGACGAAAGAAAACCAGTAAGCTCCTATGTTTTAATGTACTCTCCCAGTACAAGGCGGACGGCTGTATTTGACGTTCCCGGCGAGCTTGGCCTGCTTATTTCCAGAATTAACCGTGTAGATCGCATCGACAGTATATATGATCCGGCAAGAATCAATAATTTCCAGAGCGAAATTGAAAAACTGCTGGGCGAAGAGATTAATTTTTCCATTGTAATTTCCAAAGAAAATCTGGTATCGATTGTTGATCTTCTGGAGGGAATAAGTATTTTTATTCCTTCACCGGTTTCGTACAGGGAAGACGGCGAGCTGATTCTCTTTCCTTCCGGCATTACTGTTCTTGACGGCGACAAGGCAAGCGTTTACGCAACATACAGCCTGCCTTACGAAGACCGGGACATGGAAATTTTCCGCAGGCAGCGGTTTTTCCTTGGCTTTCTTGGCCGGTTGATTCAAATGAACGAAAGAATGAGCAACCCCGATACCGCCAAACTGTACTACTCTTTTTTTAAAACCGGTTTGAACCGGAGTACTTTGCTGATGCTTTTTAACGAGCTGCGTCATGTTGATACCGATAGGATTAACATTCAGTCTGTCGGAGGTAATCTGCAGGAGGTGTCCGGTCAAATGCTGGTTATTCCGCATTGGAACGGGAATCTTATAAGAGAGATTGTCCGCCAGACTATGGGAACACTCACCCGTGAAGTTGACGCCTACATGGACGAGAGGGCTCTGACTGTCGAAGTATTGAATGGAACGGCTGTTAACGGTATTGCGGGAAGAACGGCGGAAATGCTGCGGAATTTTGGTTATGAT
>Ga0123356_10007298_pt1 | contig 11033 bp, 16 predicted proteins | sample TergutEmb28metaG_2_FD_92546 | JGI IMG/M metagenome (GOLD analysis project Ga0123356, IMG submission 92546) | Embiratermes neotenicus P3 segment gut microbial communities from Petit-Saut dam, French Guiana - Emb289 P3 | ecosystem: Host-associated > Arthropoda: Insects > Digestive system > Gut ... | reverse complement strand
GCCGACACCATGATGGTATAGCCGGAAATCTGTTCCGCGCTCGCCGCGTTGGCCCCGAGTCCTAGCACTCCCCCGGCCGACAGGGCAGCAATAGAGAGCATTCCCCATGTTTTGCGCCCTTTCGGGACGCGCGTGTAGATATTATGAAACATTCAAGTAACCTCCTTCGAATCGGCAACTGCGCTGATGCAGGTGCCCTGGTTTCTGTCCCACGGGATCCCGTTCGACCCCGCCGGGATTAGCATCCGCCCTTGGGCCCCTCACACACCACTCACAACGCCCTCACAACGCCCTGATTTTATAGCTCAATATCTCCAAATGGCGTTTTTTGTCGCGTCTCCGCGATATTCCACTGCTCTGGCGGGAAGGCCCGAACCAGCTTCGCCGACGCTGTCCTGCTCAGCGCCCTCGGCGTCGACCGACAGATCGTCTCGGCGGACTACGAGTTGACCATCAACTCCGAGGCGTCACCCAAGTCGCCGAGGTCGTTCAGGCGTTCGTGGCCACAGGCAGCGGCGAGCCATCCGCTACTACAGCGTCCGATACCACCTCGCCGGCCAGCGGGTCACGCTGCGGCTTAGGGGCAAGGTCATGGCCGTGCTGGCCGGCAACAAGCTCTTGCGCAGCCTGCCCTGCACCGTCCCCGCCGAAGACCGCACCGGTCTGCAAGGCGCCCGACCCTCACCGAAAGAACCGATCGTCATCAGCGCAGTGGTTATGGGAGGGCTCGCACTGGTCGTGGCTGCGACCATGAGCGTCACGGGATGCTCGTCTTCGGGCTCGGACTCATCGGGGAGTACTTCGACGACAGCGGCGGCGGGCGCCGTCACGACCACGTTGGCTGGGACTACAACTCCGACCACGACACCGGCAACGTCGGCACCGACTGCCGTCCCGTTAACAAGCCCCGTCACCACGATTCCCTCCACCGTCAACACGACCGCGCCTTCCGCCGTCCCGCCGACAACTGTCGCCCCGACGATGCTCCCCCCAGTCACGCTCCCCCCAGTCACGCTGCCGCCAACTACGACGCCACCAGCGACTTCACCAACCGCCACCTGCTCTCCCATCTCCAACGAGGGAACCTGCTATGAGCCCGGCGAGTTTTGCCGAGAGTCCGACCACGGGCTGAGTGGAGTTGCAGGAGACGGCGATCAAATCACCTGCGAGAACAACGATGGCTGGCGGTGAGAGCCGATCAACTGACGGTAGCTACGGCCGGCCAGATCGCCCAAACCGGCATCGCCGCGCTGCATCGGGCGTGCGATGGTGAATGTCGCATCCCGGGTGGGTCCAATAGCGGGTGTGACGGCGGCGCCGGGTGCGGAACAACGTCTGCGACCACCAGAACGGGCCGACTCGCCCGCCGATACCGAACCTCATGGGTGACTTCCTATCGACCGACACCTCCGGGCAGGCAGATTCCCAGGGCGCGAAAGTAAGATCCCGAGAACTTCGGACTGATACGGACAGCCACGAGTCCGTTATGAGACCTCCTTGTGACCTTGGCCGCCCGTCGAGGCATGGGCGGCAGGGCGCGAACCCTGGCCCTGTTCACATCGTGAGCAGCAATTGTCCTGGAAGCAACCAAATCATTCCTGCTAGGGGTGTCCCTAGCCCGGTGCCACAGTGCCAGCTCGTCGCGCGCCATCCGGGCCAACTGGGGAAGGTCTCTTTCGATGATGTCCCACACGATGTCGAGGTTGACGCCGAGATAGCCGTGTGCGATGCGATTTCGGAAGCCGGCGATGTCGTCCCAGGGGATCTCGGGGTGTGCGGCTTTCAGCTCGGCGGAGAGTCGCTGTGTGGATTCCGCCATGGTCTGGAGCCGATAGAGGGTCGCATCCCGAAGGTCGTCGTCAGTCTCCAATGTCTGACGGTTGAGGACCGTCGCACTCCGCTCGATTCTCCGAGCTGCCTCGTCGATGTGCGCCAGGTAGAGCGCATCATCGTGTTCGGTCACAACGCAACGGCCTCAGCATGCACCTTGTCGCGAATGAACCGGTGCACATCGGTTCCCACGTCCACACGGCGACCGAGGAGTTCCCCGACCTCACGCTCGAAGGCGAAGATGTCCAGCCCTCGGTGCGTCGTATCGAAGTCAACCAACAGATCGATGTCGCTGTCCGGAGTGGCATCGCCCCGAACGACCGATCCGAAGACGCGGATGTTGGACACACCCCGCTTCTCCGCCAGGTCGAGAATCTCCCGGCGATGAGCACGAAGGAGGGTGAGCGTCGGAGCTTCCGTGTGCTCGGTCCTGACGTCCACGACTCAATTGTACGAAGACCACGAGTGCTCAGGGCAGGTCCGCCCTGCCTCGCGGCCCTGAGTCTCCGGGTGGCCAGGCAGTGGCAGACGAGCGGTCAGCCAATGACACAGAGTCGGCACGAGACCCAGCCGACCGTGGCCCGTTCCGAGAAGAAGTCCTGGTCAGGGATTGGTGCGCTCGGAGGGACTCGAACCCCCAACCTTCTGATCCGTAGGAGGGTGCCGCCGTCCCAGACAGTCCCTCCCGCCCCACCCGTCTGGCATAAAACCGCAGGTCACGGTGGAAGTCGGCAAGTTAGCCCGTCCCGCTGGGTCCCTCCTGTCCCAGCCAGTCTTGCGAGCACCGTTACAAATCGCGTTGCAAGTCCGGACCTGACACCGGTGGCGGACTCCGCTCGTCGCGAGACCTCCAAGCGTCTGAGCCAGAATCAGACGGTGGCCGCTTCCATCCACTCCTGCAGCTGCCCGAATCGGAACGTCTCCCGGCCATGTACCGGCCTACCATGACGGTCGTGGAGTTGCCGGCTGCCGATGACCGCCTGCTTCGCCAAAGCGCGGGACTGCTCGCCGAGGCGGCCGCCCGCCACGGCATCACCTCCGTATACCTCGGCGATGACCCCGCCGAAGTGGTTGTGGCCCTAGAGACCGATCGCACCTATTTCGATCTGGTCGACGTCCAAGCCGAAGCCGAGGCCCTCCTCCGACACCGTGTTGCCGTCACCTCAACAGGAGCGCCCGGCGCTCACCGTCTGGAGCAACTCGCGCCAGCGCCAGCTGCGTGAGCCGCAACGACCTCCAAGCTGAACTCGACGCCGCCCTCTACGCTCTTCGCGAAGTCCGTCGACTGGTTTCCGAGGGAGGGCGAGACCGCTTCGACGCCAGCGAGGACCGACGCCGAGCCATTGCCTGGTGCTGGTAGCTGCCGGCAGTGCCCTCAAGCACCACGCCCACCTGGCCCGGACCCACAAGGGCAGCCACCCCTGTCCGCACCCATCCGGTTCCGTGACCGCCTGGCCCATCAACGTCTCGACAACCTCGACACCGACCTGCTCTGGGAGACCAGCGCGCGTGAGACACCGGTCCTGGTCCGGATCATCGAACAACTCATCGATCAACTGGCAGCCGACTAGCGCTTGCCGGAATGCGCGCCCCGTACCTTCCGCCCGCGATAACTCGCCCGCTACCGGCGTTCCGGGACACCATTAGAGCGCTGGGCCGACGAACTTTATGGGGCGCGCCGTACGTGCCTGGCTACTGGATTCTTTCGCCCCTCACGTTGCGCCGTCCCTGCCAAAGGAGTGCGGGCGGCTCACCTTGCGGGACTGACCGGCGTCTGCTGTACGTGTATCCCGCCTGGGAAGATCAGCCCGAACAGGCCGGCGACAAGGGGGAGGAGCGCGAAGCACAGCCACACCAGGAAACAGATATAGAAGATCCAGTTTCCCAGCGACCAGTCCTCGGTCCTGCCGAACTTCAAAAGCGCTCGTCTCATTCCTGCACGTTCCCCCAAGAAGCCTTGCGGCTAAGTTGTCGAAGCTTGCCGACAATCCTAGTTGACGTACTCGCCGCATTTCCGGGCCGGAGAGGGGCACCGGGCCAGACCTCGCCCGGATTGCACAGGCAGGAAAAGCGGGCACGGTGATTGTCGAATACCTATCCGAACACCACTGCGCCGTGGGCCAGCTCGCCGAGCTGCTCCCGGTCAGCCCGCTGGACGTCTCGCAGTCTGGGTGCGTAGCGCAGGGCGGCCGTACTTACGGATTGCGAAGGGAACGAGGAGCACGCCCAAGGGAATGGTGAGACGGGGGCTACTCATGCTGATCCCGCCCACGGCGATCACCCACCATGCCTTATTCCGCCATCCGCGTGTGAACCGGTCGGTCAATGAGCAGGATGGTGGCTACTCCAAGCAGCCACACCGCCGCGGCAATGGAGTTCCAAACTGCGTCGAAGGCACTGGACCAGGTGCCCATGAAGTACCCGACCGTGGCGATCACCGCCGGCAATGATGCCATAGACCGAATTCAACTTCGCTAGTCGCTCCAGTTCGGGAGGCGTGCGAGGGCGCGGCACCGCGCCGGCCATGATGTGCGAGGCGGCAAGCGGCAAGGTGAGTTTGGGAGCAAGTGGTGATCGCGGTGACCGGCGGGAAGATCAATCTGGCGGACCTTGGCTTCGTCACGATCGACGACCTCGCTCCTTGCCTCGAGGGCAGGATGAGCTACCTCCGGGACCTGAGGGACAGCGGCTAAGGGCTGGTGATCGACGATTCGGGTACGCCCGCTCATCAACTTGGCCATTGTCCTCATGGACTACTCGTCGTCTGTGCTGACGAGCTCGGCGATGCGACCAATTGTCTGCACGAGGTACTCGATGTCCGGGATGCTGCGAGGATGACGCAACCGTGGCCAGCCGGAGCTGTGGCGGATCTCGGCGGTGAACGTCGTGCCCCGTCGTCGGCAGCGGCAAGAGTTCCGACAAGCATCGGAGCTGAGTAGTTCCCAGCATGTGGTCGCTCCAGGCGCAGGTGCTGCCCTCGAAGCTTGCCGAACAGTTCCAGCTTCGCCCCGGCGACCAAGAGCAAACCCCCTGTGTACTTCCCCACCATGTGGCTCTTGAGCCGCGTGCGAACCTCATCGACCGGTAACGCTGAGTAAAACGTCAACGATGAGTTGTACAGGATCGTCTCGTGCACCACGGCCGATTGTGCCACCTCGTCGCTTTTCACTGCGTCGCCGTGTTCGGTCCGAGGAAGCTGATCGGTGGGCTCGACATCCCAGTTAAGGTTGCCCGCCGGGCCGGAGGCAGGAGTCGAGGCCGCATCGCCGCAGGCGCCGCTCTTGCACCGTGAAGAAAGGTTAGGCCCAGCGCCGTCGAAGCCCACCATCCACACTGACCCTCGAAGGGGCCAGCACCGAAGCATCGCCACCCTCAGCCTCCCCCCACGCTGATCGCACCATCCCGGCGATCAGTGGCAGGCCTGCGTCGATCTTGGCGCGCACGATAGGGGGCGGGTTTTCGGACCCGTCGGTACGATGACTGCGGTGGACTCTTCCCTGCTGTCAGCGTGTCCTCCTGTTGCGGGTCGGATCACTGGCGTGACCACCGAGCGGTTAGTGCTGCGCCCGATCGATGAGGGTTCAGTTGAATTGTTGGAGCCCACCTTTGCGAAGGAAGAGGTGTGGCGCTTCCCATTCGGCCGGGCATTCACGCGGCTGGAGACGGAGGCGTTCGTCACCTCGCAGGTCGAACACTGGGAGACACTGGGATTCGGACTCTGGACCGTGTCCGAACGCGGCTCGCCCTTCGTTGTCGGATATCTGGGTCTGTCGGTGCCGACGTTCCTCCCCGAGGTGTTACCTGCGGTTGAGGTCGGTTGGCGACTGGATCCGGAGGTCTGGGGTCGGGGCTATGCCACCGAAGGCGCACGCGCCGCGCTACGCGCTGCCTTCGACGGCTTATTCCTTGAGCAGGTCATCTCGTTGCCCCAGACCGAGAACTCTCCCTCGGTGCGCGTAGCCGAGAGAATCGGCATGCGCTGTGAAAGAACCGTCATCGCGCCCGCGACCGCGAACCGGGGCCCCGTCGAGGTAGCCGTCATGGCCATGTCAAGGCAGCACTGGATATCTCGGGATGGAGCTGAGCCCTGAGTCGAGTTCATGACTCTCGGACGATCGGGTTGTTCTCCTAGACCCAGACCCGGCAATAGGTGCTACGTCCCGGACATCAGTCGGTGACCTTGATCGTCCAGTCGCACTCGGACGTGATGTCGAGGAAAATGGTTCCGCCATAGTGGTATGACTCCGTGGCGGATCCGCCGGTCCCGAGTTCGTTCGGTCCGTCATCGTTCGCCGACACGCCGATGCCTACCTTCCCGGGCGGTTGGCTGATCTGCACAATGAAATTGCCCTGCCCGCCGAACGTCTGGCAATTGTAGGTGTAGGCGAGTTGCCATTCGTTGTTCACGTGGAAGCTCGGGGTTGTGAAGTTCTGGCCCTCCGCGCTCGTCGCGGTGTACACGACCGTTGGCGCTGTCGGCGCGGCAGGCTTGCCCTTGCCCTGCAGCTTGGCGAGTTCCGCCACATCTGTGGCTAGTTGTTTCTGGAGCTTTGCGATTTGCGCCTTGAGGGAAGCGATGGTGGGGGCGTGGTGGGTGGGGCTAGCGAACGCTGAGCCGCTCATGCTGCCGAGTGCGATGGCTCCGGCGACAGACAGGGCAGACACGGCAGCCACGCGGCAGGACATTGGTGCATCTCCTCTGGGTTTCACGGCTCTACCGAGGGTGACGCACGCCATCAGATACAAGTGCGCATGTGGTAAATGGGTGGGCAGGGAGTATCTGCCGGAGAAGGGGAGTGAGACGGGGTTGTTGACCGATCTTGTGGGCTTTGATTGCCGGTCTTGGCCGGTACGGAGTCCTCTTTGTTCGTCAGGTTCCTGCGAGTTCGGCCACCACCGGTTCCATGTCTTCGAGTGCGGAGTCGAACACGACGAAGTAGGAGATCCCGGTCTGTTCTCGGATCGCCTGGAGTTTGCTCACGACCTCGCCTTGCGAGCCGACAAGTGCCAGAGGGCTGTTCCGGACGAGCTCGGCGGAGAGACCCCCTTGGGCTGCGATCTCCTCGACTTGCTCTTCGAGTGGCCTTCCGATCGAGACGGCTTGGACGAGAACGTTGAGCTCCAGCTCGTCGGCACGGTGCCCAGCCTTGGCGCGGACGAAAGAAGCCCGCTCGGTCAGCGCTTCAAGTGATGCGCCGGTGGGTGCGGCAGCTGAGCCGGTCCACGTGAGCCCGGTGAAGCCGACGATGTTCGCCTCGGTGGCCGCCAGGGTCAAGATGCTGTCGCCGTGGCCACCGATGAGCAACGGCGGGTGGGGCCGCTGTGCCGGGGCGGGCGCCGCGGTCACCGGGCCAGCGCGCCCCGGCAGGGTGATCTCGCCCGACCAGGCCCGTTTCATGGTGCGGACGGCATCACCCAATCGTGCTGCCCGCTCTCTGGGTCGGTCGTAGCTGAGCTCGAGCACGTCGTATTCTGGGCGAGCCCATCCTGAGCCAAGCCCGAGCTCGAGGCGACCGTCGCTCAACACGTCGACGGTGGCGGCTTCCTGAGCCAAGCGGAGCGGGTGGAAGAAGTCGTTGTTGATGACCAAGGTCCCGACGCGCAGCGAGTGGGTAGCCTCGGCAGCGATGAGCAGAGGGGCGAAGCTGGACGCTGACCCGAGGTGATCAGGAACGACCAGTGTCGACCATCCGTCCCCTTCCACCCTTCGAGCTAGTTCCCGAAGCTCGGCCCGGGACCTGAACCGCACCGCCCCTAATCCAAAGCGGAATCGGTTCACTCGGTAACAGCCTTCGGCCGAAGTCCGTATCGAGGACGAGGTCTAGCGGCCACCAATTCGCCGTAGAACGCGCGCATCACCTGCTCAGCGTCCAGGATTCTTGGGTCCAGAGTTGAGCCATCGGTCAGTCACCATGATTCTCCCGTCACAGTCGGAGAGGATCGGCAGGCACATGTTCCCCACCGTAGGGTCCTGAGTTGGTGCCCAAGCCGTTGATACCACGATGTTCGGGCCCCGGGTCGTTCAGCCAGGTCTTCACATCCGTCCAGGTAGCGACCCGCACTTCGCAGGCCATCAACCGGCGTTTAGCCATGCCCCGCCCGTGTGTTTCTGGGGCGCGTGTTAGAGGACGATCTACGCGGGACAGACGTCGAGTGGCTGCCCACTTGGGCGTCGTCGAAGCCTGGCTCGAACCGGATGGTAAGAAGTGAAAGCGGCGAGAAGGCCCGTGCGCCCGTAGGACTGCCAGACGGGCGACAGCTTCGTCGATGGTGGGGACGGTTCCCTCGAGAACCCACCACAAGCAGAGAATCGGCTGATTCGGCGGGTCGAATAACCCCCGCCGACGCCGAAGGAGCTCCACATGAGCTGACCGGTACGCGAAATCGGCCAAGGCTTTGATCGACTCCCACACCGTGAGGTTGATGATCTCCAGCTCATCGCCGAACGGCTTGATGCTCGTGGCGACCCCCGGCCGTGCATGGCGTCGGGGGCGAGCGATGTGTTTGATCAGATCGAAGCCGACGGGTTCCTAGTCGTCGCGCGACCCGGACGGCGTTATCTGGTCGCCGTTCGATAAGGGTACCGACAACTCAATGTGCCTGACCCACATCAAAGTGCCTTCCTGTATCTCGACAACAGGAACATATGATGGGGTCACATACAAAGAGTAACCTTCCGTCTCGGTGACAAGGAAAGAGGGAACCTGTGGCACAACCTGACCATATCTACGAACTGCGCACCTACCACGCCCACCCCGGCAAGCTCGACGCCTTGGTGGACCGGTTCCGCGACTTCACCATTGGGCTTCTCGAGAGGCACGGAATGGAGGTCGCCGGGTTCTGGACCGCCGACGGTGGGGACGGGGACACACTGGTGTACCTGCTGTCGTTCCCTGACCGGGCGAGCGCCGAGGCCTCGTGGAAGGGGTTTTTCGCCGACTCCGGCTGGGACAGGATCCTCGAGGACGAGCAGGAGGACCCGTGGGTGGCCAAGATCGACTCGACCTACCTGTCGGCCACCGACTTCTCGGCCCTGCGCTAGTCGTGGTCGCCGCCGAGGCAACTGGCTGAGCGGCAACACGCGTCGACGAATGCAAGGTCTCTGACCGCGAAAGGAAGTTCTCAATAATGACCATCTCATCGCCACGTCGGCTCACCGCCGACGCCTCAGCGGAAACGAAGCTCCAGATCGACGTCTGGAGCGACCTCGCGTGCCCGTGGTGTTACATCGGCAAGAACCGGCTCGATCGGGCCATCGCGTCCTCTGCGCACGCCGAGGCAATCGCCGTCCGGGTCCGTTCCTACGAACTCGACCCCGGCATGTCGGACGAGGCGAAGCCGAACCTCGAACTCGTCGCCGCTAAGTACGGCATTTCGCCGGCCGAGGCCGAGCGTATGGAGCACAAGGTCGCTGCCATCGCCCACCGCGACGGGCTGCCCTTCGCCGCAGACCGCGTCGCGGCCAACAGCTTCGACGTTCACCGAGTCCTCCACCTCGCTGGCACGGTCGGACTCGACGATCAGTTGCTGGGCGTGCTCCAGCGGACAATGTTCAGCGGCCAGGCCAACAGCTATGCCCACGCCGTGCTCGTCGAGGCGGCGAGCCAGCTCGGCGTTCCGAGACGTCGCGTCGAGGAAGTGCTCGCCAGTGACGAGTACGCCGACGACGTTCGCGACGACGAGGCTGAGGCACAGCGGCTCGGAGTTACCGGAATCCCCTTCGCCGTTTTCGACGGTCGCATCGCCATCTCCGGCGCCGCCAGCATCGAAGACTACGCCGAGGCTATTCAACAAGCATGGAGCACCGAATGAACATTCCCGAAGTCATGCCGACCGAACTGTCCGGATTCTGCGATGTCGCGACCGGGGAATGCATCGTCGTCGACGCCGACATCGACACCGAGGGTGCAACCGAAGTCACCTCTCAACCTCCAGAGATCCCCAACGATCGGCCGGCCCTCACGGTGCCCAAGGGTTCGTAACGACCAACGGTTCAGCTCCGAATTCTTCGGGAGTCCTCTTCGGGTTAGATACCGAGCTGGTTGTCGTGCCGGTCGCGTGCCGCCTGGATGTCGACACGATGCGTATTCGCCCATTCCGTGAGTGCGCCGAGCGGAACGAGCAGGGTCCGGCCGAGCTCGGTCAGTTCGTAGTCGACCCGGGGCGGCACACTCGCGTGTACGGTCCGGCTCACCAGGCCGTCACGCTCCAATGCGCGCAGGGTGAGCGTCAGCATGCGCTGGCTGATGCCGTCGATGGCGCGGTGCAACTCGTTGAAGCGATGAATGCGCTGGCCGAGTAGGACGATGACCAGGACGCTCCACTTGTCCCCCACCCGGTCGAGGACCTCGCGAACCGGGCAATCCTCGACGATCTCAAGGGGCGCGGGCACCCCGTTGTGCGTTGCTGACATCAAAGTCCTCCTTGCGCAGGCCTTTTACGCTAACAGAAGGTGATGCTACATACAGGAAGTAACTGTCTCGACGGGATAACGCGCCGTCAGTCGACAACGAGGCGCCCCGGTCGCGCCCGGTTCCTCTGTCAAGGACTATCCCAAAGTTGCCGCATGGGCTACGCGTGCTCTGGGCAAGCAGTCAGACCCTGAGATAACTGACCACAGCCGGCGATCGGGGGCGGTCCCCCGTGGACTGGCGACTCGCGCGTTTGGGGATATGGCGGCGCGGTGCGGTTGGCACGGCAATCATGTTGATCGGAGCGGCGCCCCCGGCCGATCAGACCCCATGGTGTGGTGTCAGCCCCCGGCGACGAAGGCGACCACGACATAGGCGGCGTGGCGGTCGAAGTCTTGGCGGCGTCGGTCGTAGACGGTGGTAGTTCTGGGGTCGGCGTGGCGTGCTGCGACTTGGACGTCTCTGAGGGGTACGCCGGCGTCGAGGGCGGCCATGATGAACCCGGCGCGGAGCATGTGCAGGTGGACCAGCCCGAGACCTGCTCGTTTGCCTATTGAGCGGACCCAGCGGTGCGCGGTGCGCCGGTCGAGACGTTGTCCGTCGTGGCGGAGCAGGATCGGACCCTCTTGGCGTTCCCCGATGGTCAGGTCGACGGTTCGGGCGGTGGAGGGCACGAGCGGGATGAGGGCGGGCTTGTTGCCCTTGCCGATGATGCGAAGCACACGGTGGCCACGCTCAAGGGCCAGGTCCTCGATGTTGGTGTCGCATGCCTCGCTGACCCGCAGGCCGTTC
>Ga0123356_10007297_pt1 | contig 11033 bp, 2 predicted proteins | sample TergutEmb28metaG_2_FD_92546 | JGI IMG/M metagenome (GOLD analysis project Ga0123356, IMG submission 92546) | Embiratermes neotenicus P3 segment gut microbial communities from Petit-Saut dam, French Guiana - Emb289 P3 | ecosystem: Host-associated > Arthropoda: Insects > Digestive system > Gut ... | reverse complement strand
CTGCCTTGGTGAAATCATTGACTAATCTCAGTCCGCCGCCATCAATCGCGGTATTGTTCAGTATCTTGGCGCCATTCATCGTCAGCGTAGCCAAATGCGCGGCATTGACCCCGCTGAGGCTGAGTGCTCCGCCATAGCTGGCCCGGTTATTTTGCATGGTAACATTGTTCAGAGTCAGATTCGCGCCCGCCGTGGCGTTGGCGGCGACGGTGATGATGGAAGTGGTGTTCACGCTGTAGATGTCCTTATTGCCGTCGATGACTATATCATTGATGGTCAGCGCGCCGCCCGCCGTCACCGCGATCATCGCATTGGCGTGATTGCGTTTGATAGTGGGTACATTCCCCGCGCCGTCTACTTCCGGTTTATAATCCGCCCATGGTAAAAGCGTGATATTCTTATCCGCCGCCACGCTGGCTGTGGCGGAATTGGGCGACATGGATATATGCGCATGATCCAAATCGGTCATCACATACACCGTGGTGGGCAGGTTGGCCGCCGCCACGTCGAAGGCTTTCCAGATAGTACGGAAGGGTTTCGCCGCCGTGCCATAGCCGGTATTATCATTACCTGCCGCGGAAACGTAAAACTCGCTGGCGGCGTACAGGCGGTAATAGCGTCCTTCCATATCGTTGGTAATGGAGTAAGTCTCATTCTGATAATGGTATTGCGCTGCCTCAAGCGCGCTGGCGCCGGAAATACGATCCACGATATTGTAGTTGGCATTGGCGGTGGCGCCGTTCTTCAGCTCCACTTCGATATGCGCATCCGCGCCCAAATTGCCCTGCTGTATGATCACGCCGCCTGTTTGGGCTATATATACGCCGTTATCCGCGCTGTTTAAACCGATTTGCGGTTCGCCGGAAACGGTCATCGTTCCAGCCGCGAAATATATGGCTTGACCTGTAACAGCGCTATTACCGGTGATCAGGCCGCCGCTTATGGTAAGCGCGCCGCCGCTGATATTGAGCGCGCCGCCATTAGCGGCCTGGTTATTCCGCAGCACCGCGGCCCCGGCTATGGTCAGACTGCCGGCGCTGTTGATGATGGAAGTGGTGTTCACGGGGTAGACTTCCTTATTACCGTCTATCACTATATCCTCAATGGACAGCGTTCCGCCCGCCGCCACATTGAACATCTCCGCCGCGTTGTTGCGCATAACAGTGGGAACCGCGCCCAAACCGTCCACGCCCGCCTCATAACCTGCATAGGGCAGCAGCGTGATGATTTTATTGGCTACATTTGCCGTGGCGGAGCCGGGCGACATCGAAGTATCCGCATGAGCCAGGTCGGTCATCACATATACATATGTTTGCCGGCCGGTGGCAGCCACATCGAAAGCCTTCCATATGGTGCGGTAGGGATTGCTCAGCGTACCGTTGCCGGTTTTATCGCTGCCCTTTTGTGATACATAGAATTCCATGCTGGTATCCAGTATATACTGAGCGCTATTGGCGCTGTTGCGTACTATATTGTAAACCGTCAATTGATAATTATACTTTGACGCGTCGTCTTCATTATTGAGGCCGGATTTGCTCACTATAGGCGTACCGTAAACAGCGCCGTTTTTCAGCTCCACCTCGATATGCGCGCCATCCCCCAAATCCCCGGCCTGCGAGATCGTCGCCGCCGCGCCATGAATATATACGCCATTATCCGTTCTGCTCAAGCCGATTTTCGGTTCGCCGGAAACGGTCATCTTACCATCCGCGAAATATACCGCTGCGCCGGTATCCGCGCTGTTGCCGCTGAGCAGGCCGCCGCTGAACGTCAGCGCGCCGTTGACCATATATATGCCGCCGCCATTGGCCGCCGCGCTATTGCCGCTGATTTCGCCGTCATTCATGGTCAGCTTGGCCATATAATTGGCATTGCCGCCGCTGAGACTTACCGCGCCGCCATTATCAGCGTGGTTATTCCGCAATACCGCGCCCTGATCGAGCGTTAATCCGGCGGCTGCCGTGGCGCTGGCCGTAACCGCTATCAGCGAGCCGCTATTGGCCGCATAAGCCTCTTTATTACCGTCGATGATAATATTTTCCAGGCTCAAATTGGCGCCCGCATTCACGGCAAACAGATCGCCATTGACCGCGCGGCTGGCGCTGACCGGATATTTGGGAGCATCTTCCCAGGTGGTCACCTTTATATCCTTGCCGGAGGCGATGATCGCCGCGGCGCTGATCTCAATATCATCCATGACCAAGATCACGGCGCCGCCGGATATGGTGTTCGCGGCTTTGGCGATGCTGGCGAAAGGACGCGCCAGGGTACCGTCGCCGCTGATATCGCTGCCCTTGTACAGCCCGCTGGCCGAGGCTACATAATAGGCGGCTGAATCTTCTATGATATAGGTACTATCGCTGCCTTTAACGATTTTTTTGCCTAAACCCAGCCAGATAAAACGCTGCGCTTCTTCTTCACTGGCCAGACCGTCCGGCCTGCCGGCTATCAGCGTGCCGGCCGCCGGGTTTCTGCCGGGCGGGCTTTGCGTATCCGCTTCGGTCATGCGCGCCTCGATGAATATGCGCGCCGCCGCGTCCAATGCGCCGGTGATATTGATGGCGGTTGGCGTGGTTGCATCATAACCGATATATATCCCGTCGCCGGTCTGCGGCGTACCGATATAGGGGGCGCCGGAAATATTGAAGCTGCCATTGAAGAAAAACACATCGCCGCCGCGCTCAGCCTTGGTATGGTTGCCGCTGATGACGCCGCCCGTTACTGTCAGCGAGCCATTGCCGCTGAGGTATATGCCGCCGCCATAATTGGAAACGATATTATTAGTCAGCTTACCGGAATTCATGACCACCTCGCCGCCATTGATGTAAATCAGCGAACCGGCGCCTTCCACCGCATTACCGTCGATAATGATATCCTCTATGGTGAGCTTTGTGGAGATGCCGACATAAATAAGATTACCCACATGCGCTTCGCCCTTTACCTTGCCGTCATTGCGGTACAAGGTAACGCCGTCCGCGGCGGCGGGATCTTTTTTGAGCGTGATATCGGAGCCGTTTTGCAGCGTGGCCGTGTTTTGTTCGGTGATAGAAGTCTTAAGATATATGGTAACAGGATAGGCGCCGTATTGGCCGATAGGCGCTTCTATCAGCGTTTTTTCCAAGCTCGCGAAAGGTTTGGCCGCCGAGCCGTCGCCATAAATATCGCTGCCGGCAGGGCTGGTGGCGACATAGAATTCATTGGCTTGCGGCGCCAGTATATAGGATGAAGCGGAATCTTCTATATTATAAGTGGCCGATTTCCAGTGAAGCTTGGCTGCTTCGCCGGCGGAAGCGCTGCCGGAGGCCATGGCGGCTACGGCGCCGATGCGCTGACCGCTGATCCTTTCAAACAGCACATAAGCGTCCTCGCCCAGCGTACCGGCGATCTGTACATAGCGTCCGCTATTGAGATAGATGCCATTATCAGTATAACCGACGCCGATTTTCGGCGAGCCGGCCAGGGTAACGCCGCCGTTTTGCACATAAATAGCGCCGCCGGCAGTAGCGGAGGTACAGCCGGAAATCAGGCCATCCGTCATTTTCAGCTCCGCGCCGGAGCTATTCAGGATGATAGCGCCGCCGTTTTGTTTGGAGAGGTTATTGATTATATCCGAGTTCACCATTTCCAACAGGCCGGATACGGTAATCGCCGGTAAGGCGTTGGCTACACCCATGCCGTCGAGAATGATATTCTCCAGGCGCAGGCTGCTACTGTTAGCAATATTGAAGAATCCGTCGGTGAAGGAATTTGCCTGACGGCGTATGGTGAAGCGGCCCGAACTCTGCGGCGCCGGAGCGATGATGATCTGTTTGCCGCTGATCAGCACATTTTGCGTGGCCGTTATATCGTCGAGCAGGTAGATGATATCCATAGCCGCCGCTTCGGCAACAGCCATGCGCAATGTGGCATAAGGATTTTCTATGGTACCGTCGCCTTCATCGCTGGCGCCGGCGCCGCCGACATAGATGCCTTCGGATGTCAGTACCATAACCGGCACATTCATGCTGACAACGACATCCACGGTGGGCAGTTCCACGCCCTGCGCCAGGGTATCCGCTTCCCGCAAAGCCAGCGTGGGCGCGAAGCGGTAGGTAGCGGCCTCCTGGGCCTCGTAGCCGCCCGCGGTAAGTTCATCGGCCTCATTGACCACGCCCAGGCAATACCAGGCCTCCACGCGCACGGCATAGTCCGCCTCGGGGTCTTCTTCTATAGTAGCGGTCAGCGACAGCGGCAGAGGTATATCTTCTTCCTCTGTACCCAAGTTAACAGTGATATAATGAATATCCGCGTCCGCGGCGTCTGTATACGGATAAGCGGCAAAACCGGTGATAACGGCGCCCGGCGCGCTGATCTCTTCTTCCACCGCGGCTTCTTCGCCATTAGCCTTGACGCAGTATTCCTCGCCGCATTCCGCGTGTTCGCAATCAAGGTATTTTCTCTCTATATAACCGATGACGCCTTCTATTTCTTCTATAATATCCGCCTCTTCCTCTAACTGACAGATAAGCTCCGACTGCGTTTCCCAGCAATCCGCGTCGTGGCTATGCTCGTCATAATAACAACTAAGACCGCCCTCTTCCTCATCATAGCAGTCCGTGCCGTGGCTATGTGTATCAAGGAGGCAATCAAGATATTTATCCTCGCTGTAGCAAAACTCATCATGAGTATGCCCCGGGATAATTATCGTCCTGCTGCCATGGATAGGCAGGCAATCCTCACAATCCGCCGCGGTGGATAGATCCGCCGCTGTTTGATTTGTGCAATCCAAAGTATGCTCATGTTCGCAGAGCATATCGCCGCTGGCCTGAGTCAATATTACTATTAACATAGCAAGCAGCACCATAGCTGTGAGTAATATCGCTAATTCATTTTTTAAGATGTACCTCATTTTCAGTCCTCCTAAAAACATATTTTATTTTAATGAAATTTATTTTCTTTATCATTCATTAGGACAATCAATAGGTTACAAATGGGCCAAATTTAAGAAAAATAGTCGAATTTGCGTAACCCAAATTATAGAGTCAGTATCAAGTCAGCAGTATAAATGTTCCATCCGTAGGGGCGGCATTTATTCCGCCCAAAATTACGCACCGCGACCAATTCGCATAGAACAACAATCATTCAATATTATCACAGACCGCAAACCATGAACGATACGCAAATCAATGCGCGGCATGTTTTTTAATGCATACGCGCCGGTGATTGTGAAACACGCGGGCGGAATAAATGCCGCCCCTACAATTCTGCATCTTGCCGGCCGTGGTTTTAACCTACGGAACGCCGAGGGCGGTGTCCCCTACATTTTCCCTCCGGTTTGCCGGCATCTTGCCGGCTGTGGTTTGGACATCCTGCGGAAATTCCTGCGGAATTTCGCAAGGCGGTACGCCGAAGGCGGCGTCCCCTACATTTATTCCCGCCTCTATCCTCCCGCCTCCAACCTCTATTATTATAGGAAGAATTATATTCCCCGCTCAAAAAGAGATTTCGGCCCGCATGGCAAAAAAGGCCAAAAACCTGCAAGCTGCTTTAAGGATTTCGGTTATTTTCCGGCAAAATTCTTTAGCGCAATTTCTGCCTACATGTAACAAATAAGACAATTATCCCCTAAGTAATAGTTACTATTAAAATCTTTGCCCGACCTGCTTATCACAAAATTTTCGCCAATTTTATGTGCATATTAAAAAAATCGCGGAAAAATTATTGAATTTTATTAGAAAAAGTTATTGACATTAGATCAGCCGCAACGGTTAAGCTTAATACAAAGAAATTACTGCAACAAACGTGTCCGAGTAAAGCTAGCCAAAATTTAAAATAACAAAAGGAGTGAGAACAATGAAAAAGCAAGTGAATGATTTCATCATGGCAGGCAAATTTTTTGGTCTTTTATTGGTTTTTATGCTTTTAATTGCAACGATGCCGATCTACTTTGGCCGCGCCGCCGCGGAACTTGATTCTGAAGAGGTAGTATCTGGAATGACATTATCTGATGAGGAATCATCCGCGGGGGATGCAGTGAACGAAGAAAGCCTTGATGAAGAACAATCAGATGAAGAAACATCCGGTGAAGAAGTGACTGAAGAGGAAGCAACGGAAGAGGAAGAAGACACTGATGAAGAATCATCTGATGAAGAAATATCCGATGAAGAAGAATTAGACGAGGAAGCAATAGAAGAGGAAGCACTAGCGGAAGAAATTCCTCCGGAATTACTGGTAGGTACTATCAGCGGTCAAATAAAGCTTGATGCTTGCAGCGACACAGGGTATGGTCTACATGCTGGCCCAACACACACAGAACAGCCTTTAAACGCCTTTAGTGTCTATCTCTTCGCTGCAAATGATTTAAATAATGCTATAACTAAAACAGAAACTGACGCTAATGGCGCTTATATATTTGGCGACCTAATGCCGGGCGATTACACTTTGGTCATATATGACGATTATGTATCAAGTGTAGATATGTTGCTGCCGGATACTATAACCAGTAATAATAAATTCACCACCGAACTTGCAGGTAATGACACGGCAGCCTATACCGAAACTGTAAAGCTTGCCGCGACGCAGAATATCAGATTCGTAGACGCCGTCCTGACGCTGGCTCCCCTGGTTACGGAAATCTCGGCCATTATCGACATTTCTGAAAACACAAATATTGATTTAATTCCCACGGTGGGCTATATGATCAAAGGCCTTGATAATCCTAAATTTACATACAGCCAGATCGGCCTGGGCCAAGCGCTGGCTCCGCAATATACCAACGGCAGGTTGGAATTTCATGCCAACGCCAGCGGCAAAACATTCCGCATCATTCAAAGCGGCATACGTACAAACTACCCCGACCTTTCGCGACCGAAGTTCGCCACCTGCATCATCAACTCTATTGAAGTTTTTCCAAATGTAAAGAACCTCACGCTCATATTAGAGGATATCGATTTCGGCCAAACGGGTTATAATGATGTCTATGGCGGTATCCTACTTGATTCAGGCAGCAGCGTGACCATATTATTAGGTGAGGATAACAAATATGCCGGGAGACCTACCAGCAGCTATATCGACAATTCCATCCGCACATACGCAGGTACTCACCTGACCATTGACAGCGCGGTTGCCAGCGGCAGTTCCCAAGGCGCTTTGAGAGTAGAATCCCGCTTTCCTCTGACTCCCGCTATCGGCGGCTTCAAAAAAGCAGGGGAAACCGCTTCCGTGATCACTATCAATGGCGGCACGATCAACGCCATCAACAACGTAGCCAACTCCACCGGCGCGACCATCGGCGGCGCCGGCGCCGGAAAAGATGATCATTTTACAAACTTGGTATATGAAGCCTGCGACGGTGACGTTATTATCAACGGCGGCACGGTTACCGCAACCAATAATGGCCGGGGCGCGGCTATCGGCGGCGGTGGATCGAATGTATTCAATAAAATAGCCGGCGCCGGCCGCGTCAAGATAACCGGCGGCACGGTTACCGCCATCAATAGCAAATACGGAGCAGCCATCGGCAGCGGAAGCGTGATCATAGACGCAGATTTAAGCGGCGGACCCCAGGCTAGTACCGGCGGTTGCACAATCTCGATCACCGGCGGCACAGTTACCGCCACCGCCGACAAGGGCGCCGGCATCGGCAGCGGTTTGGCAGGTTTTAATGCCAGCCCGGGCGTTAGAGATATAACTATCGGCAGCGGCGCGAACATAAAAGCTTATTCATCCGGCGTCAATATTGTAAACCCCGCATATCCCACAATTATTTCTCAGGCCAGACCCGCTATAGACGCCAGCATCCTCTCCGGAGACGGATACTTCGCCAACGCCAGGTTAAAAGAGGTGATCGACAATAATATTGCCACGACGCTGAAAGTATACGCCAATGGCTGGGGCGCGGAATTGAATACTTTGGAACTGCCGGCAAAATACCGCTGCTTTGCCTACACCACCGACGGTAGCACGCGGACAGATAATATTATGGCGTATAATACCTCCGCGGCAATAGGGCCGGTATTACACGATGATAACGACGAAAGCCTGGATATTTTTTCAGTCAACAGCCTCGGCGGCTACAATACTCATCTTGGCGCATATAGTACTGAACTGGCAAACAGAGCCGTGTTACCGGTAAAATTCAATCGCGGCAATTACCACAGCGTTACGGAAAAATATGTGGATCTAAACGGCAAGGAACTCGCTACCCAAAGCAACGTACTGGTCAAAGCCGACAATTATTATGAGCGGGATCTGCAAGTCAAACGCTTGCCGGAAATCAAAGGTTACGCCTACGCCGGACATTCATGGATCGGTCCGCAAGACACCCTGTTGCAGGGTAATCCGAGAAAGCAGATAACCGGCGACGGCATGATCATCTACTATGTATACGAAGTGCCCAAGTTCAAGATAACGGAAAAATATGTGAATGCCTCCGGCGCCGCTATCACGGGTTTAGCGGATACCACTACCACGGTCAGCTACGGCGAAGATTATAAAAAGGCCACGGGTATCACCGGCTATACCTACAAAGGTTATAAATGGTTCAGCGCGCCCAACAGCAGCGGTTCAGATTTTACGGCGAGCACCGATACCTTCATCGAATACAATAACGTGACCGAAAACATGACTGTATACTTAGTATATAGCCCCAACATGTACACGGTAACGGAAAGATTTGTAGATGTATCCGGCAAAGAAATAGCGGCGCTCAGCACTCCCTCACTTAGCTACGGCAGTATTTATAACCCTGATGTACCGCTGAAAATTATTGAAGGATACAACTACAAAGGATATGTATGGGATAGCCTGCCGGGCGCCCCGCAAGAAGGCAAACCCAGCGCCACCATCACCGACCACAGAACAATATATTTCGTATATGAAGCCAAAATATACACGGTAACAGAAAAATATGTGGACAGATACGGCGTTTCCATCCCCGGCCAGCAAGACACCACCACCCAGGTAAGTTTCAACAACAACTACAATAAAACCATACCAGGCGTTACCGGCTACACCTACAAGGGCTATAAGTGGACTAATGCTCCCGACAAAACCGGTTCTGATTTCACCCAGTCCACCGCTACCACGATCACTTACAATAACGTAAAAGGCGATATGACCGTATACTTCGTATACGACCCCAACACGCTCATGATAACAGAAAAATATGTGGACAGATACGGCGTTTCCCTCCCCGGCAAGCCGGATACCACCACCACGGTCAACTACGGCAGCGATTACAGCAAAACTACTAAAATCAGCGGCTATGTTTACAAGGGCTATAAATGGGAAAGCGCGCCTGATAAAAGCGGTACGGATTTCACAGCGAGTAAAGAAGCCACTATCACCAAAAGCAATGTGATAAGCGATATGACGGTATACCTTGTATACGAGCAGATCAAAATCATCGAAAAATATGTAAACGTACAAACCAACGCCTCCCTTCATGAGGATACCGAAGCGCAAACCGACGCCAACGGCTATTATGCCAAGAAGCCTCTGCCGGAAATCACTGATTACAGCGTACTCGGATACTATATCGGCGAGACCTTTACCGGACCCTATACAAAGGGCAGCGAAATACCGCCCACCGAGCTTTTGGATCACACTACCGTATGGTTCGTGTACGGGGTCAATAGAACAAATGTGACTGTAACTAAAAAAGTGATCGGCGATTATGGCGACAGAACTAAAGATTTCACCTTCAAAATATACCTTAAAGACGAGAACGGCGATCCGGTAGCCCCAGGGACAGTGTTCATTTATGAAGGCGATGGAGTTTTCAACACCGGCAACAATGGTACTTTCACCCAGGAAGCAGAAGGAAAGACTACCTTCACCTTAAAACATGGGCAAAAAGTAATGATAAAGGAAATACCGGCAACCTACATGTTATGTATAGAAGAAACCACATATGCTAACTATACGGCCAGCTTTAAGGAAGATTCGGGATTAACAGGCGACAACAATACAGGTTTCATATTAGTAGGCAGTGATAACAGGTTCTTTGACTTTGAAAATAAATTTGAAATAACGCCGCCCTCGGGCATCCGGGATAATGCCCGGGAAGCAATAGTCATCATGGCGCTAGCGGTACTGATAATCTCGGCAGGCTTTGCTTTAAGCAAATTTATGAGGAGAAGATTATGGACAAGGTAAAAAGGGTTCAAAAAAAACCCTCTGTATTGAAGGATCTGCTATACCTGTTCATCAAGATTGCCTTGATTGCCTCGACCTTCGCGTTATTGTTCACATTCATGTTTGGGTTCATACGGTATCAGGAACCGGCTATGACCCCGGCAATCAAGGATGGCGACCTGGTGATATTCTACCGCTATAATCAAAGCGGCTATCTGCCCCAGGACGTGGTGGTGCTGACCTATGAAGGAGAAAAACAGGTCAGAAGAGTGGTAGCCACAGCGGGCGATACGGTGGATATTACGGAAAACGGGCTGATAATCAATGGAGCATTGCAACAAGAGCCGGAAATCATTCAGAGAACTGAGCGCTATGCCGAAGGAATAAGAATGCCGCTGACCGTGCAGGAAGGAGAGGTTTTCGTCCTAGGCGACAGCAGGATAGGCGTCACCGACAGCCGCATCTACGGTTGCGTGGAGATCAAAGATACCTTGGGCAAAGTGATGACGATAATGCGCCGGCGCACTATTTAAAGGTTGTACGGTATTAACATGGGGGAAGGGTTGTGGCCACGAACCCATGAGAATATAAAAAATTATATTTAAAGGGGTGTATGTAAAATGATTAAGAACAGTAAAGTAGTAAAAGTGTTAGTAAGCCTCGCTTTGGTAGCGATCATGTGCTTCAGCGCCACAATGGTAGCATTTGCGGACGACGATGTCGTTAAGCATTCTGAAGGCACACCAGGAAATCCCGCGAAAGCGGCCCTAGTTAAGAAACTCGTTGTGGCTGAAGGTTCAGTTCTTCCCGAAGGCGGCTTGACATTTAAATTCACCTATGCTAAATATGCGTACAATGGTGATACGAACGCTACTAGCGGTATGCCGACAATTGCTCCCGGTTCCCTCACCTTTTTG